>Ga0208795_1000030_pt1 | contig 58688 bp, 86 predicted proteins | sample CB_VirMetaG_6_FD_184541 | JGI IMG/M metagenome (GOLD analysis project Ga0208795, IMG submission 184541) | Freshwater to marine saline gradient viral communities from Chesapeake Bay - CB_1508_2 Viral MetaG (SPAdes) (version 4) | ecosystem: Environmental > Aquatic > Marine > Coastal | place: USA... | reverse complement strand
CCACAGCTGCACCACAGGGCAGGGCAGGGCCACAGCTGCACCACAGGGCAGGGCAGGGCCACAGCTGCACCACAGGGCAGGGCAGGGCCACAGCTGCACCACAGGGCAGGGCAGGGCCACAGCTGCACCACAGGGCAGGGCAGGGCCACAGTAGTTTAGTATTAAACTATATGGCTCACAGTAGTTTAGTATTAAACTATATGGCTCAAAGTAGTTTAGTATTAAACTATTGCTGCACTGCGGCAAGGAATGCTGCTCTGCGGCAAGGAATGCTGCTCTGCGGCAAGGAATGCTGCGCTGCGGCATCGGCGGGGCCAAAACCAGCTCAATCCGTGATCCTCTGTAGCAGTTCTCCGGTACCCCCCTCCCGGTTTATCTCCGAAATTCCGTCTCTCTCGGCGCGGCTCGGTCACGGAATCGGCGACGGGGGTGCATCCGTGATCTTCGGCTGAAGAAATAGCTGTACCCCATCCCGGTTTATCGCGGGTCGCGCAGGTTCGGGCCGCGCGACCCGCGAGATCACTGCCCCCCGTACTGGAAGAAGTAGCCGCCCACCCCAGGAATCTGGAACAGGAAGCCGTCGTCCAGGAACCAGCAGAACGACCAGAGAACTGCGAGAGTGGCGATGAGAAGGGTACTGCGGATAAGATACGGCATTGTGATGACCCTTGTTGCTGAGTTAGGTGGACACTGCGAAGGCGACTACGATGGAGGCCGGAGTACCCTTAGCGAAGATTTCACGACCGCACGCCTTGCCGCACACGTAGATTCTGTTATCTGCACCCTGCCACACGAAAGCCGGAGGCCACATGGCCTGACCACAGAAGTACGCGGGGAGCGTGACGGCGCGACCACCGAGAACGGGGAGGGGCTGGCCGTTGGCCGAGCACCAGCTGGAGAGAGCTTGGTATACTGCGTTGATAGGCATGATGATGACCCTTGTTGCTGGCGGAGACGGATTGCCCCCTACCTACCCTTGTATAGCACAAGGGCGCAATCCTGGACTAGCACAAACGTCACGAGTCAGTGAATCTCGTCCGGTGACGCGGTCTCCGTGATTCGGTGAACAGCGACTTCAGTGAATCCGCGATGCGGCGAATCAGGGACCGAGCTATCCGCGATGACCAGAGCAGGATTTCATCAACCCCCACCCCGGTTTATCGTTGATTCAGGGTGCCAGTTGCCCAGCACCCCAAGAGTCAGCTGGGCAGCAGGCTGAAGAGCTCGTCGCGGACGGCCTGCACGCTGGGGTACACGACGCGATCGCCTCTGCCATCCGCATCCAGCAGGCCGGTAAGGCTGAGAGGGTTAGTGTTGCTGAAGCACTCTACGACTCCATCATCTGTAACAAACCACGCGTCCCCCACCAAGGTATCCCCGAAGCAGTCCAGGAAACCCATAACCACGTCTCCGTCCGGTATTGGTGTATCCTCTGCCACAAGCCTGCGATTCTCTCTGCAATCAGCGGGATTGGTGGTGGTGGTAATCAGGTAGTGCACCCACTGCGCGGATCCGTGTGGTGCCGCTGCGTCGCGGACTGCACTAAGTGCGGCGATAAGTTCTTTGATTGAGTCGTTCATCTTTTTACCCTTTGTTGCTGGCGGAGACGGATTGCCCCCTGCCTACCCATGTATAACACAAGGGCAGGCTCGTGGACTAGCAAAAACGTCAAGAGTCCGTGCGGAGCAGCGACTTCGGTGAATCAGTGAAGCCCTGATTCCTGGAACACCCTACGCGCGAATCAGTGAAGCCCTGATTCCTGGAACACCCTACGCGCGAGTCAGGGGCGCGATCGCGCGCACCCCATCCCGGCTTATCGCTCGAGCGATCGCGCGCACCCCATCCCGGTTTATCGCTCGAGCGATCGCGCACCCCTACCCCGGTTTATCGCGACTTCAGTGGTCGCATCCCTCGGGACAGAACCCGTCAACCATGAGGGGTGCATCGCAGAGTTCGCACCAGTCCTCACCTTCATCTTCGTCCAGCTCGTCACTCAGCGCCTGAGCATAGAGGTCGGCCTCGCGCCGCCGAGTGTCGTCGGGCGACTCCAGCTGGACGATCCTCGACTCCGGGTAGTTCTCGCTCAGCTTCTCGTACGCGGTCTCGCGGTCGGGGGCCTCCACCCCCGCGCCGAACTCGCATCCCGTCTCGTCCATCATCACTGCGTGATAGTGCGTCATCTCACTGCTCCCCGATCTTGATGTTGCCGCGCTCGCTGTCCCACTTGATGTCAGCGCCCGTGAGACCAGCCGCGAGGGCCTCCTGCACGGTCATTCCAGTCTCGTACAGCTCGTATCGCGCGTGGCTCTTGGATCCCGGCTTCTTGGTGTTCGGCGCTACGAAGGTGATCACGCGCGGGTCGCTCTTCGGCGGGCGCGGCGCTCGCTGCATCTTGGCACGCGGAGCAGGAGCAGGCTCCTCGCCCTCGGCGGGCTCGGGCGCCGGGCCGCTGAGGCACGGATGGCCGATTTTCATCGGCTTGCCGATCACGGTCTCCAGCGCCTGCACGGCGAGCGGGGAAGGGTCTGCGGCGAGGCTCATCACCACGTCGGCCTGATCCAGGCCAGCGGTGCGGCAGAACTCGAAGAGGTCGCCCTCCGGCTTCTTGTCCGGGTAGCGGCGCAGAAGCGCCGTGGCCAGAAGTGCGGAAGCCTCTGCGGACAGGGCGGCGAAGTTCGGGCGGTAATGCTCCATCATCGGTCAGCCCTCCAGTCCGGAGTACTGCACGAAGTGCTCGCGCAGACTGACCATGATGCTGACCAGCTCCAGCGGATCGTCGCTGATCTCGCGTGCCATGACCTCGCGGCTAACCTTCAGGTCGTGCGCGGCCAGCGTCACCGTGACGAAGGTCTCGGGATCGTCCAGGCTGGTGCGGAGTTCGTCCATCAAGCCCTGCGGCGTCAGCGGCCCCACGCTGTCAACGTGAAGCATGACGCCCTCGTGCTCCAGCAGAGTCGCAGCGGCGTGGATCAGGCGCAGTTGCGCCGCGTTCAGTATGTTCGTCATCGTGTCTACCCTTGTTGCTATCGTGTCCGGCAACCGCGCCGTCCATAGATACACTATAGCACTTGGGCCTTGTCTTCCGCAAGCCTCTTTGTGCGCGAAGAGGGTAACATAATGTTACAGTGACTCCGTCGTCGCCGGGCGGTCCGCGATTCGGCGAACAGGCGACGCGAGTTCCCCGACTCTGGGAGCGCCGGATTCGCGGAGCGACGTATGCGAATACGCGAGCGGAGGATCGCGCACCCCCTCCCGGTTTATCGTGCGCACCCCATCCCGGTTTATCGTTCCTCGCCCGTGGCCTTCTTCGCTCGGCTCGCGGCTTCCAGGAGTCCAAGAAGATTTCCCGCCAGGACCTTCTTCTGCTCCTCGTGCTCGAGGACGTCCGGCGAGTCCAGGATAGAGACCGCGGAGAGTTTCGGGCGAAGATAAGGAGCCGCGTCGCTGTTGGCCTGTCTGCGGAGGGAGGGTTCGTTGCTGTAGTCCGAAGCCATGATCGCGAGCTCTACGACAGGATCGTACTCCTCGATCAGCGGCTGGATGCGGTCGAGTTCTCGCTCGTCGATCGGCAATCCGTGCTCCTCGAGATACCGCGCACGGATCTCGTCGCGTTTCAGCGAGGTGAAGTGGTGGACTGCGTCTTGGCTCGCGGCGCGAAGAGCAGTCTTCGAGCGAACACCATGTTGAGGTCTCATAGGGCTGTTCATTCGCACAATCTTTCACAAAATCTGACGAAGACGATTCATGGAAATTATTCTAACACGACCTTTAATCCCGCGCAAGTACTCACCCCATCCCGGTTTATCGTTCCAGTTTGAGGAGCGGGGGGCTATTGTTCCCCTGCACCGAAACAATAATTGAGCACCGCAAAACCAATAACCGAACGTTTGATCTGTGCAAAAATGCGCAGTTTCGCACAAAATCCCCTCAAACACCTACTCGAGAGCACATCACAGTATTACTCTCCCCCGCTCACGCCACTTAGCAATAAAGAACCAATAACTCTTTTATCCATACGTTACAGTGACATAGACCTCAAGTTATTACTTTATCAGTTACATTTGGGGGTTTGGAACTTTTACAAACAGCGATGGGCGCGTAGCGCATAGACAGGCTCACGCGTGAATGGGCGCGCGCGAATACATCAAGACCACCCCCGTGACAACCCCTAAACGTCATCCTCGAGCGGAACAAGGTCCAAGGAGCTCACCTTCCGCACCCTGCTACTCTTCTCGTCCCTCACGTACCTGCCGTCAGGGTAGTGCTTCGTCACCCCCCCGAATATGTCCATCGCGACCAAGGACCCCGAACCCGGAGCGTCCCTACACAGAATTCGGACCTCCACACTCGGAGCTTTCCTGTACGCCACCCGCATTTAGCCACCTACACTCTCGCTTTGCCCTGCCAGCACCCTACCACCACCAGCACCCCCAACTGAGACCCCAGCCCCCCAGCCAGCGCCTCCTAGCCCCATCTGTGCACCCCCACCACCCACGCCCTAGCGGGGGACGCCTCATGCCAGTAGCCTCGGGCCGCTGGCTCCGCTCACCCGCCCACCCAGATGGACCTTGTTCCCCGCAGCGATACCAGCCCGCGCACCTTCCCCTACGAGTTTAGACCCGCGACCCTTAGACGATGTCGTCTGCATATGTTCACCCATCCACGCTTGTACTTGCTGATACTCTTTCAAGAGCACGAGCCCAGTCCCCTCCACCTTCGCTTTAGACTCACTCGCTTCACGCATCTCGTACAGGCGTCCGGCGATACGTGTTCCGCAACCCCTCTCGAAAGCGAGCAGATATCGCCTATCTCCCCCCGCCTCCCGCCGCGCGGCCAGAGCCAAGCGCCGAACCTCGTCATCGAGGAACTGGATCATACTCGCTGCGACAGTCGCACCAGCCTCGCGACCGATGATGTCGTACCTGTTCACCGACCCGCCCTTGTAGAAGACGGCCTCGCAGCCGTAGAGGCGGGAACACTGGATTATGATCTGACGTCGCCACGGATCGATGTACTTCGGGTTGACCGTGTGCGGACCGATAACCTCCCGCTCCTCCAGGACGGACTCGTCCAAGCCGTGCTCCTCCATCAATTTGCGGGCCTTCTCGGCACAGGTCAAGGCCTCAGCCTCGCCAGCCGCCGCGTCGCGGGCCTTAGCCATCAACTTCTTGATCTTGTCTGCGATGTCACTCATCTTGATACTCCTCGTTGCTGTGTGAATACATTTTAACTTACGAACGGTCTCGTAGACCAGCCTCCACCCCTCGGATCAGGCCCATCTTGCCGTACGAGTGAGCCAAGATACTCGCGTCTGTGATGTTCGCCCCACCCGCCGCCAGATAGCCGACGAGGTAGAAGACTTCCTGCGCCGCCGCCGCTGCCGCGACGAGGCGCTCGTAGTCGTCCATCCCGTCTATCGCAGCCTGCGAGTGTATCTCCTGCATCGCAGCTCGCGCTATCGTCTGGCCCATCAACTCCGCTGCTCGGGCGTCCTCATGATTCATCTAGTCGTCCTCTCATCAGTTTTCTCGCGGACCGCACGATGCCTTGACGCCTGTTCTTGTCAGCATCTGGACCCATGAATATGGAGCGATCATGCGTGTCCAGCGCCACCAGTACAGACTCAATCACAACCATCTGCTCCTCGAGCACCTTTCTCTCATGCTCTGATGCACAGAACTTCGTGTACGTCTCCAGCACCAAGGCACACAGATTACCGTTCTTTTCGTGAAGAACCTCGATCTGCGCCTGCAAATCCTCCACTATCTCAGGATACGTCGTCACGCTCAATCTCCCACACCCCGTAGCAGGCTCCGTCACCTTCGTGCGCACCTATCCACAACCCTGCCGGAGCAAGGACCTCGCACCACCACCGCTCGTACTCCTCGAGCAGTTCAGCGAACTCGAGTTCGTCGACCTGCTCGGCCAGAGCCTCCTCAGCCTCGTGGTGGACGCCGGGACGGCGAGTCAGATACCCCCGCCCCAGCCCGACCAGACACCGCAACCTGATCCGCGAACCGAGATGCCCCTCTGTGAGCACCCCCACCGCGATTTTGCCCTGAGGAAATACTTCCTCGCGCCGTGCACCACCTATCATCATTTTTTCATCTCCTCAGCATCCCTCAGTGCGCTCAGCTTGTACTGACACCAGTCGGGGGTCCACATGTCAGCGGGCAGCCGTAGAGTGCCGCTGTTCCAGAGGCAGGAGTTACCCAGCCGACCAGCACAGTCAAAGCGTCCGCTCTGGCACTTGGCGACCATCTCACCATCTCGCTCGATCACGACTGGTCCGAATGTCTTCTGATAATCACTCATTCTCTGTCTCCAGCTTCTTTATCTCTTGCTTCAGTTGCTCCACGTACTTCGGATCGCCGAGGTGCGGATACTTCGCCAGTACCTTCGGGTTCGTGCAGTCTGCGAGATCGCTTCGCAGTATCTTCAGCCTACCCGCCATCGCCCCACTCCCCCAACTCAATACGTATCTTCCGCTCCAGCTCGGCCCAGCCGTCGAAAGCGTGGACCGTGTTCCTCGCAGCCTGATCAGCCAGCTCGCGCAGGAACGCTGCGCGAGCATCAGGCATGACGACGATACTCAGCTGCTCGATACCCGTGAGTCGCTGATCACCCACAGTGACTTCTGCACTGTGCGCGTCGCCGTCTGTGATCTTGATGTGAACGAGTTTCCCTGCTTCAGCCATTACTCCACTCCACGTTGTCGTCGTCGGACGCCTGCTCGGCCACCAGTGCGGCGAGTTTCTCGCCGAACTTTTCTGCGAACTCTTCTTCACTGTACTCCTTATCTTCGTAGGAGATACCGCGAACCTCGACGTTCTCAGGCTCGTACCAGATGGGCGAGCGGGCGACACCGTAGTCGTTGCGGACCATCTCGGCGTCCATCTCCACGTAGAACTCCATCGTCACGCAGACTGTTCTCGTTGCTCTAGTCATTGCTCACCCTCACCCCCAGACGCTCGCACATGCGCCACATCGTTCCCACGTTGACGACGAGCTTCCTGCTCGCCGACGTGATGCTGCCGCACTCGTCCACCGCAGCCTGAAGCATTTCCTTCAGCTCGGTATCGTGTCGCGCTCTGAGGGCGGCGTACTCACCACCGCTGTTCTTCTGTTCCATCTACCAGTCCTTTCTTTGTTCCACCCATAAGGATGTGCTTGATCTCACCGCCCGTCAGGCCGCACATGCCACCCAGAGTCAGCACGGTGATATTCGTCGTGTCGAAGAAGTCACGTATCTCCTCATCGGACCAGTCCCCCGCTCGGCGGGGGTCGCACCACTTCTCACCCATCTAGTCTCATCCTTGTCTCTGTTCCGAGCCAGCGACCCTCGCAGGTCCAGAAGCTCAGTTCGACCACTGTTCCGTCGTCGAAGAGTTCGCTGACTTTCTTGTCGCGCTCGCGCTTGGTCCGCATGTACCACAACTGAGCAAAGCTGCCGCCAGGACCACCACAGACCCCGAGGACGTAGGTCCCCGAAGCCTGTCGCCACGTCTGAGCCTCAGGCACCGCGCTGCGCCCTCACCCAAGCGTCGAGATCAGCCACTGCTGCGTCAGCCTCGGTTCGCTTGTACGTCTTGCCGACGATGCGTCCCGCTGCTGCAAGAGCCTTGGTCATCGTCCAGCCACGGTTCGGCCGCATACCGAGCTTCATCATCTTGATGCCGTGCTTGGTGGTGATCGCCTGAAATACGGTGACCTCTTCGATACCTGCGAAAGTCGTCATGATTTATCTCCTGACCTGTACAGTGAATTCCATGTTGTCGAGGATGTCTTCGACAGCTCGCTCGATCGCACCCTCACGCTCGAATTCTTCCAGCAACTTGCGCTCAACCATCTCACCGACTATCTCTTCCAAGTCGTCGGAGATGTACGTCAGCAAGGCTTTTGCGATAGCTTTCATCATATCTTCCATCACACCACCTCCGCGAGCAGTTCGCTCACCCAGTCAGGCACCCCTGTCGGCAACGTCTCCACAGCGTTCAGCCAGCCGCGAGCTTCGTCCAGGAACATCTCGTAGTGGTCGTCGTTCTCGATGAACTCTTCGCAGATGGTCAGCACTGCGCTCACGAGCGTCGTGTGCTCGTTGAAACTCCACCACCGCATATTCTCAGCGGTCGGGCGGGGCATCCCGCAGTTTGAGCGGGCGAGCATCGCCGCTGCTACGAACTTGATATGATTCATGATATTCTCCGTTGTTGTGTGCTACTGCGTAGAGCAAGCCTAACCTGCGACCCTTGTCAAGCGCAAGTTCGTTTTATGTAGGGAAGATACGTTTTCACGCTGATCATGTGATGATTGCCCTCCTCGTCCTGACAGTGCAGAATCCCGTCCGCCTCCAGGTAGACGGGGTGGTTCTTGTACACGTAGACCGCACCGTCGTCTGCCTCCAGTCCGTTATTCTTCCACGCCTCTGCGGGTGTGGCGAAGTGGAACTCACCGTCCACGAGTGCCTGAACATAGTCGTTGATTGTCATAGTCCCTCATCCAGTCTGTCTGCGGCGCGACGCAGCTTCGTCGCCCATTCCTTCATTGTCCATCTGCCAACGGAGCGGCGAGTCTCCATGTGCAGGTGAAGCGTACCGACCACCCCCGCCATTTCGGCGAGGGCTTCACGTATCCTCTGACCCGCTGTTCTCACCGCAGAATCCGATAGAGGTGGTCAGCCTTGACCATACTTACCCCCGCCTGAACCTGCTCCAGCGTGAGGTTCGACTCAGTGTTCTCGCCGTCGTCGTCGCAGTCGCCCACGACGAGCGCGCGACCACAGATCAACTCAGGGTGATCGGGGGTCATTAAGAAGCCCTCGTGCTCTCTGAGAAGCCCCTCGTCGTCGCAGTAGATCACGTTCTTCTCGTCGTACTGCGCGATCGTCACGCAGCTACACTGGAGGAGTTCGTAGGAGCACTCGAGGAAGCCGCTGCCTGAGCGGGGGATATTGTGCTCGGTGACTTTGCCCGCGATCGGGTCGATCAGAAATACTTTCATCAGAACACCATCCAGTAGTTGTCTTCAGTCAAGGGATCTCCTGGCTCGCCGTTCACGTACCAGCCCTCCTCCTCGTTATCTACTGGGGAGGCCACGGGGGCCATCACTTCCACAGGGCAACCCATCGGGCCGTCCAGCACGTAGCGGAAACCTTCGTGTACGAAGTCGTCGTTCTCGCGGCAGCGCCGCTGCGCCTCAAGTGGTGATAAAGTCGGGGTCTTACTCATGATAGTTCTCCTTGCTGAGCACCGTTGCTCTGAGCAAGCCTACCATGCGGCCCTTGTCAAGGACAAGCCTCTTATTGTTCTTTCTTCTTGTAGACCTTGATCTCCTCGATACCGAGGTGCTCCATGATCTTGAACCCCGGAGCGCGATGCCCCCACAGAACAGCGTTTAGGAATGATGGGTAGACTCCGAGCTTGTCCGCGAAGGCTGACTGAGAAGAGTAACCCCTCAGTTCTTCCTTCAGTGTCTCGATGATCTCTTCTCGTGTTATTATCTGCACAATATCTTTCCTATCTTCTCCCAGTCCCAGTTCTCCGGACCACCGGAGCAGACGATCAGCGGTTCTGGTCCTTTGAGTCCGTGCTTCCCGAGTTCCGAGACGACGCGACCCGAGTGGAGCCAAATCTCGTCGACAGGCGCACCGAGGCGCACCCCACCCTGAGTTTGTCTCCGAGTCGCCACGAACACGCGACCTCCTCGAATCGTACGTTCTCTGATCCAACCGATCTGCTCGGTTCGCAGACCGACGGACCAAGCATCAGTCTTCTTGAACTCGATCCAGCCCTCCACACCCACGATCCACCCGTCTCCGGACGGGTGGCTCGTCGATGCGCAGAAGTTCGAGTCAGGAATCCCGCGCCCCGTCCCTCCGGTCTCGACGGACTGCCAGTGCCACCCCCGCCGGAGTTTATCTCGGAACTTGTCTCGCAGTCCGCCGTCGATCATCGTTAGTTCTCCAACTGCTGTGCGGGCCGTACACTCTCAGTTTGCCCTACCCGCACCTACCACCCCAAAACAGCGTTCCTGACCGCTGGGCGACCGCGCCAGCGCGTCTGACGCGTCATCTACCGCATGTAGTGGCGTGCGGTGTGCAAAACGTCGCCGTCGAAGTCCTGTTTGGTGATCCAGGAGAGGTAGCTCTGCGGCACCTCAGACCAGAGTTCGCCGAAGTGCTTGCCGAACCCGACCTTCTTGAGCAGAATGGGGGCAGTGCTGAGGTAAATCAGCTCCTCGACGCTGCGATCCTTCGCCAAGAATTCCAGGAGTTTCTGAGTCACCCACGCGTCGTAGAGGGCGCGGTGAGCCAAGACCCCCGCCTCAGCGGGCATGTCCGACCAGTCCAGACCGAACTCGTAGGCGAGCGACATGTTCTTGTGCGACTCGGCGTCGGGAAGAAGGTGCATGGCGAGTCGATACGTGCAGATCCAAGGTTTCTCCTGCATCCACTTCGGGAGAAACGCCTTGTCGAAGGCAGCGTTGTGAGCAGCGAATACGATGTCATCCTCCGGACCGCAGCAGTAGTCGATCACAGACTCGAGAGTCGGCGCATCAGCGACCATCTCTTCTGTAATGTGGTGCGTCGCCATCGCTCCGAAGCTGATCTTGTGCTCGGGTTTGATGAGACTGTGGTGGTAGTCTCCGATCTTGTCTACAGTCGCAAACTCCACGACGCTGTTCGTCAGTGGGTCGAATCCGGTAGTCTCGGTGTCGATAGTCCAGATGTTAGTCATGTCGGGTTGTCCTGTGATTGTTCCGCGATTATACTACAAACTACCAAAGGAGTTACAATCATGCAACACGTACACGAAATTCCGAGAATGCGTCGTACGAAGCACGACTTCACGACCTACACTGACGCTCAACTTCTCAGCGCGTTCAACGCCGTGAATACTCGAGAGATACGGCACTTCTCTGATCGTCAGGTCCTCGAGAGGCGACTCATCCAGCTTCTCGACAGCCGAGAGCTGATGCTGGACTGGTTCGCGAACGGCAGTGAGATTATGATAACGGAGGACGGCGTCGCCATATACTCACTGCGAAACCACCCGAGCAACCGAGTTGCTCTCGGTCACGCGGCAGACTACAAGGATCTGATCATCCACATGCTGGTGGACGAGAACCCGAAGACTGGTCGCTCCATGCGACGATTCGACCTGTACGAGGAGGGTATCTCAGTCGCCGACTACGTCGCCCGCTGCATGGTGCTGATGGGTGAGAAAAATGGCAGAGTATGGGCTCATCAGGACCTGAGGTGGGACGTAGCTCGCGGCTTCATATCGCTGGAGTGTCCGTACACGGGGGAGACTATCATCAAGGTGGAGCAGTTCGACACGTGGTGGATCGGCGTAATAGCTATGAGTCGAAAGAAGCGCGACAAGGAGAGATACGAGCGCGGCGAGATACCGCGCCCGACATTCATGGAACCGGAAGATATCAGTCAGACAGTTTCTTGATAATGTCTTCGTAGACTTCGTCTACAGTCTGCGGGTGCGCTGTGGTGAGTTTCTTGTGAACTATGCTTCGCACCTTGTCAGACAGAGTTGAAACTTTTCTCACATGTTCTCTGTCCAGAGTACACCCCCTGCATCTACAGTTATCGAAGTATCTGTGTTCGTTACCGTAGATGCAGGTAACTGTCTCATCTTCTTTTTCTGCCGCCCAGCCTCTACTACTTCCCATTTTCGCTCCTATGTTGCTATCTGTGCCATCGCTGTGTTGAACTTGGCATCGTAACCATCTTTCTCTTTGGCTGTCCCCCAAGTTTTCCCGAACTCAGCGTCGACGACGACGGGTACGCTCAGCTTGACTGACTCCACCATGCAAGCCTGAGCAATCTCAGCCTGACGCTCTGTACTAAAACTGAAATCTAACTCGTCGTGCATCTGTAGTAGGGGCAGAAGACCTTCTTTCCAACACATACGCATAGAAAGTTTCGTCTGCCGCGCGGCCGAGCCTTGGATCAACCAGTTGAGCGACTTGTGTGTGAACGCTCTGCGGAGGTTGCCGGACCAAGGGTGATCAGGGTCGGACATCCGCCGCATAGCTTCCTCGCGGTCACACGGCCCCAGAGGTTTTCCGCTGCGGGCAGCTTCCTTGTAGTCTACCCATCGCGGTTCCCAGCGCTCGAAGCGAACCCGCGCACCGTCGATGAGCCGGATGTACCCCCGCCTCCCCGCGACTGACTGCACGAACTCGGAGAGGCGCTTCACGAAAGGTGCCTCCTCATCGTACTGCTCCATCGTAGCCTTCGCCTCCTCCAACGTCATGCCCGTCATGAGTGCGAACTTCGGCACACCAGCCCCGAAGGCTTTCGCGAAGTTTACATCTTTGGCGCGGCGGCGGGGGAGACCTGTCAGTTCTGCTACGAGACTGTGAAAGTCTGTACGAGGATCGTCGTTGTAGCGAGCCACAGGCTTGTCCGCACCCTGCACTCCACAGGCGTGTGCGAAGTGTACGATCAGGCGATACTCCTGCTGCGAGTAGTCCAGCGCACCCCAGACCTCACCGTGCTCCGGCATGAACAGGCCGCGAATAGAGTCAGCGATCTCGGGGTCGCGCGACGGCATCTGCTGTAGCGGGGGATCACTGTAGGCGAAGCGGCTGGTCTTCGTGCCGCCGCGATCGTTCTTGAACTGGTGGATCTCGGCGTGGATGCGACCGCGGTGAGCGTAGTCGATGAGATACCCCTGCACGAACTTGTCCCCAGCGTCGTGCATCTTGTGGGTCCGCGCTACGAGTTGCGGGAGCCAGTGGTCGATCTTGTTCATCCAGTCAGCCTGGAAGGACGGCGCACCTTTCTCCGTGTAAGGATACACGATATTCTCGTCTTTGAACCACTTTTCGAGGAACTTGGGCGACTTGACGTCTTTCATTGTGACGTCGCGCCCCATGCAGAGTTTACGACTCAACTCAGCCAGAGCATCGTCGCGTTTGGTCAGCAGGTCGTCGCGGATTTCTGGTGCGCGGCGCGTGTCGAACCGAACACCCCTCCGACGCATAGCCATCACCATCGGTATCAGGTCGCGCTCCAGCCCGTAACTCTCAGTAATATTCTGCGCCTGTATCTGGGGCCAGAACTTCTCGTACAGTTTCAGTGTACTGACGGCGTCCTGCTCAGCATACGGGGCCACGAACCGAGCAGGCAGTTTCCAGAGCTCACCTTTCGGGTTGTAGCCGAAGGCTCGGGCAGCATCTTGCAACATACTCTCATCTTTGCCCTCGATCCCCTGCCACTTGCAGAGGCTGTCCAGATTGTAGGTGAGGCGCTGCTCGTCGAGTGAGTAGGCCATAGCAAGAGTATCGTGGAACTTCTCGGGTGTAGGTATATCCCACTCTGCACTGATCCAGCCGAGGTCGTACGCGGCGTTCTGGAATACGATCCACTCGTCGGCTCCCATGTGGTCCCGCAGCCACCGACCCACATTCTCGTGCGGGAAGTTGTCAGTCTCGGGGTGGGCGACCGGGACGTAGACACTCCCCCGCTTGGAGGCCATGCTGACCCCCACGATTTTCCCTGCACCGTACACCCATCCGGGACCTCGGCTGTTTGCGAGACCATCGTCGCGCGTCTCGGTATCGATCGCTATGACGCCAGACCCGCGAAGGTCTGGCAATTCTTTCGGCACTACCCAGTCACTCTTGGGCAGGAGGAAGTCCATGGGGAGTTGATCAGCCATCAGATATCTATCATCGGGACGTAGCCGCGACCAGTCGGACACTCTACCTTGGCTTGACGCGGGCCGCGAGAATAGGTTCGCATTGCTGCGGTCTCAGTATCCTCAGCGGTGAGGCGTTCGCGCACACGGTCAGCACTCAGTTTGGAGTATCCGGCCATGTCGTCCCAGTGGTCAGCGATGTCAGGGTTGCCAGTGACCACGCGCCCCATCTTGTGGGCGATCATGTGCAGTGTCTCTTTCTGATCGTCTGCCAGCATGTTCCAGTTGCGGTGACTCTGTAGAACACGCATCAGCTCCTGCGTACAGTTCGCGTGTTCGGTGTAGTCTCCGTGGGTCTTGGCCCGCTCTTGTAGGATTTTGTCGATGTCGGTCATCTTATGGTTCCTTTTTCTACGAACTTGGCGACTGCAAGGTTTTCATGCGGTGTCTCACACATCTGGAGCGCGGCCTCGAGTGTGCGATCGATGATCGGTTGAGCCAAGGTGTTCCCCTTGGCCCGCTCTTCTACGCCGTACTCCCACATCTCGAGCAGATCGCATATCTTGAGATAGCGGTGCTCGTCGACGGTGGTGCTGTCCTCGGGGTCGACACCATCCAGGAGTTTGCTGCGGTGAATTGCTTCCACGCGATCATACGCAGCCTTCATGTCAGAGTTCTCGCGCTTGACTGGAAACGGTGCATCACCTGTCTTCACCTCGCCGACGTCGTGGTAGATTACAGCACGAATTGCGTTCAGACTAGGTAGCCCGAATATCTGGTCGTAGATGCGCAGAACGTGCCACGTGTGCTCGGCGACTGTCTGCTCACGAATGACGGGCCACGTGTGATAACGCTTGACGAGTCCCGCGTACCGGAGGCTATCTGTTGGGATATTCATACGATTTCTTTCTCCACTGCGAGCCACTCTGGAATCCAGAGTGTGTAGATACCGTCGTGACCACTCTCCTCAAGCTGGCACTGGCTCTTCGGAACCCAGACAGCCTCTTCAGGTATGCTGTCTGTCACGAGCCACTCCGAACTTGTCTCGTGCAGAAGTTGCACACTGACGTCGATAACCTCATCCATCACTCAGCTCCGATATACTGTAGAACAGCTTTGCGCCAGTCAGCAGCACGAATCAACTTCGCCCAGCGAGCAGCCTCGTCCCCCCGCTTCTGCCTGTGGTAGCGATGAGCTTCCCACATCGGCAGCGCGACTTCCAGGAAGAAGCTGTTGGAGTACGACGCACCCATCGGGTCTACGAAGAACTTGCTCAGGTCTAAGTCCCACGTCTGCCAGTTCTGCACGATCGGGTACGTGCCGGGATAGTCCTCCAAGTTGTCCGACTGGAACTTGGACTCCACAGCTTCGTAGAGGTGCCAGTTGTTGCTGATCTGGTAGTATCGGCCGACAGGTACGCCGATCCGCGCAGCCATGTACTCCTGTAGAAAGCTAAAGTGAACAGCATTCGCACCGTAGCAGCCCCAGACCACGTCGTTAGACCTGCACATCACAGTGATGTCGAGACGACCATCTACGATGCGGGGATAGAGCTGCGTGTTGCATGGAACATCTTTAGCGGGGGAGCCTGACTTCGTGTGCTTCGAGCTCTCGAGATCACAGGTTGCGTCCCACATCTGGATAACGACACGGCGATCTTTGTTGTCTCGGGCAAGGCGGGAACATACTTCTGCAATCTGGTCGTAACCGAAGTGGTTGCGCCACCGATAACCATACGCGCCGAACATCTTACCGTTTTCTTCTGCGTAGCGGCTAGAGAAATCACCCACGAACTGGTCGAGCCACTTAGCATCATCAGTACCGCGCATCATCCACAGGCACTCGAAGAAGTGGAAGAACGGGTTGGCTCGGCGAGCGGTGTTGAACAGCACCCGCTCCGTAGGTCGGTTGTATATCGTCGTGACTGGTGCGGTTGACACGATGACAGGTCCGTTGCGGCTGTCCTCCCGAACACCGTAGTCCTGCATCCTGTAGACTGCTTTCTCGTAGGCGTCGTTGACGTTGTTTGCATCAATCACTAGCACAGTGTTCTTCTCCTGTTTTCTGACCCGTGCGGGTCGTTCTTCTTGGTTGAGTAGGCGTACATCAGCTCAGCTATCTTCTCTGCTTTCTTCATCACAGCCTCTATCTCCTGCAAGTCGATCCCGGTGCTTTCACGAAGATGGATCTTCTGTACAGCGATCAGGATAGCTGTGTTGTAGACACACAGATCATGCGTCTGGCTGACGCCGTTCAGCATGTCGATCGCCCACGTGCAGGCTGAGTAGACGCGTGTCTTCAGTTGTGGGACTTCACAGTCGCACAGCGGATGCACCGAGTTTGGTGAGTCATCAGCCATTCTCCAGAGCTTTCTTCCAGTAGACAGTCACCTCAGTGCGCTCGCCAGCCATGCGCCCCGTCTTGTTGACTTTGATGCGCGTATTGACGTAGGCGGGGTGAAGTGCTACCAGAGCTTCGGCCGTCACCTTGAGTTGGTCCTGATCGCGCACACCCTCGAGGCCTCCTGGACTGTCGGCTGAGCGTTGGTCCTGCGCCCAGTGGTAGGTGACGATATTCTTGTGCCCCATACGCAGAAGTTGGAGGGTCACGTCCAAGTCCTCCCGCCCCTCGACCTCGGTCCGATACCGCACAGCGCCCGACTTGAAGTGGTCGAGCCTGAACCCGACGCAGCGGATGCAGCGCGTCGCCTCCGCTACAGCGTGAAGACCTTTCCTGTGGTTGTTACCGTCACGCGTACTGACGCCGACGTGGTGAGTTTCGTCGAGGGTCCTCCACATCCAGTCGAACATCGCGCGGTCGTCGTTCGGCAGGGAAGGTTTCAGACGGTAGTCCCAGCCGTTCTCGTCAGGTTGAAAACCACCGCGCGAAGCAAACTTCAAGTCATCGTCGACCATGATGATTTTGTCGTAGCCCCTGCTCACGGCATTGTTCACAATCCACTGGCGCGTCGTGGCGATACCGCTGACAGCGCCATCTGGAATGATCCACAGGTTGTCTCTGCTGCGACCGAGCTTCGTGATCAAGGCTTGGTAGAGCGGCGCTTCATCTTGCCGAACGACCAGTGTCAGCGGTAGATCGCGCGGAAGATTGGTGAGTGAAGTCGCCTCACCGTTAGAGTGTCTGCGGTACGTCGGGACGACTATAAGCATTTCTTGATACCCTCCTCAAGGTGTGTATAATTCGGAAGAACACCAATAATCTTGGTGAGCTTTTCCAGTTCGGGCTTGCGCCAGACGGGGTCATGCGGGCGAGCGGGGGTGTGTCTGATATCTACACCTCCTGCAAGTTTGGATACCAAGTTCGCCGCCTGACTGATTGTGACCTGTTCGTCGCAGCCGCAGTTTACCACTGTGAAACCCTCGGGCGCAAACTCGCGCAGCCGCCAGAAGATCTCAATCAGGTCGTCCACGTAGCAGAACGATCTGTTCTGAAGCCCGCTGCCGTGAACAGTCAGAGCCTCCCCCGCCTTCGCCTGCTTCACGAACGTGTTGATCACACGTCCGTCGTCCGGCATGTCGGGTCCGTAGGTGTTGAAGATGCGGAGCGCCACGACCCGCGCCTCCGGCTTGTCCTGCGCTATCTGCCACCCCAAGCCCTCGCTGAGGCGCTTGCACTCGTCGTAGACGCTGCGGACCGTGTCTGTGCGGACGCAGCCCGCGTTGCCCTCCTCCATCGGAGCGAGTGTCTTGCCGTAGGCCTCGCTGGATGTGGCGATGTAGAGTGTACCGTCCTCGTGCAGAAGATCTTTGAAGTACCTGAACGGTGTGATGTTCGCCTGCAAGATGCGCTCCCAGTCGCGGAAGTCGTCGGGGCTGGCGGGGGAGGCAAAGCTCCAGATCTCGTCGTACTTGTTCATGACCAGAAACTTGATCTTGCTCGCGTCGGACCCGAAGACGTCGACCCGCGGATCGTTCATGAACGGTTTCCTGGAACCTGTACTCATGTCGTCGACGATGTCGATCTGTAGTTCAGGTCCACCCTCCGCCAAGTGGCGGCGAGCGATGGCTGAGCCCAAGAACCCAGCACCTCCGATAATCAGTACTCTCACGTCGTTTCCTCTACAGTGGGCCAGAAGTATTCTAGCTTCGGTTCTTCGGTCCAGTCGAACTGACTGTACCACTCGGGGTCTTTGTGGAGCAGAGCGGCGCGGTGCGAAGAGTGCAGGCGCTCGTCGCCGAGCCACGGCGGCATCTCGATGTCCAAGAAGTACGGCTTGGAGTGATCAAGCATCAGTGGCATGTTGTTCTCGTAGCCGCGACGAATCCACTCTTTGATGCAGCAGTCGGTGTACATCATCAGGGCTGTCACGTGCTGCGACCACATCTTCGTGCATGGGTGATTAGACCACCCTGAGCCTTCCTGAATAGCGGTCTGCATCTGTCTACCCTCCACGCGCTGTTTGCCGAGGCGGGCGCGGTCGAGAACCTGCGCTGACGCCACGAAGTTAGGATATGGTAAGAAACTCTGCATCTCAACCCCTAAGTTGTTTGTGAGAACATTTTATACTACGAACAGCATGTGGACCAGTTAGTTCGGTCTCGCCTTGGGGCGGGGATAGCGTTGCCGCAGGACATGTCGTCAGGAAACGGAACGACCCCGCTGATACCGTCATCGAGCGTGATGATCAGGATAATCCACGTCACTCCCCGTGTCCCTCCAGTTGTGCGAGGGTGGTTCGGGCAATGGCATCCAATGCGTTGGGCATTCTGCTATATCTTCTCGCAGTATACCGCCTTGAGCTTCGGCGTCCCATTCACCGTTGTTTAGACTGGCTACGCAAGGATATAGAACATCACCGCCGCATATAAGAACGGCCTCGTCTGTCGGTGCTGTTTCAATCGGTCGCCACTCCACCGCCTTCGCCAGCTTGGCTTCCAGTTCCTCGATGCGCTTTGTCGTGCCGACAGGGTGCGTTTCAAAGTCTCCCCACTTAGCCATCAGTCATCATCCCCGTCGTCATCATACCCCGTACCTCTTCGCTGCTGTGAGAGCTTCTTTCCACGCACTCAGTTCATCGACTTTGTCGCTGACTTCACGCAGTTCTTGCTCGATCTGTTCAGGGGTCATGCCCTTCAGATCGTTGTAGAATTCTTTGATAGCGCCGCGAGCCATCTGCTCATGAATGCGGTCCAAGTCTTCTTTACCCAGCATGTTGTCCTCCGTTGTGGTAAAGTTCTTCAAGTCTGAGGCCGACTGCCAGCCTCATGCGTGGATCATTGTAGTCGTGGGTCAGGCCAGACGGGTGTGGAATGTAGCACCACCTCACCCCGTGCGAGACGCTGTAAGCCAGCGTGGCTCTCGCTTGCAGCCACAGCACCCGTTGCACCTGCCGCCCACACACGATGACTGTGCGACCCACCCAGCCACTCCACAACCCCTCAACCTTGGTACGCGCACCAATAGGGTCCCAGTCACGGCTGTCGAGCAGGTTCACCCTCTCAAATCCGGTCATGTAGGCGTTCCTGGGAAGACCTGTGACTTCCTGGAACATCTTCCATAGTCTCCACCCAGATGAGTTGACTGGGTGGGCCATGAGTGCTGCCCGAGGATCCTCGGACAGCGGGTTGTTCATACCAATGATAATCGCCCTGCTCACACTGCTTCCTCGTGTGCGTCAGTAACCGTACCGATCAAACGACTCAGTAGGTAGGTCTGCATCGCGCGGGTGTTGTCCTGGAGCTTGTGGCGCTTGTGAAGCCACTCCTCGAACAGCACCATCGCCAAGTAGTGCGGACCATTCGAGACAGCTTCGCGGCACACGAAGATCTGGTCGCGGCCACGGTGGTAGATACCCATGACGCTCGGCCCCAGTGTCTCGGTAAGTTGGACCTCGTACAGGTTCAGGTCGCACTCGAGGTACTCGAGAATACTGAACGCCTCGCGCAGTTTGTCAGCCTCCCCCGCCGTCGGGTCGACTTCTGGAAAGCTGCCGTCGCGCTGGTCAGCCGCCTCGACCATCTGGCGCTTGGCGCTGGACAAGTTCGCGTCGTCGCGATAGCGGCGGGCTACGTCCATGAAAGTGTCTGTCGGTGCGCCGCACAGCGAGAAGTTCAGGTTCTGATCCCAAGTCTTCGAGCCAGCAATCAGACTCATAGCGACGTCGCGGTTGGTGGTGCGGGGGAGGGTGGTCTCCAGCAGGTACTCCAGCGACCACATGGAGGCCAAGGTGCGGTCCTCGGTGAGGCTCATCTCAGACAGGACGTTGTAGGTGAACATGGTCTCCTCAGGCAGGGTGCCGACGCGCACACCGCGATAGTAGACGTATCGGCTCTTGGTGGCGTAGACCTCAATCTTGCCGTCGATCACCTCGATCGGCGTACCGTCGATGAAAATGTCGCGACGGTTCTTGTAGCACCGCTGGAACTCCTCACCAGTTACGGCGAATACGGTGTCGGCTTGGGGGCGCTTGTCGCTGATAACACCGCTCTCGTCGAGCGTGTTGCTGTGGAGCTCGCGGTACGCCTGCCAGACCTCCCAGTTGCGGCCGAGTTGCGTCGTGAACGGCAGCGCCTCGTCGTTCATGTAGACGCGGCGCACCTCCTGATCGCGAATGGCCTCGCTCTTGACGTGGAAGACGTACTGCTCACCGCCAGCGTAGAGCGTCAGCTCGTGTCCGGTGCGCAGGATGGTTGCGATTGCGAACTTCAGACCTGTCCCGAAGTACCCGATAGGGCTGTCAGTGGTCTTGACACTGACACCCATGACTCGGATGACGTCGAGGTCGATCACACCCGCGTTGGAGAAATAGACAGTCATGATGTGCTCCCTTGTTGCTATACTTGCACGAGACAAGTATAGCATTTGACCAGCATCATTGACTAGCCTCTCTAAAGCGCCTCCTGAGGACCGCGCTTCTGATTCTGGTACTTGCCGTCGTAGGGTATGTCAGTCGGATCGTCCAACATGTGGAACAGAATCTGGGCGATCGGCGTACCCTCCGGCAAGATTATCTCACCCTCTCCGTGGTTCGTGAGCTCGAGAGTCAAGAACCCTGACCATCCCGGCTCGATCACGGTGTTCTGGACCGCGAGTCCGCGCCGCGCCCACGTGGACTTGTCATGCACGATACCGACGATCCAGTTCGGCATGTCGAATTTCTCGAGAGTAGATGCGAGTGCGAACGCACCCCTACCGAGGGTTATCTCTTGATCGAGACGCACGTCGTATCCGCAGGCGCTGAGGCCGAACGTGGTGTTCGTAGCCTCGTGCCGTGTGCGCTCTACGAACGGCTCGACCGGCCTGACCTGACGCAGTGTTCGCGAAGACAGTACAGTCATCAGAACACACCTCTCTCTAGTAGTTCGATGAACTTCTCCGGCGATCCGCGCTTGATCTTTCCGGTCTTCGCAGACTGCCACTTGTTCGCGCTCGGCCAGTACTGAGCGACGACCTTGTCGTTGCGAATACGCTTCACGGGCCAGTGAGCGGGAGTGGAGTTGACCAGATAGTATCCTCCCCGCTCCGCCGCGTATGCGAATTCGCCCCATCGATCCTCGGCTTTCTCCAGAGTCGCGCGACGTTTTTCTTTGATCTCGCGTTTCTGCTGCTGCCAGTACTCGATCATCTCACCCATGTCTGTAGATCCCCCGAGGTTTGCCTTGTCCAGTCTTCACGCGCAGATACTTGTCGAACTCGCAGAGTGTGTGCTCCACCTCGCGCATCTCGAGGATGGGCCAGTCGATCGGCCAGTTGCGGGGGTCTCTGCTCGCAGCCATGATCGCCCGCATCTCGTCGATGAACAGGTGCTTCTTCTGTTTACTCGTCAGGTTGCGACCGAAGATGCGGTTCAGGCCGCGCATGGCTCCAGGACCAGGATTCGCCCACGTGAGGATGTCTGGCGCATTGTAGAGCAAATCAGTCCAGCGCAGGTCGGTGACGAACTCGTAGCTGGTGAAGTCGGCGATGTGTGGGAACTTGGTGAACGCGGACCACGTAGCTTCTAGCGTTCCTGCCTGCTCGATCGCGCGGAACACGTCGGCCCTGCCGTCCCAGACCCACTGGATCATCTGTAGAACACCAGTCAGCTTGTCCATGCCGTTCGGGCTGTTGATGATATAGGCTCCGGTGCAGTACGGCCCCCTCCCGCAGAAAGAAAGGATCGAAGGCTTCATGACGCCAGAGTCGCCCGTATGTAGGAACTCCTCGAAGGCTGTCCGGTTCCCGAAGCTGGTCTGGTTGAAGATAGCTTCACCAGTGATATTTCGGTTGAATAACCGGAAGACCACGGTCGCCATCAGGGTTGCGACGTTGTCGCCCTCGTAGCGATTACGTGCATTCGCAGCGAACCAGAGCGTGACGTTGTCCAGTTCGCGATAGACGTTCGTGAACCTGTAGCGGTGAAGAATGGGGTCGTCGGTCCACGGGGAGGCACTCCCGGCTTTTCTCCGAAGATAGATCTCGTGGCGCTCGCGAGCGAAGGCGAAAAATTCGTCGTACATGGTTATCTCCCATATGCTAAAGAAAAGCCCCCCACACCAGAAGGTGCGGAGGGCTTCAGCAACAAGAGTATGTGCCGAGGGTAGCGGCACATCCCCCTTGTAGCATGTGACCACAAATCAGGCAACAGCCTTGACAGTGATGAAACCCTTCTTGAGGTCCCAGGAGATGTCGGTGGTCTTCACACCAGCGGTCAGCGCCTGCTCGATCGTCATGCCTTCTTTGTACATGTTGAAGCGATCTGCCGACGCGCTGCCGTCACGCTTCGGGTTGTTCGAGGCGCCGTACTTCTGGCCCTCTTTGTCGGCACCGAAGTGGATGGTCGACTTTGGGTTGTGAACGCTCAGCTTGCGCGGGGTCTTCTCAACAGGTGCCTTGCCGTCGGGCTTCGTCGTCGGGGTTGCAGTAGTCATTTGTCTGGACTCCTCTATTGCCAGTTTGCGATCCAAGCGGATCAGGTTAACGACCTCGGTCGATTCTTTCGGTGTCTCGCGAGCCTTCTCACACATGACGGCCCACATCTGCTTGGAGAACCTCTGCATCGACGCTATCCGCATCTGATGTGTCATCCCAGCAGTTTCTTCCAAACTCCTCGCAGTCTCCTGCGCTAGATGGTCGGCCCCGAGCCTGCTCATCAGGCTTGGGATACGATTCAGTGGTATCTGTTCGGTGATTTTCTCGTGACCCACGATGAGTGGATCTCCGAGCTGGTAGACAGGATCAAGACCTGCCTCTCTGACATCTTTGAAGGCCCAGAGGTCCCCAAGTCCGTCACGCGTTATTGCGATGCACCCAATCATCATAACCCCAGTTGCTGTCGTAGTTCAAATTTAGCGTTCGATTAGATCAAACGCAAGCTCAAATTGGGTAGCTCATGCGAGTTTCTGGGGCCATGATGCTGAGCTGCTTTTTCGCCCGAGTTGCCGCCACGTACCAGACCCGATCCTCGTCCTCAGGGTTCTCCTCGTACTCTTTGTGAGTCCGCTTCGCCATGTCTGTGACGAGAACAACGTGGTCTGCCTCCCCGCCCTTCGAGCCGTGGATGGTGCTGAGCCTGACGCGGGGGTCGCCTGTCAGTTTCTCGCCGTTGCGCAGAGCGCGAAGCATGTAGGCTACCTCCTTCTCCTCGATGCGATCTAGGGCTTGGTGCCAGATGTCGTCGCGGAGCAACCCGCCGTGCTCAGTCAACCAGTTCATGTTGACCATCTGCTCCTGCGGCACGTTGCTCAGTTTCTTGTATCCTCGCTTCACACCCTTGCCGGAGCTCATCTGGTCGTAGACCTTGATGACGTCACTCGCTGGAACTTCGTTGCCCTTGCGCAGACTTTCCCAGATGCGGATGGAGTCGAGCGTCGAGCGACGGATAGAGCTGTGTCCACGAACCTCGTAGATCACACCCTCCTGCTGAAGATACGGCTCGATGTCCCTGAGCTGGTATCCGTTGCGAGCCAGCACGAGAACGTCCTCGCCCTTGAAGTCGATCTCCTCGATGCTGACAGGACGCTGGATCAGACCGTCCTCGCTCTTCGGATTCCACAGCTTCTCGCGTCGGTTCCTCACCCGACTTATCACCCCGTCGGCGATCTTCTGCACGTTGATAGGTACGCGCCACGATTGGCCGAGAACAGTCGCGTCACCCTCCATACTGATGAAGTGCTCGACGGCGGCACCCGCCCACCGATAGATAGCTTGATCGTCGTCCCCCGCCACCACGACGCGCCGCGCGTCACGCGCCAGACGCTCCACGACACGCCACTGTAGCAGAGACAAGTCCTGCGCCTCGTCGACGAAGAGCACATCAATCGGCGGAGTCCAACCCTGATCAGCAAACAGTGAGAGCATGTCGGTGTAGTCGATCAGATGACGGTCAGCCTTGAACTGCTCCAACCCCCGCCGGAGTTTATCTACGAAGCTCCAAGATAGTCCGTCGCAGTCGCGATCGTACATCTCGCGCAGGGGAACGCAGGTCACGCGGGCCAGATTTTCCATGAACAGGGCGCGGTCACCGTCGGTGAACCCGAACATCGTAGTCTCATCCATGCGACGGTTGATAGTCAGGCTGGTTCCTATCCAGTCGCCGAACTCGAGCATCTTCTTACCCTCGAAGACGTCGCCGTTACTCAGCCCCAGTGTGCGAAAACACATGGAGTGGAGTGTGCGGAAGTACGGCAGGTCGCGGGGGGATAATTTGAACTTCTCGCAGGCTCGCTGAGCGGCCTCGGTGGCAGCTTTGCGTGTGAAACTCACGTAGCCTATGCGGTCAGGTGGAACACCTCTGGTCAACTCCTCGTCGACCATCTTGAGGAGTGTCGTAGTCTTTCCCGTCCCAGGAGGACCGAGTACAATCTCTGGATACATAGTTCACCCTTGTTGCTAGATTGGTTCTGGTTTAGACTTCGGCAGCGGAACCTGTGGATCGAGTTGGAAGTCCTGCTGGACCCAGACCACGTTCACACCCTTCCCGCGCAGGTTGAAGAAGTGCCGCCCACCCAGTTCCTCAGTCACAGTCTTTCCGACCGTGTTCCTGCCCCACTGCTTGAAACCCTGCTTCTCCAGGAACTGCATGAGAGCACTGAGCTTGAAGTAGTGACGCCCACTCTCCGGGTCCTGCCACGGCTTGCCGAGGATGATGTCTTCCTTGTTCTCGCCACGGTGGCGCGACATGCAGAAGTCTTCCAACAGTTCCATGAAGTGGCCCCGCGTACTCATCTCAGGCGCTGCCTCGATGATGATAGCGTTCTTCATCGCGTCGCCGATCATGGAGGCCCACTCGTCGTTCTTCATAGGCATGTAGTAGACGGTCAGTTGCTCCATGCAGACGAGCTGAAAATCCCGATAGTTCTGGAGTTGGCGCGTCTCGAGGACTACACGCTGATCCTCGATATCGAGGAACCAGAGCGGGGGGTCTGTCTCCAGCTTGCTCAGGCCGGACACCTCTGGAAACATCCCTCCCCCGCCGACGCCGAACTTGCGCGTTCTGCAGAGCGACGAGTTGCAGTAAGAGCAGAGGGGCTGGTCCTTGCAGGCGTAGCGATATTCCTTCTTCTCGAGGTTCTTGATGATCATCAGAACTTCTTCGCTCGGCAGCGGCGGCTTCATGTACAGAAAGTTGTACTTCTCGAGCATCTCCTTCCACTTCTCTCCGAACTTCTTCTGGCAGAACACGCCGAGGTTGAACAAGCCGCTGTTTCTCACACCCCCTGGGAACCCGACGTTGGTCAGGTGCTGGAGACACGGCGGACCATCGTCCAGTGTCTCGTCCTGCTTCTTGACCTTCTTGGCTGGCTTGATCTGCTCAAGCGTGACGCGCATCGACTCGGCGTAGTCGAGGAACTCTTCGAGACCGTAAGCCGCCATCGTCTTCTTGACTGCGTACCTGTCAGTCTCGTCGCCGCCCAGATACGGCATGTTGAGCCAGTTGCCCAGATCGCCCTGCTCGCTCAGAACCTGATTCTGTTTTGGGAATATCTCGCAGTCGCCCCAGCCGAGGCTCGCAGCGAGGTCTTTCACGACAGCCCGAGCATCTTCCGCCTGCACTGGTTCTCTCAAGAACAGGTAGACGTGAGCGCCACCTGACTTGGACCTACAGACGACGAGCGGTATCTTCTGTTCTTCTAGACTCTTGACCGTACCAGCCAGATCGATGTCGTAGCGGTCCACGTCGATGCAGAGCCAGAGACACGTGTGGTCTTCGCGTATCGGTATAATTCCGAGTGGTCTTTCACCTCTCAGGTGCTGGAGCCAGAGATCATCGGTTACTGCCTGCCTGATTGTTCTCGCAGTTTTCTTGATTTCCTTCTTGCCACCCTTCATCTGGTTGCTAGAAGTATCTCCGTGTGTTCCGTGTGCCTGAGAGTAACCCTCGAAGAGGCGATGCATCCGCCTAGCAAGTTCTTCCATGGGTTTCCCTATCTGCTTGAATTGGTGTGACCCGCGCCCGAGTAGGCGCGGGTCCGCGTATCATCAGACGGGGATGTCGTTGTCGTCGATCGGATCGGCTGCGTCAGCTTCCATCGCTGCCTTCACCTCCTGCGCGGCGACAGCTTTGGCGAACTTGAAGCCTTCTTCGAGCATAGTGCGGTCTGCGACCCAACCGGCATCTTTCACCTTGTACTTGTACCACGACTGCTGACCCTTCTGACTGAACACAGTCGAAATATCGTACAGGCGCATGAACGCAGGTGCCTTGACGTTCTTGCCGGGAACGCGGAACTGCTTCATCAGGGCGGTCCACTGGCGGCTGACCGAATGGTTTGTGCCGGACATCGCTACGACGACTGGAAGCATCTCGCCTGCGGGGGAGACAACGTGGCCGAAGTGGTGGCGAGTCTCAACAAGACGGTTGTTGCTCTCAGGCATACGCCACTCTTTGCGACCTTGTGCGTCGACAACTTCTTCTGCCTCTACCGGACGTGACTCAAAGTCGTACTGACCCACTGGAGCACCGCCTTCTCCTGGCTCACCAGTCCACTCGACCCACGAGTGGCTGAACCCGCACGGCTGGAACATGATCGGCTGCTCGGGGGGGAACACAAGTTGAAGTGAGCGGATAATCATCATGCCTGCTTCGGCACCTTCGATGTGACGCTCGTGGCGCTTCTTCACCTCACCGGAGTTGTCCTGCAAGATGCTCAGTACAGGAATAAGACTGTCGTCTGCCTTCTCGGAGTAACCAAGAACGTCGTCTCCGAGCATCGAGTCATCGATCATCGGTAGCTGTGTGTCGTCCATAATCGTCAGGGCTGTATCTGTCATCTTCATTTCTCCTTGGTGATGATTTCTGCTACAGTCTCGTAAGTGGCACCCACCACCTCGAGGTCAATCGGGTCGCCGCTCTTGACGATCGATTTTACGAATGAGGTCAAGCTGTTCCACTGAACATTGGGCTCCATCTTGACACTCGCGTTGATGTTGTACTCCGCGAGCATCTGCTGGACGCGGTTGGCGAGCTGCTCCATCGCGGCGTCGTGGCCCTTGCCCGCTGCTACGACTAGCTCCGTCTTGATGAGGTCGCCGCCGCCAGCGCGACGCAGTTCCTCGAACGCTTTGAACCGCTTCTCAGCGTCCCAAGTTTTCGAGATACTCGCGTGGCAGTGGTCTTTGAGTGCGACGTCCACCCCCGCTCCGGGGACGCCGATCCGGTCGACACCTACCTCGTGCATCATGTCGGGGATGGTGCGGGTGCGCATCTCGTGGCGGCGGGTCTTGAGGTCTTTGAGTTTTTCCTCGAGCTCTTTGGTCTCCTGCTCGATCTGTGCGAGTTCCGCAGCTTTCTCAGCCAGTCGGCGGAGGTCAGCGTCTGCGGGACCGTCGTTTGCCATAGCGGCGAACTCTTCCAACATGTTCGTCATATCTACCCTTTCGTGTTGCTGGTCCGACCACAATAAACTGCGAATAGCGGGGGTGCAAGTTGATGATTATTGGCCCCTTACGCGCGCGCGCCCATCGACAGTTTGTCAAACATTAAACCCCCAAATGTAACCAATAAACCAATAGGAGCGGACCGACAAGCCTGTAAATACTGGAGTTTTGTCGTATTGCTTCGCTATTGAACTAAGTGGCGTGTGACGTGAAAGCAATAGTTTTGAACCGATGTACGTATGATATTTGTCCCCCCGCTGGTCGCAAGTTATAATGGTTTCTCGCAACAAACAGGGTATCACGACTATGGCTTACGAATTCAAGACCAACCCGTACAACCACCAGAAAGAAGCTCTGAAGCGAATGCTGCCGACTGACGCATTCGCACTGCTCATGGAGATGGGCAGCGGCAAGACGAAGGTCGCAATCGACGAGATAGGTATTCTGAGCGACCAAGGCTTGATCGACCGCGCACTCATACTCGCACCGAAGGGCGTGTACGCGAACTGGACGGAGCGGGAGATACCTGCTCACATGCCTGACGACCTGTTGTCAAGAACTGCGATGTACCGCTGGGACGGCCTCACCAAGCAGACGTCTAAGAACTTGTTCGCACGAGCTGTCGGTTGGAGGGGCCTCGCGATTATGGTCATGAACATCGAGGCGTTCAGTATGAGCAAGAAGGCCATGGAGGCAGCGCGGACCTTCATCCAGAGCGGCACGTGCGTCATGTACGTCGACGAGAGTACGCTCATCAAGAACCACCAGTCGAAGCGCACGAAGAACATCTGCAAGGTCGGCGAGCTCGCTGCGCGGCGGCGCATCATGACAGGTTCGCCAGTCCCCCGCAGCCCGCTCGACTTCTTCGCGCAGTTCCACTTCCTGAAGCCCGGACTGATAGGAACCAAGAACTACTTCGCGTTCCGCAGTCGCTACGCCAAGATGGAGACGCGCGTGTTCGGCGGGAGGAGTGTCCAAGTGGTGGCTGGATACTTCAACCTTGAGGACTTGACCCAGCGGACCCAGGAGCACAGCTACCGCGTCACGAAAGACGAGTGCATGGACCTGCCACCGAAAATCTACACCCGCCGAGACGTAGAGCTAACTCCTGAGCAGGCCAGCGCCTATCAGTCTATGAAGGAGGAGGCGTTCGCAGAAGTAGCTGACGGGTTCGCAAGCGCCTCGGCCGTTATCACGCAGATCATGCGCCTGCATCAGATATCCTGCGGTCACGTGACGAACGCTGACGGTGACGTGATAGACCTACCCCACCGGCGCACAGAGGCGCTGCTCGAAGTCGCAGATGAGACACAGGGTAAGATGATCGTCTGGGCGCGGTATCGTCGCGACATCGCTAACATCTGCGCCGCCCTGCGAGCTGAGTACGGTGACGCGTCCGTGGTGGAGTACCATGGCGGAACCAAGGGCCAAGACCGCGAGACCGCGGTCACACGGTTCCAGGACGACCCCTCGTGCAGGTTCTTCGTAGCGAACCAGCAGACGGGCGGCTACGGCATCACCCTGACGGCAGCGTCCACCGTCGTCTACTACTCCAACGACTACGACCTCGAGAAGCGGCTCCAATCCGAGGACCGCGCCCACCGCAGCGGACAGACTAAGTCTGTTCTGTACGTCGACCTCGCTGCACCGAATACCGTCGACATTAAAATCCTAGAAGCACTCAGAAGCAAGAAGAGCCTAGCTGACCTCGTTACAGGTGACGATGTTCGCGACTGGTTCGAGTAAGGAGAAAATACGTGGAACACTCCAAAGAAGTTATCATCACACAAGTCAAGTTCACCCATACACTGGATAACGGTGCCGGGTTCGCTGTTCGCACAGACAACATGGAAGACTGCTACGTTCCTAAGAAGGTAGCCTCCATGGTCAAGCCTGAGATCGGAAACGTCTACACCGCCAAAGTCGTAGATAATCCGTTCGGCGACAGTCGCAACCGCACCCCGTGGATGCTCACCTACATGCAGGAGCAACCCCCGCTCGCGGTTGTTCCGGACAGTCGCAAGCCGATCTACGACAGAGTCTGCGATACACTGATGTTTGGTGGGGTCTGGACAGGACGTACGATAGCTGAGAACCTGCTCAACAGCCCTACTGAGGATATTGTGGTGTCGTGCAGAACTGCACTCGAGAAAGCACACCGCGAGGGTATCGCCAGCAAGGTGAGCTTCTTCAAAACTCACGGCCAGGAGCGCTCGTCGCGAGACTACTTTCACGCAGTCAACACTTTAGTCAAGGTAGTAGCAGAATGAACTCCATAACAGACAAGCTGAACAGAGCAGCAGAACACGCACCTCTGTACGAAGACTACCCAGAGTTCACCCCATTCACCACCCCCGCTTGGTTGATGCGTCTCGGTGTGTTCGACGGGACGTACTTCCGACACGACCCCGAGTCATGCCCTAAAGACGCGATCATCGTGGCTTCTTCCAACATGTTCGCAGCACACGTGTCGCTCAGCAGAAAAGAGTGGGAGGCTAACGGCTGGATAACCCCGGAAGACCCACTCGGATGGTTCCAGTGGTTCTGCAGATTCCACGAAGGTCGTCGTCTGCCGGAACTCGACGCTTGGCAGATCAAACGGTGGAAGGCTTACACACGCCACCTCGGTCAAGTCAGGTCGATGGGTGGTGCTGACATAAAGCGACGACTGCGACAACGACAGAGTTTGCTTCACTGGGCGCACGACCCGATCCCAGACTTCAGATAAGAAAAAACCTCGGTCAGCGGGGAGGAGGTCGCTGACCGAGGAGTCCAGGGAGGATGCACCACTTAGTGTGCTCAGTTGCAGAGACGATCCCACTTCTCGTTGTTCGACAACGTCGGTACGAGAAAGTCCCTGTCATTCTTCAGAAGCCAGTCTATCGTCGCGTCTTGTCCGAAGTAGACTGGATCGTAGTTCAGGCAAAAAGTGTCAACGATTACGCGAACCCCGCACCCACTCAAGAGCAGCGTCCCGAAGAGCAGTGTCGTCCAAGCTGCGTATCTCATCACTTACGACCTTTCCGTGTATAGACTGATCTATCTGATCAAGGACCTTGTCCCGCTCCAGCTTCAGCTCAGCTACGCGCGTCCAGTGATGGCGAAGACCGAAGAACCCGAGAACTACGCCGAGCAGCACCAGACCGTAGAGTTTGAGTTTACTCATCTTTTTGCCCGCTGCGAGAGCCTCAGCATCACCATATCGAACATCAGCGAGGTACGCCAGTTCGTGATAAAACATATCATCTTGCTCCCCCTGCAAAGTCTTTGAGTCGGTTGCGGAAGAACCAGAGCCCGAAAGCGAGAAGCACGAACCCACCGACGATAGCTACCATCTGCGCCTGACCGTCGAGTGCTGCGATAGCTCCCCCGACAGAACCTGCCCCAGCCACGACTTGAGCAGCCGAGACTTTCGCCGTCTTGGTCTCTGTGACAGACTGACGAGGCTGTGGTGCGCGGCGCACCGCCAGAAGCCGGCTCACAGGGTATGGAGCGATGGAAACCTTGTTGCCCTGATTGCCTCCAAGTACGAGGAGACCTCTCTCGTCTTGACCAGCGTAGAAGCCCACGTGGCCTGTCGCTGCTCCAGGAGAACCGCGCCAGAAAACAAGAATGTCTCCGAGTTGTGCATCAGCAAGACTCACTGACTCACCCCAAGTCAGGTAAGACCGAGCGTTGAGTTTCCCGGTGTGCTGGAGGCCGACCTGCGCCAGCACCGCACCAACGAAAGATGCACACCACGGAGTCTCATCGTCCTTGACCCAGCCGTGCCCGACGGCTTTTGCGAATCCGACGACAGTCTCGTTGTGGCGTGCGCCCGGATATTCTTTGAGTCCGAGGTAGCCCTCTGCTGCACTGAAGATAGCTTCATTCATTTTACCCATCACCCTGTTTGAAAATGTAGGTCACGCCAGCCGCCAAAACGATCCAGAAGATCCGCTCTGCGAAGCGCAAGGCTTGGCCGTTGTTGTCAGAGTTCTGCTCGACGGCAGTGATCCGGTCGTTGTGCTTCTTGTTCGTCTCTTCGAAGTTGTCGATCCGCTTGAAGACTGTCACCAACCTCTCTTCGACGCGAGCAAGCACCACGATGGCCTTGCGAATTTCCTTGAGCTCGACCTCGATGCTCGCTAATCTCGCGTCGTCAGACATGACCAACCTTCTCTATAATTTCGTCCATCACACCGAGAAGAGCTGCGAAACAGTCGCGAGACTCCTGTACGATGTCTGTGCGGCCACGGTACACCATCAGCCCCTGGAGCGCCAGCTTCCTGTCGTCCCAGATGAGATGTTTTGTCGGGTATCCATCAAGACGGCGACGCATTATCTCCCCGCCCATCAGATGAGCTCCAGTGAGAACATACGCGGCCCCGCAAAGCGCCTCGCTGGTGGTCAGTTGTGCCGCGTAGGCAGTAGCGGCCCCGCTGCACCCAAACTGAGAGCCAGCGACCAGCATATCCGACGCCAGCCGCTCAGTACGGTGTAGGGCGGGGGGTAGGTGAGGGTCCAGCACTGCATGTATCGTGTGCAGACCACTCAACCACCACCTGTACCACTTCATCGGAGGTTTTCCTGAGGCCATAGCTGCTCCGACAAGGTGTTCTTCGCAGGCGTGGTGAAGATCGCGTGTTTGCTCCCAGAGGTAGCCGAGACTCTTACTGGATGACATCGAAGTACTCCCTCGTATTCGCGACCACTCCGACTGAGACGTAGACAGAACCCCCACTGACGACACGAGCTTCCAGTATTTCTTGACCTGACAGCGTCATACCTCTCACAGGGAGTTCGGTGAGACCGTCTACAGAAATTCTAGAACTCAGTACTCGCGTACGAAACGCGAAAGGATCATTCTGTCCGTCGACGACGCGCATCTCGATTACTGAACCAAGAACCTCATCTGTAGACGCGATCGCAGCGGTTATCGTGAAGCGGTTTGACCGAATGTCGTCTGCACGACCTGAGAATAAAGCTGGAACACTGTACTCGAAAGTCTGAGCAATACTGAACCAGTCAGATGCGTCGACTGCGACACGATAACCGAGATTTAACCCGACCGGGGGTCTCGGCGTTTTGACCAGTACGGGTCCGTATCGTGATACAGCGACGTCACTCACCAGAATCCCACTGCCTGACAAGTCGCTGCTCAGTAGCTGCGGATAGACGAGCACGGCGTCACCATCCACAGAACTAGAGCCACTGACGTCACACTCGACAGAGTAGAGTGCGTACGCCGAACTTGTGATCGCAGATCTACCGACTAGATCACCAGTGACGTACATCTCCTGCGTAGCTGCTGCGAAAACAACTGATCCACCAGACACGTCTGCCGTGATGTCGGAGAATACCTCACCACTGAGTAAGAGATCGGATGAACCGATTAAATCAGCCGTTGCCGACAGAAGTTTGCCGGATGTTGGTGATGATGTGATCGCTGTCGACGCTAATGCTGAAAATCCGAGCATAACTTACTCCGGCTCTGTGGGCCATACGACAGAATGGGGGAAACCCACTTGGGCCGTTATATCACGAAGTGCTTGGCGGTAGGAAGCCCACACTGTCGACAGTGTGCTGTCGGTCAAAGCCATCCAGTCTGTTTGAGAAAGCAGACTGTCACGCTGATTGCGCACGCCGGAAGCTGCATCCAAATCGTACGCTGCTATTTCTTCCGGTGTGTTATCTACGACGACATGGCCTGCTTTCCAAACGCCATCGACGAAATATGGTTGAATGTCTGGAATTGCCTTTTGGGTTCTTAAATCGAACTCCGGCTGCGCTTGGACGACAACAGGGAACACACCCCACGCAGCCAGCATCTCGTCTGTGATTACTGCCGGGAAGCTGACTTGCGGATTATCCCGACGCAGGTTTCCTACGGTGTAGGGGTATTTTCTGACTGAACCGTCTGTGGTTTTGACGAACATCTACAAGTCTCCTATGCTGATTCGGCCTGACTTTGAAACTGTCACCAGCTTTGTACTATTTTTGAACACCCTCGGCTCGATCCCGATCGAGCCGGTATCCACGACTGATGTATCAACGACACCTGTGTTACGGTTCCAGACTGCTCCACCAAACCCATACCCACCCAAAGTGGTGAAAGTCTCGCCGTCTGGGTGAACTAAGAAAGTCTTCGCCACGAACGCTGTGTTGTAAGCTGAAAGACGGTAAGGAGCGAACCCTATTGGGTCGCCTTCGTTGTCAAACAGCTCGACACTGCTGTAGACCATCGTAGGTGCGGCGGGGTTTGCTACGTTGAACCTGAGCATGGCTCCACTGGTACTCGGTAAAGTGATGAACACTTCATTGCCCACTTTTGTAGCGCAGAAACTCATAGGGATGTTCGCACCACTGAGTGTATATCCAGTAGACACTGATCCTACCGGAATGAGAGCTTGCCCTTGGGTTCTCCCCGCTAGAGAGTAAACTTCAAAGATAAGTAGACCATACCCAGTCCCACTTGAAGCTGAAACGCTGTATAGGTAGTCACCTTCTAACAGCACTGTCGATGACTCTAGCGACCCCGTCGCGGCGCTGGTAGGCGCTGCTGGATTGGTGACGTCAACTTCCCAGTGATACCTGTGTCCGAATACGAACACAGAGTTACCGTATTTCAGAAGCACACTCGCCTGCAAATATGTCAGAGGGTAAATCACACTGCCAGATATAATCGGCGTGTTACCACTCACATCGAATACGAAGAACTTGGTGTCCTGAGCGCCTGAAAGACCCAGAGAGACGTACAGATAGTTACCATCCAGAGCAGGCTTACCAACAAAATAGTTCAACACACCTTCCGTCACAGTTAGGTCGGCTGTCCGCCCTAGCAACACTGGCGAGGCTTTGTTCGTCACGTCGTACTTTGCGAGCGTCAGTTGTCCGTTAGTGGCGTCAAGCTCAAATGCGTAGAGAGTGTTTCCGTCCGCACTCGTAATAATCTCTTCGATCCTGATGCTGGCATATCCCACACTACCTACCAAGGAGAGATTGTTAAGGTCAGATGCGTCAAAAATCTTTGTCGTGTTATACTCGGACATAAACACGTATAAACCACGAACATCAGCAGGTGTGTTTACAAATGTCCCCAGCCAATCTCCGTCAGGAGTCGCAGGGACGATCCCATCTGACGACCCGGTCAACAAGTCAAACACTTCGTACGCGTTGTCCGTTCTGGGTGTGACGTAGACCTTGTTGCCTGATGCGAGGGCGTAACTAACCGACGGATAAGTTGCAGAACCTATGAAAGACAGGCTTCCCGGTGTGGAGGCGTCAAGAACGTAGGCTATCTGATTAGAATCTACGTAGAACTTGTCGCCCTCCAATCTCGATGTGATGTATCCCCAGAAAACAGTGTGCGGGTAGTCGTAGGATGTCTGAGCATTAGTCACCAGATTTACGACCACGGTCCTGAACAACACAGGAGAGTACGATACAGTTCCTGTGACGTAGGCGTAGGTTCCTGTATCGTCGATAGCCAAGCTGGCGATATTCGCAAATCCACTAACTGTTCGGGTAGATCGGGTTATCGAGAAGTCTTGCGCTATGCTGCCAAAATCATTCTTATATCTTTTCGCAGTCACCGTCCCACCTGAGGAAACATACGCCAGCCATTGACCGCTAGTAGCCATGCACGGGTAGTTGTTGACAGCGGTATACCCAGACCCGAGATAAAGGCCGTATGTGCCTGTAACAGAAGGCGAAGCGATGCCCAGAAAATACTGATCGGTCGATTTAGTGTAAAAAAGCCCAACAGCTTCTTCACCGGTTGTGAGCTGAAGGCTGTGAAGTCCACGGGGATTGGCAGCCCACGGAAAGAAGGTGGCGGAAATATTGGAGGCGCTGAGCAAGGTTTTCTTGGCCCCGGGAGAGCCAGACGAGATGTCAACCGAAACGAGCTTGTACGTGGAGTCAGCCAGCAATTCCGCTGCATTATCTAAGTCCAACTCGACGCCGTAGAGAAAATTTTCACCAACCTCAAATCCAGCGTTTATGCTGTTGTACGGAGCAATAATTGGCAATTGGAAAGACGGCGCGCCTACAGCTCCACCAACCCCACCCGCTCCTTGGACCTTGCGCGACAGCATCAGGAACCATCCCCAACAAGCGCGCCGTAGAGCGTCGTTCCAACCTTCCAGAGCGCGATCACAGTGTATCCAGTAGTCGCTAGTGTAGGCGCAACTCCGCCATTGTTCACCCACGTGGTCGTCGGCCACGTGACGGTTGCACCCGCACCATCATCCACCATTAACGTAATAGTTTCGCCATTTGCAAAACTGTCTGTGTATGTAGTTGCACCAGAAAGCGTATGGGTTTGCACAGTTCCGTTAGATGGGTCGAGGGTAGGGGTAGTTCCAGTAAGCGCGAATACCTGCTCTGCTATTGAACCTGTGAACTCTGCATCGGTGTACGTCTTGTTGACTAACGTCTGCACCTTCTCCGGTTGTACGATGTCAGTCTCCGCAGCGGTGACGTAGACCACCGCGCTGCCTGTGAGTGTTATCTCGGAACCAGCAGAAGAGCTTTCTGTAGCTCCTCGTGACAACGTGGGTCCGATGGAGGAGTATGTCCCGAGACCTATCTCCCAAAGATCTCCGTCTTCGATGGCGTATCGAACCTGATCACTGTCGACCACCCCAGCAGAAGCGAAGGACTGGTGCTTGGCAACCGCAGCGACTAGCGTGACGGTCCCTGTGCCGACAGTGGTTGTGGTCATTTTCGCCCGGTTGACAAGTTTCACCATTTTACGTCTCCGACACAGTCATCGAACCGATGTCAAAAGCCAGACGATCATCGATCCCGACTGTACGAGTGTCGTTCAGTGCTCCTTGGTAGATCGGGTTTCCAGCCGCTACAGCATCCCACACTGAGAAGTGCGATACCACACCCCAAGCGCCTGTCGCAGGTCCGAAGTTGACTGCGACAGTATTCGTAGCTGTCTGATTCGTTACTTCAAAACTGCACGTGATTCGTGTGTACCCCAACCCGACGAGTTCATTCAGAGCAGCATCTTCACCTGGATCACCAGTGTGCAGACCGACGAACCACTCAGATGGTCGGGATGTTACGTCAGCAGTCAGAAGCCACTTCAAGACTTGGGCTTCAGAGTAGTTGGTCTTCGCGTCTGTCATTTCCTTGCTCCGGTCAAACGATTACTGTAAACTCTTCGCGCTGGTTTAGCACGAAAGATAGATGCGCTTCAGCGGTGTCACCCGCGCTGACGCTGATGTATATCTCCTCACCACTGAGCAGAACCTGCTTGTCCAAGTCAATCCGAGCATAACTCTCGAGAGCAATCTCGACCGAAGACGCCAGAGTGAACTCAGTTAGAACCTTGTCGACCACCCAGATCGTCGCAGTCGTCGCCCCTGTGCTCGTATTCGCAATCATCAGGCTGGTCAGGATTGCCGCAGCGTCTACGTCGCGTTGAGGTGTCGGCCCGTTTTCCGGGATACGATAAGTCGGTACTGAGTAGATCAGTGTTCCAACATCACCAGAAACTGTCTTCCGCACTACCTCGAAAAGATTTAACGGGGGGCGGGGTGTTACGATTGTCGTCATCTGTTATGCTCCGATGGCTAGTATCAGCGGTAAAGTGATATTCTGTACCCCACGAGAAAATGCCTGACCCTCGATAGTCGACCGCTCAAAATCCACCCGCAAGTCTTCTCCCAGATAGGTGTCACCGACTTCTGTCGAGAATGTAGCGTAGATCTTACCCCCACCAGATTTATACGTCGCAGTCGCTGGGTCTGGATTCTGACCAGTTCCACGCTGGCTGTACGGAAGTGAGTTGTAATTGACACCACTTCCCGCATTGCTGAACTGTTGGCCCGATGCTTCAATCACAGACGGGAATGCAGTGCGGTAGTTCTGTGGATTCTGAACCACGTCACTGATCAAAGTGATCAGTGCTGTGATCATTGCCTCTGCATCTGTGTCAGATACACGAGAAAGGAGTTCTAGTCGAACCTGCTCCCAAGCATCCAAGAAAAGCTGCAAGATCGATGCTGAGAATGCGTATTCTGCATTCCAGTCAAACAGTCCCTTGGTGAAATACTGTGCGCCCCGGTCTTGTCCGGAGTTGAGATCATTTATGATAGAGCGAAGAAGTGTTCTGGTGTCACGCTCTGTGAGCAGCAGTTGGTCTGGAGTCAGAGACCCCCAGCCCACTATAGTCGGATACCGGACATTCATCAGGTTGGTAACAATCGATTCCAGGTTCGCAGACAGTACGGAAGCAACGTCGGTAAACGGGCTTATCAGGTTCTGATCCGGAACACCCTCGATCTGTATTGCGCTGCGAAACCCTGTAGAAACCAGAGCATAGTCACCGAATGTATTGTTCGAGTTGGCGACAGTCACCTGACCACCTTCGTGCGCCCACAGGCCGACCCTCGACCAGTTGGTGAACACTGAGACAAGCTGTACGAAAGCATTTCGCTTGACTGCGTAACCCACCCCATTCGGATTGATTGATGTGAAACTGTCAACTACGACGGATCGGAGCGGGCTGTCGTAGTCTAGAACTGAACCATCAGCCAAGATGTTTCCAGCACCGACAGGCACTAGCGGATTTCCAGCAGCCTTGTCGATCGGAAGAGTCAACTGTTGTTGTGTGAGATCGTGCAACATCGAACAGTCGGAGATGTACGGCGATCGGGTGATAATTTCTCCGGGTTTGAATACGAAGGCATAGCCTTTGGTCGGTGGTCCACCTTCGATAGTGAAGGCTTCGTGCTGCATCCCCGTAAACGTGAACCCACGAACCTTGATCCCACTGGTCATCAAGAACATGTTATTCTGTTTCTCTAAACCGACAGCCGCCGTCGTTCCGGTCGCGTCAGCCAGTATCAACTTCGTGACACGCAGGTCGTATCCGTAGAGCGCACAGTTCGTCGGAACCACGGTATCTGGAGCGACGAGGTACTCTCCGGGTTGAACGATGACTATGCAGGACAGTGGTGCCAGCGCAGCCATCTTCGCGATAGCTGCCGCGACAGAAGCCAGTGGGTGTGAGATTGTCTCACCCGAGTTCGTGTCCGAACCGTCTGAAGTCACGTAGAATGTCCTCGCGACAGGAAACTCCGGGATGTTGACCTTCTCGAACTGAAACTCCTCTGGAAGAACGATACTCGCCGCACTCAGAACATCGGTCTCGACAGAGACCCCCGCCACTACACTGTCCAGACTCAGTGTTCCAGTGGATGGGACATAGGTCACACCTGCGTCAGCTCTGAGCTTGTTCGCACCGGAGGTATTCTGTGTGAATGATACGTGGTGTGTGCCGGGATCAGAGGACACATCCTCCACGTCTACCAGTTCACCGACCCCCGAACTATCTGCTCGGAACGACGAACTTTCGCACCCGATACGAAGAAAGTCAGTGACTCCATCTGGTCCGTAAGTCTGCACATAGGGCACCATGTAGACAGCGCCAGCGGGGGGAGCGATGTCTTCAGAACCTGCGACCTCGTCGACCACATAACGCGAACGATTGACAACACCGCTCGCTACGTAGAGACTCACGTCTTCGATGACTTGATCACCCCCGGAGATCAGGGTTTTTGATCCATCGAGCCAGTATATCCCAAAACGAACAGCGTCACCAGCGGGATCTACAGGATCTGTCTGACGCCGAACAGACCATGTGATCTTGTAATCTCGACCAGCTTCCTTCTTGTACCGCTCAACTGTTCCGATCACCTGAGAACCAGTTACACGGATTGCGGCACCTGTGATCGTGTCGACGACGTCACCCACAAGATCACTGACACTCTGAACATCGCCGTCCAGTGTAGGTGTGAAGTTCTGAGGAACATCACCGGGTAGATAAGACTGTCGAAGAACAGCGAAACCAGTCAACTCATCAGAGAGCGACGCGAAGGCGGGGGGAAGTTCTGCTGTCTTGGTCCAAGCTGATCCGTTGAACTTGTACGAGCCGGATGCCGCACCGTCATTCAGCACAAAGCCGACGTCATTCAGTAGTGGCGTGATCACGCCGTCCAAGTCAGCGACCGTGTCTTCGAAGAAGATGTTAGTCCCAGTCGCAGCTGAGTTTTGAATCTGCTCGAGCAGGTTACTGAGCTGAAGTGGGTTGATCTTGTGTCGGGGGGACACAGGGGTTCCCAGCACTACGTCTTTCACTCTCAGAGCCATGTGTATCCTCCACAGTCAGCCCGAGATGGGCTCCTGCCCCACTATACACCGACTCAGTACTCTAGACCAGCACGAGTTTACGGAATCGTAACAGAAGTTGATGGAGTCGTGTTTCCTGCGACACCGGATGAGTTAATCGGTACACCCCAGTAGAAGTAAGTCAGACCTCCCACGATATTCGTGTCGTAGTACTTGTCAGAAGAGTTCGGTGCACCGTACTCCGTGTCGATCAGTGATGCAGACTCGAAGGTATCCACAGTGTTCCGATAGATTCGGGTCGCGTAGTAGTTCGGATCGTTAGGGGCGAAGAGTGTGATCTCGACACGCCCCCCATCCACAGAGTACGTTCCGTCGAATGTGACGACGTCAAGTGGCGCTGTCGGGTTCGAGATGACCGAAACACTGAGTGCAGGCGACGGCAGGTAGCCTGAGAGCAACCTGCCTGTGACGCCACCGACCGCAGCAACCTGAACATCGTACGTGAGACCATCAACCAGAGGGTTGATCAGGTAGCTGTATATCAGTGGAGAAATCACGTCAGAGTAGGTCCAGTCAGTCGTCCCCGAAGGAGCCCATCTGACGATGTGGCTCAAAGATTCGAATGCACTATCCCACGTGACAGCAATCGCGGGCACACCACTCACAGGAGAACTAGACGCGACGATATTGCTGGGGTCGTAGTTTGTCTGAAGTTCGTCAGACTCTGAGCTGTCAGGGCGCTGAGGTTCTTCTGTCGTGTGATCGAACTCGAAATCTTCAGCAGTGACGGATACAGCCTCTAGTGTGAACGACATACCGTCTTCACTGCGAGTCAAACTCTGAACCTCAAACACCTCATTCACACCAAGTTCAGTGTGAATAACGCGGATAAATCTCTCACCCACGATCTGGTGACCCACGTACTTGATCACACCACGGAGAGTGTACTCGGCGTGCTGTGCACGAGAAATGCGTTTCGCGACCCTGACAGCTTGATTATGTGTGTTGATGAAGTATGCCGGAACTGTGTCGCGTGTTCTGCGACCCTCGGGGTCATGCACCCACGGACCAGATGCGTTCTCCCTCCATTCGCGAGCCTGCTCCACGTAATTGATAACTGTCTCGTTAGTTGTGTCCAGAGCATTCTCACCATCACTGAGTGTGAGACTGTAGAAATCATCATCCGTGATTATTTCTGTCGGCTCATAGTATCGACCGACTTTGAACCCTACAGAGCCGTCTGGTCTTTCGTAGAAGAACGCGTCGCACGAGAGACCAAGCTGGGCACGAATAACTTCATCATCCTCATTGTCACTGAAGACACCATTCAGAGTCCACTTGCGCTGTGTTCCGTCGTATCGAGAGTCTACGATCACGTCACAGGCGTCTGCCTCTTCAGCAACTTCTGTCCAGTCAACAGTCTTATTCATGTAGTACGTGATCCAGTGTGCAATCACGAGAGCAGCGTTGTCCGTAAATCCGACAGTGTCAGTCCTCGGGTCAAGTATATCGTCACGACCAGCGATGAGGCTTGTGAGAACCCACTCTCTGCCTCGAGGATAGTTATCGTTGAATTCTTTTGGCGACGGTTTCTGCGCCACGAGTTCAGCAACAGCGAGTCCAGCAAAGTCGTGAAAAGGGGTCAGTTCAGGAAATTTGCTCACACAAGGAAGAAGAGTCTGTGGCACTGTACCGAGTCTCGTGTGAATCTGTGCAAGCGATCCCGGTGGTGTTGTGCTCACGACACCTGCGCCGGGATCAGACCTCGAAACGACGGTGATGTATGTTGGTGAGGCAGATGTAAGTCCCAGATCATCCACCATCGCGTCGTATCCCTCTGTTCCCTGCGTGTAGGTTCCGAGTTCGTAGAAGACAGATGAGGATACAGTTTTCGCACTGATACTGTCCAGAAAAGCGTAATACTCGATCTCATAGACGTAGTCATCTACAGAAACAAGCCACTCGTCCAACCAGAAGAGATCGAATGACGCAATCTTGTGGCCGCAGAAAAGAATGACGACATGACGCCGATTGTCACCAAAATTCGTGTAGGCGAGTGGACCACCCTTGCGAGCACGACCGTACACTGTCTCAAAGAATGTCAGGGGTTGCGCGTAGTTCACCATCCTGTTTGATGGATCAGGTGTCTGCGGCTTCGGCATCAGAGCCTGAGCTAACTTGAGGAGACCAATCCCGACGACGAGAGACACACCGAGGGTGTACAGAGTAACACCTAGAGCTGATGTGATTCCAAGTGTAGCGGCAGATGCAGCGAAAGCCGCAGTCAAACCTCCCCCCGCAAAAACAGTGGTCGCAAAGGCGACAACGGGGGGCATAGCCTTTGCCTCGACAGGCACGAGAGCTGTGGTGCACATCAGACCAACAGCTACGAGAGAATTTCTGGTCTTATGCTCCATAGCCGACACCCCACACAGCTTTGATCTCGTGTGGCTGAAGCGTAGTCACACCATCTGGAGCTTTCACGGCCCAACTCTTTCCAGTAAAGATACCCCCGACTGGAGTCATCTTCTTATCGACAGGAAGATACAGGATACCGACATCACCCTTCACGAACGAATCAGTGCGACTGAAATTACAAACATCTTCCGCCATCGACGCTACGACAGATACAGGGTTCGTGAAGAATCTGGTGTGACGCTGACAAGAAGATGCGCTGTCGTACGTAAAGCGAAGATGCTCAGCTGGATCATACCCGTACACTTCTCTTATCCAGTCAGCGAGGATTAGACAACAATCGTTCTCACCCCAGACGAAAGGTCTGCCGATTTGTTGATTTAGAAATCTGTAAAGTCTATCCATCAGTCGAACAACTTCTGTTCTTGAAAGTCGACCGTTGGTATGAATTCCAGTGACGGATTGAAGTAACCGATCGCAGAACTGTGGTCGGCTGTATTGTAAACGAAGCGTCGAGCTTTCTTCCTATCGACCCAAGCTGTCTCGTAAGTCAGTGTGATCTGTCTATTCTGTAGACCCTGTGCAGTATAGCGAAGAGTTTTCATAGTTCTGGTGAGAACCATCTGAGGAGGCATCGTGGGATTGTAGAGATCAGCCATAGCTGTGATCGGCTGTACGTAGAACGTGATGTACCTATCTTTGATGTAGGTGTTACCTAGATCTCTGATCTGACTAATTAGGTCCGGTTGGTCAGGATCTTGGATGAAGCTTAGAGTCAGCTCACCTCCCGGAGCATTTCCTGAGTAAGAGTACTGCTGGTCACCGACATTGATCAATGTCGATCCGTACCACGATTTTCCGTTGATGTCTGTGAAAATACCGTCAGTTCCGACCATGAAGCCGAAGTCACCGTCTGGTGTGTTGATGTTCACCAACTCTAGACGACCGATAACTTCTTGTCTGAAGTCGTAACTCATCTGAGCCACTCCACGAAATTGAACTTCACCTTGCTTCCGTAGTTTGGTCCGTAGGTGATGGCACCATCTGTATCACTGTCTACAGTGAAGAGACCATACGCAAGCAATTCCAACCTACCACCTGAGTATCCGTCTGACAACATGGTTGCGACAGGTTTCCGCAGTGGTGTCTCAATCTTCAGCTCGTACAGGTTGATCGCACCTGGAAGAACACTCTCATCCAGTGTGTTCTCCAGTGTACGAACTTCAGTGATGATGTACGGAAAATCATTCACAGAGTGTATAGCGCCGATCTTGGGAACGTAGTTTGTCTTCATATCGTCAGCGACTGTGATGTACTCGGCCCCCGCACTCACAACACTGTCTCCAGGAAGAATAGTTCCATCTTCAGAAACCTTGACGACAGCCATGCTCGGACTGTACTCGAACCCGGCACCAGTGTCTAGCCGACCACCTGTACTGAGTTCAACCCCGCCAGAGTAGTCGTCCCACAGAGAACGCGAAGTCACGATACCGTCGATGATCGGAACACGATAGATGTTGGCCCTACCGCGAGCTGATGCTCGAATTGCTCTCCACAGAGGAATGTCACCCGCAAGAAGAGATAGTTCCGGTCTTCCGTACCAGCGGGGGAAGGCGTTGAATACAGTTTGTGTGAACCCAGAGTTTGACTGACTTGCAGCTTGTGAGCGCCAGTCGATGTCCCAGTCGAACTTAGACTGAAGCATCAACTCGCGCGGAACTGTGATGTAACTTCTTTCCATCAGGAAACTCCTCGTTTCTGCAACTGTGTGAAGTCACCCTCCAGACGCTTCGACTGCTCACCCATCGCCCGCTGTGACACCTGAACTGCTGACGTCGTACTGATCTGACGAACACGTGGAGCAAACATCTCACCTTCTTCTGCCGTTATGACTATCTCAACTTTCTGCGGCTTGTTGTTGGCGGACTGCACACCGAGTTTTCCGTCGGGTCCGCGCTTGAGTGGCATGATTGCTTCGGGACCGGCCTCACCCATGAGACCAGTGCGACCACCACTCATCGGAAACATGGTCGGACCACCGACGACACCACCGTCAGCGAAAGGTGTCACGTTACCACCACTGAAGACACCGCCTTTGGCGAACAGCGGGATACCGAGCACGTAGGAGAACAATGCCTTGAACGCGAAGTTAATGACCATCTGCGCCAACATGCGAAGAAGGTCTGCTGCGATTTCTCTCGCACTCTTGGCCCCCTCGACGAAACTGATGAAGGCGCTGGTGAAAGAGTTTGCCAGTGTCTCAGCCATGTTCTCGAGACGATTGAGTCGTTCTTCTTGCTCCTTTAGAGCCATATTCTCGCGCGCAATCTGCTCGATGCGAGCTTGAGAATAGTTCTCCATCTCTGTACCGAGCGAGTTCTGGATAGAGAATATCTCCTCCATAAGATCTCGCTCGTCACCGCGGAGACTAAGTAGAGTTTTTCGCTGCGAAATTTCTCGCTCGAGTTTTGCGAGTTGATCTGTGTCACCGCGACCACCACCCCGACCACCCCGACCACCTCGTCCTCCGGAACGCGCGGACTGGCGACTAGATGCGAGTTGGTTCATAGCTTCCAGAAGAGTGGGTAGATTGCCCGTTGCAGAGGTGTAGGCAGACTCTGCCTCTGAGATGGGTGTACCCGCCTCGACAGCTCTCTGCATCTCCTGCTGAGCGCGGGTGTACTGGCCTGCGACGAAACCCGCAGCGGCCTCGTCAGCGCCAGAGCTGATCGCCTCGATACGTGCGCGAGTCTGCGCCAGACGAACTTCGACTGACGCCCCAATGCTCTCCAGTGATGACATAGCGGCAGCGGCGTCACGCATTGCGTCAGCCAGTGCGCGAGCCTCAGCAGCTTGACCAGCAATAAGACTCTCGTTATCTTGGTTCAGTGAGAGCTGACTGAGAGCCGCGTCCAGAATAGCCTGTTGCTCAGCGTTGAGTTCAGTCGTGGCGAACAACTCACGAATTTTGGTCTCCAGAGCATCTGCCTCAGACTGAGCGCGAGCTTCAGCAGCCTGAGAAGAGTTCTCACCAAACTGAGCAATCGCTGCCAGAACAGCCCCCTCGCGCTGAAGTGTGACGAGCATCTCCCCCGCAGACGCCTTGTTCTTGTCGTACTCGAGACCTGCTTCTCGGATCGCGTCCCGCGCTCTCTGGAGAATACGTTCGATCCGTGTCTGAGCTTCTTCGTTCTGCTTCGCAGCTTCTTTTCTGTCGTACTCAGCTAGAGCGACAGCCTGCGTAGCAGTAAGATCAGCTAGTGCTGACCTCTCACGAGCTTCACCCGAGATGACACCTTGTTCGCGCAGTTGTGCAATCATCCTCTCGCGCTCGAGTGTCTGCTCAGCGACTAAGAGTGCGCGACCGTCCAGACCTTGGAGAGCTTCTGCTTCACGACGTTCATTCTGCAGTTCTTGCAGAATCTCTGTGGCGTTTTCTGCGCGTCGTTTTGTAGCATCTTCAACCTGCTTCATTAATCGGAGATTTTCCTCAATCCGCTCATTTATCAGACGCTCAGCTTCTGCTGTACCGTCCGCTTGAGCTTCTACGCGAGCAGTGAATTCAGCTATCGCCCTGAATGCGTCAAGAAGAGCCAGTCCCTCGGTAGAGACACCCTGTAGTCCTTCAACAGTGTTTGGAAGTGCATCTCGCATGAGTTCAGCTATACCCTGAACAACTTTCGAGATTTCCCCTTTACCCGCCTGCTCCATGATACCTTGCGTCATCTGGTCGTAGACTTCCTTGCCGATATCGAAACCGAACTCGGCAAAATTCTCAGCTGCAAATGCTTTTTCATAGTCCTGATAGGTGATTGCACCCAAGCCCGCTCCGGTTCCCGCAGCCACACCAGAACTCAACTGTTGGAAGAACCCCGGTTCAATGTTCTCTGTGCGCAGGCGATCCAGAGTTTCGGATAGCTTCTTGAGAGACAAGGCGTTGTCGAGCTCCACAGCTTGTTCGGTGAGCATTCTGATCGAACCAGTCAAGCTACCGAACTCTTCGTTGAGTTTCTCGTTGTTGAGGATGTCGTAGCTGTCACCGAGACGTTCGAACGTGTCGCGCAACTCCTGCATCGAGTCGTCGAGCGTCTGTCCGGCCCCTCGCGCCTGCATAAACCCGTTGATTAAGGCTGTGGACATTGCTAGAACAGCACCAGCGATAGCACCCTGATATCCGAACAAACCGAGCAACTGTGAACCCTGTTGACCGAGAGCAACCATCGCACTCGTACCACCCTGCACCTGAACAGCGAAGTCGCCGAACTGATAACCAGCCTGCTGAAGACCTGCTCGCATGTTTCGTGACAGAGCTCTGCTCGAACCCTCGAGAACGCGACCAAACTCGTTGACCTGATAGCCAGCGAGTTCCATCTGCTGTCTCACCTGTGCGAGAGCTTTCTGCTGTTCTTCGAGTGTGATGACATTCTGCTCCAGAGAACGATTCAGTGTCTTGACTGCGGCGTCGTACTGCTGCTGAGCACGAGATGCTGGGTCGACAGACGACTTGAGAGACTTGTAAGCCATAGCGAGTTTCCGCTGTCCGTCTAGAGCTCGACGATTGCTGTCGAGCTCTTTCTGAATTTCACGCTCACGCTGCTGCTGAAGCCTGCGACGAGTATCAGCCTGACGTCGAATTTCGTTCAAGTTGCGCTGGATGGACTTCGTGTAGTCCTCCATCGCTTTGATGGCTTGCTTCTCCCCGTATGTCCGGATAAGAAGACCAATTTCACCTAGATCAGCCATCAGTACCTTCCTTAGAGTCGTCGTTCACTGACTTCATCCAAAGCCTGTCCAAACGAAGAACCACGTCAATCTCCCAACCTGAGAGAGCTTCACCACTTACGGTCATCCAAGCAAGAAGATCTTGATAGGATAGTGGATTTACACCCATTGTACCATAGGTTCTGCCCCTATGAACATCAAGAAATTTAGACCACACATTCCTGAGGACTTCCGGGAACGGGGGGAGCTCCAGTTCTTCAGGTGCCTCCCCCGTTTGTTCATGAACTGACTCGAGGTGTTGCCGAATAGTCTTTCCTTCGTAGACCTTGTCCAGAGCGAAAAGACTCTCGGCATAGTTCAAGAGCTCCTCGGTCAGTTCGTCAAAAAAGCCGCGCCGTCCTCCATCGCGAACTCGATCTGCTCACGAATCCACTTGAATTTTTCCAGGATGGTGCGAATGTTCTCTTCGTTGCACGGAAGCTTCTCGCCACTCATCTGGATATTCCACGACTCGATGCAGGCGACGATCATCTTGGTCTGATCTTCGTACAGCTCCTCCGCAGTCAGAGTCAGCTTGCCGCCCGTGCGCTGCGAACGCTTGATGCGGCGGTTCTGCTGCTGATCGCGGATGCGCTTCTGCTTCGAGCTGTACGGTCCGTGCAGTACGATAGTCATCGGCGTTTCGTCGTCGTTGTAGATCACCGTCTGTGTGCGGATGTCGTACAGTTCGATCTCTGTGGTGTCGCTTACGGAACCAATATCGTTCAAGTCCATTTTCTCTACTCCTGTCGGGTTGTCGGGGTTGGAGAGGAGATCGCCCCGACGATCAACCCCCTCTCCGGTATCCGCCGAGGCGAATTACGCTGGTCGAGTGATCACCACATCGGACCCTTCCGTGCTGTCGAACAGCGCCACGAAAGGCAGCGTCACCAGACGAGCGGTGGGGTTGCTCACTGGAACACTCCCGCCGTTGTACTTGATCCGCGGGAATGTGAACGTGTATCCGTTCGTACCAGTTGAGTCGTCGAAGGTCACAGAGAGGCTAGACTCAACCTCGTCGATGAACTTCTGGATTACGTCCGCGTTGACGTAGCGGAGAACAAGAGTGCCGGAGACTTGCGAGTTCCCGTACTCCAGTCCGTACGGTGTCTGCTGGCCAATGACCGGAGATGCCGAGAAACTGTTGTTGATCGAGAAGTCCAGGCTCGTTACAACACCGAGCGAAGTTCCTGCGTCCAGAACAAGACCACTGTGTGTGTCGAACGGTTCGTGGGTATCAGCATCCGCCGGAGACCCAACCATGGCAGACGTGTTACTGTGAATCATGTCGCTGCCGACCATCTCAAGTGTGGTCTGAACAGCTTGATCCGTCGCGGCACTGACGTTCAGCTGAGATACCGAGAGACCGTTAAAGAGGCGAAACTTGTTGATGTCAGCAGCGTGTTCTTCTATAGTGAAAAACTTCTGCGTACCACCTGTCTTCAGTGTGGTGCCGCTCCAGTCGCTCATGAGAGCTGACGCGATAAAATCGTCGTACGCGGTGCTGCGGAGATCGATCTCCAAGCTGCCCGCCGGATTACGTGTTCCGTGACGCGAGTGACGGCGCATACGGTCGCCGTACTGATCTTCACCTTCTACAAGGTTCTTGGTCAAGTCAAGACTGTGAGTCTTGTACGGAATCTTCTTCAAAGACGGCAGAGCGTTGACTGTACCGAAGACGTCTTGAACTTCGTACGCGAGACTCGCCTGTGATCCGTGAGATTGGGACATTTTATTTCTCCTCAGTGATAGCTGTACCAGCTTATCGTGACAGGGGTGCAGTAGTGGGGTGGATCAGGATATGACAAGCCCAGTTCGGCGTATTCTATCCTCACTATGACCCCAGAGTTGGTGGCGGATTTCGTCGCATCGAGGGTTTCGACGAGTAGCTCAGCGATCTGTAGTCCGGGTCCCGCCCCGACGTTCTCCGGAGTACAGACGAGCAGGTTGTACAGACCGAGATACTGCATCTCAGGGTCTGGACCCCTCACAGATGGTCTGCGCTGGGTCGGGGTAAACTGAGCACGAATAAACGTGTCGTCAGGTGTCGGGTCGAAGTCCACATTCTGTCGGGCGAACGGGGGGAGACCGCTCACACCACTGAGGGTCAGCTCGAGTGCAGCCCTGATGTTCGCGTAAACACTATCAACCATTCTTCAAGTCCTCCACCACTTGCTCAGCGATACGCTTTGCGAGGCTTCGCGCTGTCTGGTACGGGGCGTAGATCACAGGCATCTTCGCTCCCCCGTACTCGACCAGAGGTGCGTGAACTGACTGATTGCGGAAGAACAGTTGCTCCCAGTCTTTGGGTGCTGCGTCGATCTGTGCGTTGAGTTTCTCTATCGCAACGGACGCGAACTGGTCGCGAGATTGCCCCCGCTCTTTTCCGTGCGAGCTCTCTGTTCCTCTGCCACCTGTCCGAGTCGTGTTCAGGTCGTGAGATTCCATGTAGGTTCCGGTGTCAACAGGACTCGCCCGGACAACGACTTCAGTCATTCTGCGGAGATACTCAGTCTTAGCTTCACCGATCTGACCAGTCAGCTGAGACAAGATTGTCTCTACGTTTGTTCTCCTGTCGATAACGCGGTATTCGGTCATGCTGAACTCCTCGGAGCAATACTACACCAGACTGAGTCCGGTGAAAAGCCCACTATCCTCTACCCTGACAAACGAATATCTGAGCTGTGCCGTCGCTGTTGACGAACACGTCCCAGACGCGCTGTATCCTGATCTTACCGAGAACACCCGCGTCGATCGTGTCACCCTCGTCCGGACTCACCGCGCCGCCCGAGCGGATATAGATCTTCCTGTCACCAACGATGATGTTCGTTCCGTCCACGTCGTCCTGAGAGAAACGCGTCAGCGCGATCTTGACGGGGTAGGTCTGCGGGGTTGAGGAGTTGGTCGCGGTCGCGACGTCGTAAGTCTGACCAGTAGCTCGGCGCAGAGTCGCGCTGAACCCGAGATCGTCTACGATGTAGTTCGCTGTCCTTGCGAGTTCGTCACGTGTACTCGTCATCGCCGTTGGTCCTCAGCAGTTCGTCGACTGTGAAGACAGAGCCAAAGCGATCTTCATCGGAGCCGACCTGTTCCATTACTCCGCGAGATACGCCGCCCACGCGCGGCACACCGAGTCCAGTCTTGCCGAACTTCTTCGCTTGCTTCTCAAGCCGCGTTGCGAGAGCTGTGTAAGCCTCGCGGCGCTGCGAGTAGCTGGCCTTCATGCCGCCAGAGTCTACGTCTGTGTCTACGAGACGAGAGTACTTGGCTGCGATTGCGTAACAGATAGATGCGGAGGCGCGATAAACGTCGTCCCCCGCCTCCGATAGTGCGAAGGCGATCCCCTCGTCAGAGACCTGCTGATCCGTCGTCTCGACGTCACCGACAAGGTGCCGAACAGCGTCTCTGCGCTCTTCAGCTGTCTCTGTCCCAGGATTGCCTCCGAATGTCCAAGTCACTCTGCTTCTCCGTTGCGATGAGCGATGATTGCGTCACGCTGAGCAACCTTGGAAGACTTGAGTGATGCACCCTCACGCTCGGCAATGGCCCGAAGAACGACCAAGTTGTCAACGTCGAGGTCGGCGTTGGGGTCCTCGGTGGTGGTCTGTACCGCAGGGGCGGGGGTAGTGTCCTGCACGGGTGTGGTGTCATCTACCTGATCCTCCTCGACGGCCTGAGCACGCAGATGTCCGGACTCGAACATGCGGCGGGCTTTGTCGGCGCTGACGGAGAGTTGACGCCAAGGGAAGATGGTTCCCTTGGGCCAGAGTTTGCCCGCCGCCCGGAAGGGGCGACGAACGATCATGGTGTCGCCGGAACTGAAGGTCTTCGGTTCAATGCGTCGGGTCATTGTGAGTCCCTCCAATTAGGCGACGATGGTGTTCCAGAGGTAGCCGAGATCGGCTGCGACCAGCTTGTGCGTGAACGCCATGCCACCTTCGATCCGGTCGGACTCCAGGTGATCCATGGGGATGCGCTTCATGGCGACACCGAACTCGTTGCCCTGACCGAGGTAGCCAGACCAGGAGAAGGTGTAACCAGCCGAAGCATCCATCAGCGAGGGTGCGGAGTTGGCGAAGCACAGCATCGCGGTCTTACCTGCGATGAAGTTGCTGTCCTCAGTCTCACCCTTCGTGGCGTCGTTGGCGATAGCCTTCGAGACCATGACGCGCTCCACGCCGAACAGTGCCGCGAGGGTCTGCTCGTTGACTCGCGCGGGGTTGCCGTTGCCGACACCGCCCGAGTACTTCACGCGATCCACGATATCTGGGTGGTCCTTCAGCGCACTGAAGGTACGCTTACCGAGGACGAGCGTGTTCGGCTCATATCCGGTGGATTCCAGGATCGTGTTCATGGCTTCTTCGATGTCGCCGATGGGGTCGCCGTCAGTGTAGTCGGACCACTGCTTGACCTGCGGGCCGGAGGGAGTACCGGAGACACCAGCGATGTCGGTAGTCCACTTGCCTGTCGTCATATAGTTGTCGACGAAGCTCTTCTCCTTGCGGATCATCATCTTCTGCATGACGAAACGCTGAGCGGCAGAGGTCAGGTCGAGCACAGAGTCTGCGTTCGACATCGTCTGCCAAGCCAAGTCCTTGTGGAACGAGGTCACGGGGGCGTAGTAGGTCGGCGTATTGTCCAGATCGAAACCTGAACCAGCCGACTCCGTCCCAGGAGCGCGAATACGGGCTTCGTCGCGATTGAAGTCGCCACGATCGAACGTGAAGTAGCGATCCGACTGCTTCGCCACAGCGACGTTCGGGAAAACGCGCGATGCGATGAAGTTCGCAGGATTCTGCATGAAGGCGATCGACAGGTTCGTGAGAACCGCGTCGACGTGGACCGCCTGATTGGTGGGGGTAGTCATTGATCAGCCCTCCTTTACGCTGGCACGAGGCCACGGGGTTGGAACAAGATGGAACCGACAGTGCCGTCCCCACCAGCTTCTGTCGCGACACCGAGAATCTGGTCGCCGACTGCGGCTGCGACGGCTTTACCCGCGGCGTCCGAGGCGAGACTGAGACCGATGGTGACGACGCCGCCGAATTCTACAGGCACGACACCCGAGATAGCGACTTCTGCGGCGCGACCAGCGGCTGCTGGGTCGTTCTGCAGAACACCGACGGCGGAGAGTCCGGCACCTGCCGGATCAACCTGACCGTCTGAGGCGAGAGCCACGAAGCGGTACTGCGATCCCGAGAGATCTTGGCCCGCCTGCATGGTCACGCTCACTTTGCTTTCACTGTAAGCCATGAGTGCAACTCCTTAGTTCTGGGCCTCAGAGGCCAGTTTCCGACCTTCGGCGGTCTTGATGACCTCCGCAAAGCCCTGATGGAAGGTCACGCCGTTTTTGTCTGCGTGTTCCTGCGCCATCTTGTTGAGACGAGCGGTGGGAGTACCCTCGTCGATGTGATCAGCACCTTTCTCGATGAAAGCCTTGCCGAGAGCAGCGTCTGCTTCTTTCAGGGACTTCATCAGTGCTTCGCGAGCGTCCTTGTCCTGAACAGCCTCAGCGGCCTTCAGGATAGCGGCCTTCGCAACATGGGTTCCACCCAGATGCTCGAAAGTCTCGCCAGCACGCTTCTCGAGTTGCTCCTGCTCGCGCTCAGCCTTCATCTTGTTGAGCTCGACGTTCTGGGCCTCGATCTGCTTGAGAATCGGTGCAGGAACGGCAGACTTCTCGATCTTCTCGCCGTTGAACTCGATGTACTCGGGGTCGGCCGCTTTCTTGAGCGACATCTTGCCCTCGTCATCTTCTTCGACGGACATACCTTCTTTCTCGACCATCGACTTGAGATTCTTGTACTTCTCGTCGTTGTTCATTGCTGCTTTCTGGAGTTCAGAGATTTGGTTCTCCTGCTCCTCGAGCTTCTTCGCGAGTTCTTTGGCGTCCACAGGCAGCCCTCCTTCTGATATCTCGCTGTGATTGTGGTGACTCTCGTCACCGGCTCTCTTCCAGAGTACGACACGCGAGTCTGGGTTCGCTGGGTCGTCAACGTGGCTGATCTCATTGATCACGAGATTGCGCACGATCTTCTTACCTTTATTCTGCGGCATGAAGGTCTCCAATTCCGCCGATCGAGAGCGCGGGAAGTTCCCCGCTCTTAATCATGTCCCACGTGGTGTCGTCGTGTACCTTGAAGCCGACGATCCAGCCCTCTTTCTCGGACGACACACCCAGCATGGACGCGAGTTCTTTGGAGAGGGGAAGCGAGTGAACGACGTCACTGCGCTTTGTCCCGAAGTGCATCGTCTTGCCGACGCGTGTCGTGAGCATGAACTCTGTCGACGCCTTGGTCAGCTCGCTCATCGGGATGTGATCGCCGTGAAGATCGAAGACTGGCTCTCCGTTCACCGTAGCGACTGAGGCCCAGCCCCAGACGATACGCTGCTCATCGTCCATTTTGACGATCTGCACACCTGAGATATGATCAACATTCTTCTTCATGACAGTTGCCATGATAGCTGATACCACGCGCTCAAGCAAGTCCCCATTTTCATCCTCGGAATCATTTTCCTCGTCTTCGTCCAACTCGAACGCCTCGAGATAGTCCTCGTGATCCTCTCCGGGCATGTAGACGGCCTGACCATCGACCTCGTAGACGTGAATCTCGCCACCGAGACCGAGTTCTGCACTGCGGGCGCGAGCTTCCTCCGGCATGGTGAAGCTGTCTTCCTTCACCATTCGCTTCTCCACCTTCGAGGCGACTCCACGCGCCCAGTCTACGCCCGTGGTTCCGCCCCAGAGAAGCCAAGCGACGTGACCAGCATCCTTCCACGGTTCGTCCCTGTACTTCGGGTCGACCTCGGAGTTCTTGCGGTGACGGTTGAACTGCGCCATCCGCTTGACAGTGCTGAGGCTCAGCTTCTCCCCGCCTGCGAGCTGACTCGCCCGAGTCCAGCCGACGCGGGTGCCGCCCTTGACTTCGTCGCCGTACTTCTCGCGCCACGTGATAGCCTTCTTGGCGTTGTTTCGCGCAGAAGCGGGGGGAGTGTAGCCGTCAACTTTCTTCATCGGCTTCTTGCGACCAGTGGTGGGTACGTGGACATCGTCATTCGTCGGTGCGGTCTTCTCTACGACACCACTCTTCCAGTCAGGGTCAAGTGGCTGATAGACCATCGGCCCGAGCACGATGTCGCCCTCGAACGGGGGGATGGTCTGCTCGCCAGCCTGATACGAGAGCGTGATGTGAGGTTGATACGTGTCCCAGTCCCACGACGCACCCATCTCACGGTGCTCCAGATGCTCGCGCGAGAGGCGCTCGTTCTCGATCTTCAGTACGAGAGCTTCACCTTCTTTGCCGAGCCGCGCGATTGCCCTCGAGCCACCGCGGACCACAACCTTGTCCGCCCACACCCCAGCAAGACCACCGTAGGGTTCGGGGTAGTTGTCTGGAATAGACGCATACGCTCTGCGACTGTACACGACAGTCACGTGCATGTCCTCAGGGTCCAGAGTCGTCTCCAGACCGTTCGACTTGGCCCAGTCGACGATCTCCTCAGCGTTCAGGACAGGGCGATAGGCGTACATCGGCACTGCGCCTCGCGCTTTCTTGATCCACTTGCCTTCGTCACTCTTCTTGTAGCCAGCGTCCTCGATCGCGGCCCAAGCTGACGCGAAACTGACAGATTCAGACTTACCCGCGTCTAACTGGCTATTCACGACGCGCATGAACATAGAGCGTCCTGCATCGCTCGGTATCGCGTTCCTAACTGACTGCGGAAGCTCCGATATGTTCTCGTAAGGCATCTTTTTATCCTCTTATTGGTTCTATCCAGCCGAATAGTCCGGCTGTGACGTCCGCAGCCTTGTTACTCGTCGCAGTCAGACCGATCCACTCCCCCGACGGAACTGCGAGGGGATGCGGTAGACCGAGCGTCACGCTGGTGTCCTGGACTCCGACGGCTGCGAGCGGGTACAGAATCCCCTCGTCGGCGTAGCTGTCGAGCAGGACTCGGGTAGTCTGAATCTTGATCACCACCCGCGCGGCCGACGTACCACTCACCGCCCCGGCGTAGAGTGAGTGGACGACGAATATCTTCCCAGCAGGAACACGAAAGAAACTCGTGTCGAGCTGCACTGATCCCACTCCGATCTTGCCGTACGTCACCCCGCCGGACGTCATCGTCACGTCACCCGCTGGCGGACCACCCCGATGATACGCGGAGAGCACTGCTCTCACGTCCGCCGCCTGTGTGAGGACCGGAGTCAGGCCGGTGAGTGTAATCACCTCCGTCTGCTCGTTCAGGTCGCCGTCGAGGTAGTGTAGAACGATCTGTCCGGTGTCGGCCGCGCTGGTGCTGACTACTGAGAGCTGAACTCTGTTCGGAACGACGAAGGTGCTGCCCATCGTCGTCTCCCAGACGGGCTGCTCGTTCATCGGTCCGCTGGAGACGTACTCACCGAACGTGCTGATCGGGCGAGACTCTGCGACATCACCCCTCGCGACGTCCAGTCCGTACTGGCTCCGCCAGATGCGCTCGGGCCAAGGCGTCTTAGACGACGTCATCGTCATCACCTATCTCTTCTTCCTCGACGTTGCGGGCCGAAGTCGGTGGCAGGCCGGCGGCCTTCCGCGCAGCGGACTCCAGAACGTCGTCCGGGAACATCTCAGCTCCTGCGAGGGCCATGGAGCGGATGAACTTACCGAGTTCGTCGATGTCGACGGGTGCGAGGTTGGAGTAGCCGAGGCGCGGCATCATCTCAGATGGGAATGAGTTCATGCTCCACAACTGCGGGAGAACCTTGCGGTTGATGGGATCACAGATGCTGTTCAGGAACGCCTGCATCGCCTTGATGAAGATGTCACTCTTGGAGCGACTCATCGCGAAGCTGCCTCGGTCGTTCATACCCATCGTCAGGAAGTCTGCGAGCACGGTGCGGGCGATGTCCTGCTGGTGGCGAACGACGACCTTGTGCGTGTCGATGTCGCGCGAGCCGTTGCTGGCGACGAGGTCGAAGGCGACGGCGTACTTGTCACTGAGCTTGCCGTCGTCGTCCTCCTGGAGGTCGGACGGCAGCATGACGAAACCCTGCTGGTTCTTCTTGACGTCCCGGAGAATGGTCTCGAACTTGTTGACGAACGCCTTCTTCCACTCAGGTGCGTCGTCTGCGAGGTAGTCGCTCGGTACGCGACCGACGGGCAGACCGTTCAGCTCCCGCTCGATGGCGACGGCCTCGTACTCCTGGATGTGCTTCGCGTAGACGTAGCTGCGATAGGCATTGCGCAGAACACTTCGGCCCGCTGGGTCCGCGTAGCTGGACATCGGCCGCAGGAGGAGCATCCGCTCAGCCTCGATGTAGACGTTCGGGAGGCCGGAGTAGCTGTTCTGCCAGACGCCGAAGATGTTGCCCTGAGCATCGACGTCGAACCGATCAACCGTCCACTGTGCGCGAGGACCGAACTTCTTGATCCCGATGCGACCGTCCGCGCGGCGCTTGAGTACGATCTCGAACAGCGAGAATCCGTACGTGAGGAAGCTCATCGCGTCGCTGAGGAACTGGTCGAACGTGAAGTCCATGTCCTCGAAGATACTCTCGGCGAACTTCGCGTACTCGCCCGTCGCGTCGGCGGGGGCGGGGGTGAAGCTCCACGTCGCCCCGCGAGCGAGCATCTCGATAGCTGACATCACGGAGCCGACCGTCGGGTCGTACTCCCGCATCTCGCGGAACTTCTTGATGCCGCGAAGCCCGCTGAGCTCGCGAAGAAGTTCGTCTGTGCGGATACCGTTGCGGAAATCGTACGCTCCGGCGACCCCGCGCTCACTGAATGACTTCGGGTTACGTCCCACGCTTATATCCTCGCGAATTCATTGTTCTGTTTACCCTCGCGCAGAGCGAGGTTCGTCTCTTTGCGCTTGCGCTTGCCCATCAGGTCTGTGATCGCCCAGACCAGAGCGTCGACGCGGTCGGGCGAGCCGTCGCCCACGTATCCGTCGTTCGTCATGAGCATCATCTGCTGCTCGAGCTTCTCCAAGCCCTTCACGTGCTTCACGCGCCCCTGCTCGTACAGAGCGGCGACTGGCTCAGCCCGAACGACCTTGCCCCTGCTCGCCCTGACTGACTTGTACGACACCTCGGGATCGACCGTGCGGATGACTGACTCAACCATCGCACCACCGAAGTTCACCTCGGCAACCATACGATCTGCCTCGAAGTCTTCGTAGGCGTTCACAGCAGCGCGGCCCCACGCGGACGGCCCGCCCTTGACGGTCCTGTCGGCGAGAACATAGTACTCGTCGGCGTCGTCGCCGCAGTCGATCACGCCGACTACGACGATACCGATCTCGTCCGCAGACTCCTCACCCCCGCCAGCGCCCGACGGGTCCACCGCCACGACGATGCGCGAGAGGTTCTCCGGCACCTGATCCACGTGGATCAGCATCTCGTCCGCCCAGATAGCGCCAGTCACCTCATCCAACAGTTCAGCCAGCAGCTCCTGCCGCCCGAGACGGGTTCCCTCATACTTCTCCTTGAACTTGCGGAGCACCGAGGCTGGCAGGTGAGCAGAGTTATCATATGTCGTAGCCCGACTGACGACCGTGCTCGGATCAGCCAAGATCGTGCGGATCAGGGGGGTCGTGCGGGGGGTAGTCGTCACCACGATTGTCGGTAACTCACCTAATCGCAGACCGAACAGGAGGTTGTCCCAGAGGTCAGGTCCGGCCTTGCCCCACGCACCGAGCTCGTCGCACCAAGCGCGGTGATGCTGCGGGCCGCGAAGGCGCTCGGCCTCCTCCGCGGAGTAGCCGAAGTAGAGCGACTCTCCGCCGTCGACGGTGCTAGTCTTCAGTTCGAGGCTCGTTCTGTTGTAGTTCACGACGAGTTCTTTCGGTATGCGAGCCAGGAGCCCAGACTCACCCTCGAAGCACGTCTTGCGAACGTCGTTGTTCGTCGGACCCACGACCGCGATTCGCTGCGGTTGTATGAAGCTCGGCCACCAGACGTCCTCGGCCCCTGCTCGGGTCTTACCTGATCCGCGGCCTCCCATCAGCATCCAGACGAAGTAGTCCTCAGGCGGGAGTTGGTCCGGGCGGGCAGTCTGCAACCACTCCAGACGACGGTTCATGCCGATGAGTTGCTCCCCCGAGAGCAGGGCGAGTTCTGAGTGGATCTGGGCTCGGGTGCGGTCGTCCATGAAGTTGGGTCTCTGTTCTGGGCGAAAAAATTTTGGTTCGGGGTCCTCGGCACAGCGTAGCACACTCGAGGAGGCGCAGACAAGTGCGAAGAGTGGATTCTAATTTTGGTGATAGAGTTTGTGGGGTGGAGCGCGGCCCGTTTGGGCAAGCCCGTCCGGGCTTTTTGTAATTTGTTGTGGGCGGGGGTACCCCCACCCACCGTTTGCGTTAGCCTAGTACAATGTGGGCGCGCTTTACATCCCAACGTATATCCTCTCTGGTTGCACCTGCTTGTACAGCTTGCGCAACTGTTTGGCCAACCTTGTACGCGGCAAACCGGGCATGGGCGGCGGTACCGGGGCGCTTGGGGTTGGCAACAACCGCCACAATAGTGGCAGCGTTGTTGGCAGGTGTATTGCCTTTAGTGGCTTGTACGGTTGCGCCAATGGTTGCTTGCGGGTTGGTGGCGGGCGCGGCGGGCGCGGCGGGCGCGGGCGCGGCGGGCGCGGTTGCTTTGGTTGCGGTTGCTTTGGTTGCGGTTGCGTTAGCCATTGTATTAGTGCCTTTGTATAAATGGCCAGCCATTATGGCGGGCCTATGGCAAGCCGCAAAAGCGCGGCTTGTACAACCCGTATAACGGCCCGCCTTGTATAGTGCAAGCCCTAAAATAAACTAATTAGCAGGGCAGGGCCACAGCTGCACCACAGGGCAGGGCAGGGCCACAGCTGCACCACAGGGCAGGGCAGGGCCACAGCTGCACCACAGGGCAGGGCAGGGCCACAGCTG
>Ga0208795_1000029_pt1 | contig 58705 bp, 57 predicted proteins | sample CB_VirMetaG_6_FD_184541 | JGI IMG/M metagenome (GOLD analysis project Ga0208795, IMG submission 184541) | Freshwater to marine saline gradient viral communities from Chesapeake Bay - CB_1508_2 Viral MetaG (SPAdes) (version 4) | ecosystem: Environmental > Aquatic > Marine > Coastal | place: USA... | reverse complement strand
CGAAGAACCTCTTGAGTTCTTTTTTTAACATTTCGCGTTTTTGTTCCTCTTTAATATAAGAACTAGCCTTTGTCTCAAACCCAACTCCTGTTCCAAAATCTTGTAATTTTTTAACACCAACATTTGATGTCATAATAATAACACAATTTTTAAAGTTAATTTTTCTACCTAATCCATCAGTTAAATGACCATCATCCAATACTTGAAGTAATGTTGAAAATATGTCTTTATTAGCCTTTTCAATCTCATCAAACAACACCACGGAATATGGTTTATTTTTAACCTGTTCTGTTAATTGTCCACCTTCATCATAACCAACATACCCTGGAGGTGCACCAATTAAACGAGATATGGTATGTTTTTCTTGGTATTCAGACATATCAACTCGAATCATATTCTCTTCACTACCAAAAATTTCCTTAGCCAATTGTTTTGCCAAATATGTTTTACCAACGCCAGTTGACCCTAAGAAAATAAACGAACCAATAGGTTTTTTAGGGTCTTTAATTCCTATTCTATTTCTACGAATTGATTTTGCGATTTTTGAAACCGCTTCAGACTGACCTATAACTTTATCAGATAATACATTTTCTAATTCTGACAATGATTTTGTTTCGTCAGCATTTAATTTATTTAAAGGTATTTTAGTCATATTAGAAACAACCTCAAAAACCAATTCAGGTAAAACCTCTTTCTTTTTAGTTTGTAATTCTTCTTCGAATTTAATTTTTTCGTTTTCTAATTTATTTAAGATTCGTTTTTCTTTATCCCGTAGATTGGCTGCCTCCTCGTAGTTTTGTTTTTTAACAACATCAAGTTTGTCTTGTTTAACTTTAGACGCCTCTTGTTTTAATTGCTCAATTATCTCGGGCATTTTAATCTCCACCTGACTACGAGCACCAACCTCATCTATAATATCAAAAGCCTTATCAGGAAACTCTCTATCAGTAATATACCTATCAGCCAAATCAACACACAATTTTAAAATTTCATCAGAAAAAGAAACTTTATGGAATGTTTCATATTTGTCTTTAGCATTTTTTAATATAACCAAGGTCTCTTCTTTGGTTGCGGCATCAACAATTACTTTTTGGAAACGACGCTCCAATGCTCCGTCTTTTTCAAAGTTCTTACGATACTCATCTAAAGTGGTTGCTCCAATACATTGGATTTCTCCACGAGCAAGTGCTGGTTTAAAAATGTTAGATGCGTCTAATGAGCCCGATGAATTCCCCGCGCCTACAATCGTGTGAATTTCATCAATAAACACAATAGTATTTGGTGTTGTTTGCAACTCTTCAATTATCACCTTCATACGTTCCTCAAATTGACCACGGTATTTTGTCCCAGCAACAATTGATGTCATATCTAATGAAACAATACGTTTGTCCATTAGATTACGAGGACATTCTCCGTTAAAAATTTTAATTGCCAACCCCTCAACAATTGCGGTCTTACCACAACCAGGTTCACCAATAATAATGGGATTATTTTTCTTTCTACGAGATAAAATTTGTGCGATTCTTGTAATCTCTCTTTCACGACCAATAACAGGGTCTAACTTACCTTGTTCAGCTAATTTAATCAAATCCCTACTGAAGTTATCTAAAACAGGTGTTGAGGATTCTGACGTTGATTTAGGTGATTTACCCTTGTTACCGTTATCCATTGATTCAATCATATATTTTATTTTTTTATAGGGTAATGATAAACATAGTTTTTTCAAATATCAACTAACATTATATTTATTATCATGAGACAACATTGGGAGAAGTTTATTAAAACATTGGATGCAGATAAAGAAATTAAAGAAACTTATGTTAATTTAAGAAACGCATTTAAAAGAGAAGGGTGGACAGAAAAAGATTTAGAAAAACCTCCTTACTACCCAACTGATATAATGAGAAATTTTCAAAAGTTTAATGAACTTAGAGATAAATTATTTTTTGAGATTAAAAGTTTTTTTGGTGATGTTGACTTTAGTGATTATTCAGATTATCTTAAAAATGTATTATATAAAATAGATTTAAAAACCCCTTTGGAAGATGGCGATAACAAAAGAAGAGATACTTGGGACGAAGATTTTGAATGAAGTCCAATCAAGTAATATAGTAAGAACTGAGTTTGATACTGAGTCAAAATTAATGGTCGTTGAGTTTAAAAACGGAATGAGATACCAGTATGAAGGGGTTCCCCATGAAGTATACACACGTTTTAGAATGACCGAATCTCAGGGTAAATTTTTTAGTTCAGATATTTCTAAAAAATACAAATTCACAAAACTATAATAATTTCAAAATACAAACTATTTATAATGGATGAATAATGCCCAATCCATAATTAGTAGTTTTAATTTACAAGATAAATTAGACCCAAGTATTTGGTCATTAAAGAATGGTAAATATACCATGAAACCAAATATTAGACGTAATTTACTTGAAATTGCATATGATTTTATAGACTCATTAAATGTTGATGTAGTGTTTAGTGATGTAGTAATGACAGGTTCATTAGCCAATTTTAATTGGTCTAAATATTCAGATGTTGACATACACATTATTGTTGATTACAACCAATTCCCAAAAGGTTCTCATGAATTATATGATGAATTGTTTAGAATGAAAAAAACAATCTATTCAACCAAACACGACATTACAATTTACAATTATGATGTTGAACTTTACGTAGAAGATGAAAACGTACCAAGAGACACTAAAAATGTGGGTAGGTTTTCAATTTTGAATGATGAATGGCTAACCTACCCTTCAAAAAATAATATAAAAATCAATGTTAAAAATATTAAAGAAAAGGCCAATCAATGGATGAGGATTATTGACGGAGTTTTGGAGAACATCCAAGACGAAGACATTGAAACTGCTAAAAAATTAATTGACAAATATAGAACAAAACTTAGAAAGTTTAGACAATGTGGTTTAGATAAAGGTGGAGAATATTCTGAAGAAAATTTAATTTTTAAAATATTAAGAAGAAATGGTTATTTAGAAAAATTAAAAGGTGGTAAAACCAAACTAGTTGACAAAAGACTTACGATAAAAGAAGTAACAACTAATATTGGGGGTGATTTTAAAACAGATTTAGAAAACGGACCGAAAAACCATGGTGGTAGAGCTTTAGGAAATTGGCAATCAGATAATGCGTGGGATATTTTCGCACCTGCTGGAACTATAGTTAATTCCTATACTAATGGTTCTGTTATTAAAGTTAGGGATACTGGTAAAAACTCAGGTAAAATATTTGGTACTCAAGTGAGTATACGAGGTAATGATGGGTATCCCGATATTTTCTATACACATTTAAAAAATGTAAAACTTAACGTAGGTGATGTTGTTAAAGTTGGTGATTATATTGGTCAAATATCTGAATGGATAGGACATGATTCTATGACTCACGTACACATAGGTTTACCATATGGTACACATCTTAGAGAATTACTAGGTAAATCAGATAAAATGTTTTCAGGTAATAAACCATCTGATTTATCTAATACTACTAAAACACCGACAGATACTGATAAACTTGATATGCCAAAAAGTCTTACTGATTTAACAGATTTAAGTAGTTTAGAAACCAGTAGTGGTAAACATTTCTTAGATAAATTAAACGTTTCTGATGACGAATATTTAAAAATGCTTACATCTACATTTAAGACCTTAACGGGAGCCAAATAAACATTTTATATTCTCCGTATATTTATATATAAAAAATAATTTAAAAAAAAAACTAAAATGGGAAACTTAAAACCAATCGGAAGTGAAAAGTTACAAGGTACAGATAAATTAAGTCGTATTCTTGAAATTGCTAGATATAATGAACATATGCCAAAACCTGTTAATGAGGATAAAAGTGTTGAGTACACAAAGACTCTTGCTGACGGTAATGAGTATTCAATCGTTAAAGAAAAAAACGGTTATGTCATTAAAAAATCTCTAAACGAATCTGTTGGCTCAGACTACGTTGAACCTATGAAAAATAGAAAATATTATTCATCATATTCTCAGGCTTTTAAAAGGTTAAATTTAATTGCTAAAGAAATTAATATTAATGAAGGTCATGATAAAAACATTTCTTTATTTGAGGCGGCTGATGAAGCGACCAAATACATTTTAAAATTTGGTGAAACAAAAGAACAGGCACCTGCTCCCGCAGCACCTGCTCCCGCAGCACCTGCTCCCGCAGCACCTGCACCTGTAGCTGAACCCGCACCTGAAACACCCGTAGATGATGTTGAAATGGATGTTGACGTTGAGGATGTTGAAAACGCACCTGAAGAAGAGGAAAAAGTAACATATAAAACAATTCAAAAGTTAACAGGTAAGTTAGCCCAAAAAATTAGAGCATTTAATGATGATGAGGATAAAGAAGAATCTATGTCTTCTAAAGATATTAAGTATGTAATTAATTCTGTTCTTTCAGCATTAAACTTGAACGATTTAGAGGAGGACGATGTTGAAAGTATTATTAACAAACTTGAAGGTGTTGAAGAAGAAGGTGATATGGAAGGTGATGAAGAAGTTGTTGACGTTGATATGGAAACAGCAGAACCTGTTGCAGAACCTGAAGGTGAAATGGCTGAGGGTGAAGAATTTGAAGGTAATCCTGATGAATTAGTTGATTATTTGTTTTCAGATTTAGAAGAAGAAATTGAAGTCGATACTAACGAAGAAGATTCTCACATGAAAAAAGTTGAGGAAATGATTGAAGGTATTTTTACTGAATCAAAAGTTGATAATATTTTACAGAAATATTTTTCATTAAATGAAAATGAAAAAAAAGAAGTTAAATATAAAAGAAATCAATTGGTTGAGGTTAAAAGAAACACTATTAATAAAATAAAAAATGTTTCTGAAAGCGTGTCACAAAAAGTGGCATCAACTAAATTAGTTTCTAAATACCCAAAAATTAAATTGGTTGGTAAAACTTCTAAAAAGAATTTAGTTTTTGAAATGAATGATAAACAATATAGAGTTACTACAAAAGGTCAAATTCTATGAGTTTTTTAATATATGTTAACGAGTTAGGTCCTAACTACAAAGGGGATAACATATATGAATTTATTTTTTCTGACGCTAAAGAAAATATATGGGGTGAGAATTGGGAATCTAAACCATCAAACGGATATCCGTTCCCACCTAATTTAGAACACATAAAAAAAGTAGGTGTTTTAAAAAATGATAAAATAACAATGTCGGTAGTCCAAAACTCCGACTTTTTTTCTATGATTGATGCGATTGATGGTGTTATTGCGTTATCTTGGGAAAATGAAAATGAGGATATTGATTTTGATTACAAAACCAGATTAGTTTTTAAGTTTGGTGATGATGAAAAATTAGTAAAAGATAAATTATATGAACGTGATATCGTTTTAGAATTTGAAAAGAAGGTGGTATATGAAAACTAACCAAAAACAATTAAAGTTAATTCAATACGGTCTAAGACCATCTACGGTGACTGATTTATCTGAGTCACAAGTCAATTCATTATTTATAAGACTTACCGAATCAAAAAGTGATAAGTGTGGTTGTGGATGTGATAAGAAAACCTGTACTTGTGGACCTGATTGTAAAAAATGTGATTGTGGTAGAAAAAAGAAAGAAACTAAAGAGGATACTAATGAAAAAGTAATGGTATCAGGTAAAAACACTGCTGAAGTTGAGAAACTTAAACAAGCTGGCGCAACATTTGAGGTTTATGAAGAAATGTCTGAAGAGGACTTGGGGACTGTTAGTATGGGAAGTGCTAAATCAGGTTATACAACACAATTACCAAAACAAGTGGCCGCTGGCGATGGAACTGACGATGAACGTCAAGGCTCTGAATTAGATGAGAGTAATTTAATGGAAAAATTTGAGTCAAAGAAACAACAAAAATATTTCTTCGCCAAATGTGGTGACGGTAAAACTAAAGAACAAAAGAAATGGTGTAAAATGGCTGAAGAATTCGCGGACAAAACCAATTTCAAAAAATTACCCGAAAAGAAAAAACAAGAAACTAAAGAAAGTATGAATAACCTTACTAATAAAATTGCTGCGGCATATGCTGGTGGTTTAAAAAGTAAGTTGAAAAATACAAATATTAATCCTACATTTGGTGAAAATGAAATTGAAAAACATATTTTGAGATTGGTTGAAAAACACATAACACCTAAAATGAGTAAAAAAGATTTTTTAAATTTGGTTAACGAATCACCTAGTACGGCGCCATCAAGACCTGATGTTATGCCTGGTGTTGATACACCAACAAAACCTTCAAAACCTGATACACCGTATAGACCAAAACCAAATGTTAAACCAGCACCTAAAGCTGGTAAAGAATCTCCTGTTAGACCTGATGTTATGCCTGGTGTTGATACACCAACAAAACCTTCAAAACCTGATACACCGTATAGACCAAAACCAAATGTTAAACCAGCACCTAAAGCGAGAAAAAAGATGCCTAAGTGGTTATCTTTTGATGAATTAGGAATTAAATTACGATAACCATGAGTCTTAATCCTAAAATAGAAAAAAATTTAAAACTTAAAAATAGGTTACAAAAAAAATTAGTTAACGAGGGTTTAACTAAAAATGAATACGCTTTATTAAATGAAGTTAAAAATAACTTAAAAGAAGCCCCTATTGATTATGAAGGTCCTGAAAGAATGGAACCTGGTATTGAAAGAAAAATTACATCAAAAGAAACACCCTATTCTTCACACCCTGCAATGCCAAAAGGTGATAGAGATTTTGTTGAATTAGTTTCATCCAAAAGATTTAAAGACTCAGTTAATAAAGTTAGAAATTATTTGGGAACTACACAACCACTTCAAGGTGCAAACCCTTTAATGCAATTAATGATGATGGCAATGCAAGGGTTACAAAAAATACAGTCTATTGAATCTAGAAATAAAGAATACTTAGAAAATTTGGCGGTTGATTTAGTTAAAAAAGAAATGGGTATTCCTGAAGGAGCATTACAATTTGACGCTAAATTAGTCTCAAGTCCAATGGGTTCTGCCGAAGGTATGAGAAGTAAACCAGAAGAACCAAGTAAAGAAGATATTAAAGACGCGTTTAAAGAAGCTGAGGAACACAAAGAAGATTTAATGGATTTTGTTGATGAATTTGAAAGGTTTGATATGGAGAGAGCCAAAAGAAGGTTCATTAATTCATTAATTCAGGGTGCTGCCAAAAAGGGGCATTATATGTTCCATTTAGTTCAAGATGAGTTAAAACGATTAAATCCTGAACTTGTTAATATGTACGGTGTCACACAGTCATTGATGGACCACTTATATTGGGTTTATCCTGATATGGAACAGATGGCTGGTTCAGGTGGAGGTCAATTAGGTCAAACAGAGATTGAGCCTGAAACAGACCCCCCAACTGTTAAAGCGAGAGCAGCAACATTCCCATTATTAATGCACGAATTAATTAAAGGTGTATACGAAGTTTTTGGTACTCATGGTTTACCCGATGACCCAAGACAGGCTGAAATGGTTATGGGTGCTGAAGATACTTTACCTGCGGAAATATGGGACATGAGATTAGGTCCTATATTTTGGGAAAAGTTTACACAAACATATCCAGCTGAATTATTTGAGGAAGATATGAAACATATTCAGCATTATCTATTTATGAGATTTTCTAAATTAAATGCTGAAGAATTTTTCAAAATCGCTAAACTTATACTTTCAGGCGACCCTAGAGGTAATCAATTTATTCAAAGAATGGTTGATGAAATTATTCGTGAATTACGTGATTATGAAGTCCAACAAAAGTTTGACGATAACAACGATGATTTAGGTGATGATGACCTTGACGATTTATTAGGTGGCTTGGGTATTACAAGAAGCTAATAAATTATGAGTAATTTAACAAAAGAACAAGTTTTAATAGAGTATGTCAAATGTCAAAAAGACATTAAGTACGCTCTTAAAACTTATTTACAGACATATGACAATACTGTGTCAAAATATGTTCCATTAGAATTATTTCCTGACCAAGTTTCTTTATTGCAAGATTATGAAAACTATAATGAAAATATTGCATTAAAATACCGTCAAGCGGGTGTATCAACAGTAACAGCCGCATGGATGTCTAGAAAATTAGTTTTTGCTAAAAAAGTTAAACCCGAAAAAATCCTTATTATTGCAAATAAATTAGACACCTCATTGGAGATGGCTAATAAGATTCGTTCATTTGTGGGTCAATGGCCTAGTTGGGTTGGTGTTGATTTTTCACCTGAAAAAAACTCACAAAAACACTATAAGTTAACTAACGGTTGTGAGGTTAAAGCGGTTGCAACATCTAAGGATGCTTTACGTGGATTTACCCCCACGATTCTTGTATTTGACGAAGCGGCGTTTATTGAAGCTGATAGTGACTTCTGGGCAGCTTGTATGGCATCGCTATCTACGGGTGGTAAAGTAATTGTTGTATCAACACCTAACGGATATGACCCAATCTATTACGAGATTTACGACCAAGCGTTAAGGAACATGAATGATTTTAAGATTACCGAGATGTTTTGGTTTAGAGACCCTCGTTATGCTAAAGATTTATATCTTGTTAAGACTGATGATATTATTCATTATTTGTTAAACAAAGAAGAGTATAATGAAAAGGATATTATTAGTTGGGAAGAAAAACCTTTTGAGACTCGTGACTATGAAGAGTTAAAAGAATTGATAAATCAAGGTTACAAACCAAGTTCGACATGGTTTGAGGCTATGGTTAAGAAATTAAAATATGATAAACGTAAAGTTTCTCAGGAGTTGGAATGTAACTTCTTGGGTTCAGGTGACAACGTATTTGACTCTAAATTATTACAAACGGTTCGTGAAAATATGATTCGTGAACCCCAAAATAAAATGATGGGTAATGCTCTATGGATATGGAAGGAACCTGTTGTTGGCCACAAATATGTGATGGGTGTCGATGTTAGCCGTGGAGATAGTGAGGACTTTAGTTCATTCCAAATCATTGACTTTGATGAGAGGGAACAAGTTGCTGAGTTCGTTGGTAAATTACCCCCTGACACAATGGCTGAGGTTTGTTACAAATGGGCTAATATGTATTCTTGTTTTGTTGTAATTGATATTACGGGAGGTATGGGTGTTTCCACATCAAGAAAATTACAAGAGATGAATTTTAAGAACTTGTACATTGATGGGGTTGATTCTAATAACAAATGGAAATATGACCCTAAAGCAATGGAAAAAATACCTGGTCTTAATTTTAACAATAAGCGTGTTCAGATTATTGCCTCTTTTGAAGAAGTAATGAGGCATGGTTTTAAAATTTATAGTAGTCGTTTGTATAACGAGATGAACACTTTTGTTTACATCAACGGTAGACCTGACCACCAAAAAGGTCACCACGATGACTTAATTATGTCAATTGCCATGGCAACTTATGTTGCTGAATCATCATTTTCAAACCTAACAAAAGTTACCGAACATACTAAAGCAATGATTGATTCTTGGTCTGTTAACTCAAATGAAAATGTAAGAGAGGCGATTGCTTTTAACCCTGTAATACCACATTCGGGTGAAAGGATTCGACAATTTGGGGGACAAAACATGAGTAGGGAAGATTATATGAAATATGGGTGGTTATTTGGTGCAAGGTAATATTTATAAATAAAATAATGATGGGATTAGTTCAAAGAAAAAAATCGGGTAATGTTTTAAATGGGAGTAAATTAAATGTTCCTGGCCAAGGTATTAGTAATGTTAAACCTGGTGGAGATAATAAAATCAATGAACAAAAGCCAAATAGTGACGTAAAGACTAAACGAACTTAACTATTTAATTATTATTAATTGTAATTAAATTTTATACATGGAGAATAATCAAAATAATCAATTTACAGTTTGGCAGAGACTATCCCAAGCCTTTGGGCCAAATTCTTTACTAAACCAAGATTACCCAACATATAAGTTAGATAAAAAAGAATTACTTAGAACTACTTCCAAACAAGAGTATGAGATGCAAAAGTTGCAGGCTCAACAAACGTTTTACTTAGCGAATCAATGGACTAAGATTGAAAGTAACTTATATACCCAAGCCGTTTATTATGAACCAACTCGTTTAGCGTCATTTTATGATTATGAGTCCATGGAATATACCCCTGAAATATCAGCAGCGTTAGATATTTACGGTGAAGAATCAACAACTGTCGACCAAAATGGTTACATGTTACAGATTTATTCTGAATCAAAAAGAATTAAATCAATCCTCGTTGATTTATTTAACAATGTTTTAGATGTTAACACAAACTTACCCATGTGGACAAGAAACACTTGTAAATATGGTGATAACTTTGTATATCTAAAATTAGATTCTGATAAAGGTGTTGTTGGGTGTATGCAATTACCAAATATTGAAATTGAAAGGTTTGAAAGAGGTATGACCGCTAAATCGGCAAGAATTGACGAACCTGATGAACATAAAGGTCTTAGATTTACATGGAAAGCTAAAGACATGGAATTTAATTCTTGGGAAATAGCGCATTTTAGATTATTAGGTGATGATAGAAAACTTCCATACGGAACATCGATGTTAGAAAAAGCTAGACGTATTTGGAAGCAACTTTTATTATCAGAGGACGCGATGTTAATTTATAGAACATCAAGAGCACCTGAAAGAAGGGTTTTCAAAGTGTTTGTTGGAAACATGGACGACAAAGATGTCGAACCATATGTACAACGTGTTGCTAATAAATTTAAAAGAGACCAAGTGGTTGATTCTAAATCAGGTAATGTAGATTTACGTTTTAATCAAATGGCGGTTGACCAAGATTATTTTATCCCTGTTAGAGACCCTGCGGCACCAAGCCCAATTGACACTTTACCTGGTGCTCAGAATCTATCAGAGATTGCCGATATTGAATATATCCAAAAGAAATTATTAACAGCACTTCGTGTTCCTAAAGCATTCTTAGGATTTGAGGAAGTTGTTGGTGATGGTAAAAATTTATCATTAATGGATATACGTTTTGCAAGAACAATTAATAGAATTCAAAAATCTATGATTGCTGAATTAAACAAAATTGCAATTATTCATTTATTTTTATTAGGTTTTGAAGACGAGTTATCAAACTTTACATTAGCGTTAACAAATCCATCAACACAGGCAGACCTATTAAAAATTGAAGTTTGGAAAGAAAAAGTATTGTTGTACAAAGATGCTGTGACGGCAATTGAGGGTATCGCACCTGTTTCAGTTACGTGGGCTAAAAAACATGTTTTAGGTTTTTCTGATGAAGAAATTAAACTAGATTTACAACAACAACGTATTGAAAAGGCTGTTGGTGCTGAATTAACAAATACCGCGACTATTATTTCACATACAGGAGTATTTGATAACATTGATAAACTTTATGGTACTAAAACAGGTGATACCGCAAATGCGGGGTCGGTGCCACCACCTCCTCCAGGCGGTGATACGGGGGGTGATTTAGGCTCCGATTTAGGGGCTCCTCCTCCTCCACCACCAACTGAAGGTGGGGGTGAAATTACACCTGAATCAATAAATAAAGAAACCATGAATATTTTATTAGAAAATGAAGGTTTAATCGAACATGACGATTATATTGATTTATCGAAAGGAAGTAATTCGTTAGGTGAAATTGAAAGTCAATTGGATAAACTATTAAATGGTTGATATTTATAATAAAAAACTACAATGACAAATTTTGGAATATTAAAATCAAGAATTGAAAATACTTTACTAGAATCATATAAAAAAGGTACTTTCAAAACCGAATTGAAGAACTTTAAAAAATATATTTTAGAGAATAAAAACATATCTAAAATATTTTATTTATATGATGATTTATCATCTAATAAGGGTATGGATAGTGCGTTAGTTTCAGATTATATTAACGAATGTATTACAATTTATGAAAATTCAATTAATAAAATCAATCCATCTGAAATTAATAATATTAAAAATTGGATTGGTGGGGTAGTAGTTGAGAATCAATATAAAAATATCGATGATTTGTTTTCAACTAACGTTCTAATGATAGAATCTAGATTAGAGGGTAGACGAATGATTGCGGAAACATTAAAGAAAAAACCTGTAACTAAGTCAGACACACCTTTAATTCCAATTAGTTCTATGGTTAATTTAGCAAATAAAACAATTACTAATTATATTGATTCTTTAAATGAATCAGATAAAAAAGAACTACTTAAAGTTTTATCTGAAGACGATAGTAAATATAAAGAAGATTTTGATTCTTTAAAAGAAAGTGTTGTTAACAAGTTAAAAACTTTAAAATTAGATTCTGTTGATAGAAATACCAAAACTAAAATTGATGAAACTTTAGAAAAAGTAATTTCTGAAAAATATGATAAGTTAAGTTATTTTAAACTTAAGAGTTTAAATGAAAATATCTAATCATTATTTGATTTAAATTTTTTCTGAACGTATTTGGCCTTCATAATCTGTTGTCTTCTTAATACAGATTTTTTAACAAACTCTTTTCTTTTATTTAATTCCGAGCTCTGTCTTGTTTTAATAACTTTGCTTTTGTATACTTTCAAAGCTTTTTCAAGACTCATTTTTCCTTCTACTTTTACAATTATCATATATGTTTTTGGTTAGTTTTATTTTTTTGACTATAATAGTAAATATACCTATTATTCTATAAATAATAAACTTAGAAATTATGAATTTTAATGAAAAAGGGGAAAACCTCAAAAATCCAAGGACTGAATTGCGCGAAAGTTGTGTACGGTACAGTAGATTCAGTTAAACTAAAATCCATTTATTTGAATATTCAAACGTGGGTTGAACCAATTTATGAGTGTGAAAATTGGACACGGACAGTTCTCAATATGAGCAGAGCCATAAAACATGCGGTGTATGAATCCGTAGATAGAAAGTTATTTGAAGAAAAGTTTATCGTTGATTTAGACCTTAGGTCAAGTGGAATATCATTAGGAAAAAAATCATTTATGAACTTAGAAGTTAACTTTTATTTAATTGAGGATAATAAAGATTTTAAATCTAAAGATATTCGTGACAGTATTAAAAAAATATCAAACAATATTTTTAATGAAGTTTTTTATAATAACGAATATTTTAGATTTTACTTAACAAAAAAAAGTAAAACAGAGTTAGATGTCCCACAATTAGAAAATGTTTGATATTTATTTAAAAAACATTTGAGATGGATTTGAAAATTTTAAAACCCTATGAATCAGGAAAAGGTATTTTAGTAGAATATGATGCTGGATATATTTCACCAACGGATGAACACAATGCCAAGATAATTAAAGAGTCTAAAGACATGTTAGACCACTCAAAACCATTTGAGTTCTACGCGGTACTACAAAAATATAACACCCCAAATAGAAACGGAAGAATATATCCTGAGCGTATATTAAAAAGAGAGGCTGACAATTATAAAAAGATGATTCAAAAAGGAACTTCATTGTCTGAGTTAAACCACCCTGAATCATCATTAATTGACCTTGACAGAGTTTCACACATAATAACCGAAATATGGTGGGATGGACCTGTATTAATGGGTAAATTAAAATTATTAACTTCACCAGGTTTTCATGAAAGGGGAATTGTATCAACTAAAGGGGACATGGCGGCAAACTATTTAAGACAAGGTGTTACATTAGGTATATCGTCTAGAGGTGTTGGTTCACTTAAAAAAGTTGGTGAACAAAATGAAGTACAAGATGATTTTGAATTAATTTGTTTTGACTTAGTGTCTTCACCATCAACACCAGGGGCTTATTTATTTAGTCAACCTGAAGAAAGATTTAACTTTGAAGAAAATATTGATGAAGAAAATAAAATGAAAATGCAAAGACAAACAGGTGGTGTAACATCTGACAAATCTATTGACTTAATGAAAAGATTATCCGATTATTTGGGTAAATAAAATTTAAATTATGGACGAAAAATATTTTGTAGCAAAAGTAACAACCGATATGATTGATGAAAATTCGGGTAAAGTTAAAAAATTAAGAGAAGAAAAATTAGTTAGGGGTTATAATCCTACTGATGTAGAGGCTAAAGTAACTAAAGTTTACGAAAACTACACTCAGGATTGGAGAATAACTGCAATTGTTGAAAGTAAAATCGATGAGGTGATAGAATAAATTTTTATACATTCAATAATTGAAAAGGGGGACTATATGTCCCCTTTTTTATTTTTTACAAAAATGTAAGTATTTATTAATAAATAAAAAACCTATTATCGAATGAGTAAAAATAAAACTTTTTTGATAATGGGTGATATTTATATATTAAAAATAAAAAGAAAAAATGGCAAAAGAAAAATCTTTAGTAGAGGAAGCAATCATCCAAATGAAAAATTTGGAAGAAGCGGTTGCTGAAAATGCAAAAGGAATACTTGCTTCAACAATGAAGGAAGAAATCAAAGAGCTAGTAAAAGAATCTCTGTCTGAACAAGATGATGACGAAGTAGAGGTTGACACAGATGTCGAAATGGAAGAACCTGAAATGGGTGACGAAGAGGAGACAGATAACGATGATATGGCAGACATGGATGACATGGATGACATGGATGACATGGAAGACGACGACGAAGAAACTATCGATTTAACTGACGTTGACGATGAAGATGAAATCTTAAGAGTTTTTCGTTTAATGGGACCTGATGATAACATTGTTGTTACAAAAGATGAAGCAGGAAACATTAACCTTAAAGATGAAGAAGATGAATATATGATTGTTGGTGAAGGTGAAGAAGATGATATGTTAGAGGGCGAATGGTCTGAAATGGATGATATGGGCATGAGTGATGCCAGCATCGAAGAAATCGTATCAAAAGTGTTTAACGACTACGAAGACGAAGGTGAAGACGGAGACGAAGAAGAATACGTGGATTACGAAGAAGAAGGCCTTTTTGAACAAGAAGGTGATGAAGACCCTGAACTTTATGAAGAAGATGGTGAAGATATGGGAGGTTATGCTGACCATATGGAAGAAGAAGACCAAATTGTTTATGAAATAGTTATGGACGAGGAAATGGGTGATGAAGACCCTGAACTTGAGGAAATGTGGGGTGGTAACAAACACGACTTTAAAAGACGTGGTGGTCACAAAATTGGTGATGTTGATGGTCACTATAAAGATTACGAAAGTGATGAACTTGAGGAAGAATACATGGAAGAAATGTATGATGACCTTGAGGAAGGTGACGAGTTTGACATTCAAGAACCAATGGAAGGTGATGAGTTCGACATCCAAGAACCAATGGCTGAATCCAAAATGACTATTAAACCTAAAGGTATGGGTATGGGTAATCCTGGCAAATTTAAGTATTCAAACAAACCAAACCAAGATGGTGGTTTTAAAACTGTTAAGAAAAAAGTTAACAAAACCATGGGTACTGGTAAGGCTAAATTTGAATATAAAGAAGGTGAAAACATGGACGGTAAAAACAAACCCGTTAAAAAAGTTGAAACCAAAGAAGCATCAAGAACTTTAGGTAATGGTAAGTATTTCAGAAAAGGTGGTTTACCAAAACAAAGAGCACATTCTGAATTTAATGCTAATATCAAAGAAAATGATGTAAAAGAAATGAATGTTCTTAGATTAAAAAATGAAGAGTACAGAAAAGCTCTTAATGTATTCAGAAATAAATTGAATGAAGTAGCTGTGTTTAATTCTAACTTAGCTTACGCAACTCGTTTGTTTACTGAACACTCAACATCTAAGCAAGAAAAAATTAATATCTTGAGAAGATTTGATGGTGTAGAAACTCTAAAAGAATCTAAAAACTTATATAAAGTCATTAAAGATGAGCTTTCAGTTAAGACAAGTCAACCAATGAATGAGTCTATTGAACGTAAAATTGAAAACGTACAAGCTACAGGTTCTTCGGTTAACTTGATTGAGTCTAAAACTTATGAAAATCCTCAGTTCTTAAGAATGAAAGATTTAATGGCAAAAATTAAATAAAAATAAACTAAACAAAATTAATAAAAAACCAAAAAAATGGGAGCATTATTAGAATCAGGTCTTGTTGGTAACATCGGTCTTAAGCACCTTAAAGTTATCAAAGAAGATACAATTAACAAATGGGACAAATTAGGGTTCCTTGAAGGTCTTAAAGGCCACCTAAAAGAGAATGTTGCTCAGTTATATGAAAACCAAGCATCTTTCTTAATTAACGAAGCAACTTCTGACGGTTCTTCAGGTTCTTTCGAAACTGTTGTATTCCCAATCGTTAGACGTGTATTCTCTAAATTATTAGCAAACGATATCGTTTCTGTACAAGCAATGAACTTACCTATCGGTAAATTGTTCTACTTTGTACCTAAAATCCAAGGTTACTCTGGTGGTACTTACGTTGACGGAACATTCAACGACGGAGGTTCAGGTGACCATTATGGTCCTGTAGGTGGTCCTGGTAACTACCCAGGTAACCCAACTGCTGGTTATGACTCAGGTTCTGGTACGTACAACGCTACATACCCTAAAAACCTTTATGATTTATTCTACGAAGGTACTGAACCAGGTTTAGACCCTGCAGGTTTATTCGACTACTCAAAAGGTCGTTGGTCAGCTATCACAGCTAACACAACTATTCAGCAGTGGTACAATGGTAACTTACAAGATGCAATCATCTCAGGTGATTCTGCAGGTTCAGGTGTTATCGTATCTGGTAACACAAGAAAAGTTATCGTTAAAATGTGTGGATTTGCTGACACAGGTGCTGGTAGATTAATCGGACCTAACGGTAATGAAATGGATACTGAAGAGTTCTTATCAAGTTTAGTAATCTTTACAGGTTCAGGTTTATCTGTGGCTGAAGGTTCTCCTTGTACAGTTTCTTCTGGTCCATTATTGTTCAGAGTTGTAACTCAACAATATGGTCAAGGTATTGTTAACAATTTAACACCAACAACTTCAACTACTTGGGCATCTAGTGGTAACGGCGGTTCATTCAAGAATATCTGTGCGGCTGACGGATGTATCTACTTAGAAGTGGATTTATCTTGTCCTGTATGTGCTGATTGTGACGCAACATCTTTAGATGGTTACACTGGTACTACAATTGCATCAGCAACTAACGGAACCGCTTCTTTCAAAGCAGCATGGAGACGTTACGAAGAGTTAGAATTCGAAGACAAAATTGGTGAAGTTTCTTTCGACCTTGAGTCAGTTACAGTATCTGTAACAGAAAGAAAACTAAGAGCACAATGGTCTCCTGAATTAGCTCAAGACGTAGCTGCATTCCATAACATCGACGCTGAGGCTGAGTTAACAGCATTGTTATCTGAGCAAGTTGCAGCTGAGATTGACCGTGAAATTTTACGTGACTTACGTAAAGGAGCGGCTTGGAACCTACGTTGGGACTACAACGGATGGAGAAGAATCTCTGGAAATATGACTTACACTCAAAAAGACTGGAACCAAACATTGATTACAGCTATCAACCAATTGTCAGCACAAATCCACAAGTCAACACTTCGTGGTGGAGCTAACTGGATTGTTGTATCATCTGAGGTTTCTGCGATTTTTGATGACTTAGAATACTTCCACGTATCTAACGCTTCACCTGAGCAAGACCAATACAACATGGGTATTGAAAGAGTTGGTACATTAGCAGGTCGTTACCAAGTTTACCGTGACCCTTACTTCCCAGCTAACCAAGTGTTAATTGGACACAAAGGAACGTCATTGTTAGACACAGGTTACATCTACGCACCGTATGTACCTCTACAATTAACTCCAACAATGTACAACCCATTCAACTTTACACCTATCAAAGGTATTATGACACGTTACGCTAAGAAAATGGTTAACAACCGTTTCTACGGACGTATCACAGTTGACGGTGTTCGTACATTCGACTTAAGAGAATTGAGATAATCAATCTCCTAAGGGAAATACTAAAAGGGACGAGTAATCGTCCCTTTTTTATTTTATAGGTATTTATTGTATATGAGTAATTTAAGACAACTAATAAAGGAACACTTACTTCTTGAGAAGAGAATTGCTCAACTAATGTCTTCATTTAAAATACAATATGCGTTTGAAGTTGACAGAACTACCCATGCGTACCATAGAAAAACAAGGGTTGGAATTTCTGATTACAATGAAAAAGAAATTTCTAATTCTGAGATTAAATATATTATTGAGTTATCTTTACGAGATATTGCGGAAAAAATAGCTCAACACAATATCATTAATGACAAGGCATTTGTTGTTAAATCAGTGGATAAAGAAATTGCTTTGGCAATTGTCCCAAAACATGTTGAAGATAATTTTTGGAAATTGTTAATTATCACTGTTTTTAGAGAATCATTTAGTAATCCATTTAGAGTTGGTGAAGACCAATTGGTGATTTGGGTTGATTAAATAAAAAACGGGTGGTTGTATCTGAATCGTTCCTCCCCCGTTTAAATAAGTCGGTTTAGACTTACCAATATAATTAAATATCTTGTATCTGAATCGTTTCCTTTAATTACCTTACAAATATACGACTTTTTTTTGATTTATTGATATTTATATAATAAAAATACTTAGAATATGAAAAATTTATTTTTAATAAATGAAGATGAGAAGAAAAGAATTTTAAGTCTTCACGAAAAAGCAACAAAAAAACAATACCTTAAAGAAGACGCTGAAAATATGGAACCTGAGATGAATCAAGAAATGTCTGAGATTGATACGGGTATGTTGGTAACAAATACAATAATGTTTGGACCTCTTGGTGGTATTATTGCAGCGTTTAATGCGGGACAATCAGGAGACAAGGCTCGTGCAATATTCCAAAAATGTAAAACCTCTAAAGGTAAACTTGGTAAGAGAAAAATGAATGATAGTTATTTGGCTAAAATCGCTGATAATTTAAATAAAGCTGTTGAGGGTTTAGGAACTGATGAAGAGTTGATTAAATCATCATTCCAATCGGTATCAAGTATCGCTGATTTATGTGCATTATCTAATATCTACTTAACAAGACATAGTGAAAATCTATACGACGCTCTTGATGGTGATATTGATTCTGATAGGGAATGGAAAAAATATGTATTCTTACCTTTATTGGATAATGCGGTTAAGAACAGTACTGCCGAATTAAATCTTATGAAACAACAAGCGCAAGCTAAGGAATCTAAACTCAAAGAATTAGGACCTAAAGCGGCAAAATGTGGTTGGACTATTCAAAAACCAGATGGTAGTACGGTTCCTGATGTTGAAGGATATAAAAAGTCAAATTGGGAATGTCCTAAAGGTGGAGGAAAACCTGGAACAAATCCAAATAACACAAAAACTAATACCGCAAAAGGAGGTAATAGCACTTCAACCCCTAAAAGTAGTATGATAAATTACGCCGATTATGGTGTTTAAAATTATTTAATAATGAAAAAAAGATTAATTATTAACGAAACAGAAAGAGAATCTATCTTAAAATTACATAATGATAGAAAAAAATCTTTATTAAAAGAGCAAGCAGCGGTTCCACAACCACAAGCTCAAACACCGACGACTGGTGACTCAAAAAGATATTGTAGTGCAAATTGTCCTGGACCAGATACTAAAAGTAAATGCGAAACAGGGGCTTTAAGATTACAAATGAAAATTAACGACACTTGCCCTTCAAGTAAATTACCTGTTAAATTAAAAGAAGACGGTGATTTTGGTCCCGCAAGTAAAAGAGCTATTGCGGCTTGTTCGTCTGATGTTAAAGCGGTTCCCGCTTGTCCTACATTATCAGGAACACCAACACAACAAGTAGGGACTCCAGAAACACCTACACAACCAACTGGACAACAAGGAGTCGCACAAGGTCAAGGAGTTGCACAAGGTCAAGGAGTTGCACAAGCGTCACAATCGTTTGATTCTAAAGAATTATAAGGATTTTAATAATCTACTTGCGGTTGAGTAATTAGTTGCCAAAGCGACATCGTGAACATTACATATTCTAAGTAACATATTAACATCCACTTCATGTGGATGAACGTCTAAGGGGTCGATAAAGAATAAAACTATATCGACCTCTTTGTTTACAATCATTGAAGCAATTTGGGCATCACCACCCATAGAACCACTTAACATTGTTTGTACCTTTGTTAACCCCGCGTGTTTTAAATGTTTACCTGTGGTTCCTGTCGCAACAACCTCAACAAAATCAGATTTAAAAAAATCCAATCTTTTCATTACAAATGAAACCATGTCGGCCTTTTTACCATCATGGGCAATTAAAGCAAATTTAATTTTATTATTCATTATCATCTTTTCTTGAACAAACCCTGATTGATTTAGACAAAACTTCTACCTCACCCATAGTATATACACCTGAGTTATACGCATGTCTTACCGCTTGAACTAAATAATATGTTGCGGTATCTTTATCCATTGATGATAAAATAGCATTTAAATGACCCTCGTCATTTAAAGGGATTGTGTTGAATAGAGTTCCGAATATTTGAGTATCTTCCATAATAATTTAATCTTTTGATATATTTATAAGTATAAATCTTCGATATGTCAAAAGAAAGTATAATTAAAAAGGTTTTAAATGAAATTACATCAACTAATAATGGTGGTGCAGGATATTACGTTCCACCTATAGTACCTGGTGTCCATAAATTTGCTAAAAGTCAGTTAGCACCATTTAATATTGAAACAACACCTTTTGACAATCAGCAGTTGGCTCATGATTACCATGATGGTAAAATGAGTACCCCAAAAAAACTTCATAAAAAATTAGAACAAAAGGCGGATATTGGTACTAAATATATTGAGAACAACTATGACTTTTTAACATTAGGTGAGTGGGTTGACGTAGATAGGATACCACTTAATGAAGATTTAGGTGTTTGGTTTGGTACTAAGAAAAAACCAAAAGGTTCTAAACAACCTAAAGGTCCTTGGGTTAATATTTGCCGTAAAAATAAAGATGGTAAACACCCCCCTTGCGGAAGACCTGATACCGATAAAGGGGCGTACCCTAAATGTAGAGCTGCAGGTGTTGCTGGTAAAATGTCAGAAGAACAAAAGAAAGCCGCATGTAGACAAAAAAGAAATGCTGAGAAAAAAGATACTCAGACAGGTAAAGGACAAAAACCAATTATGACATCATACAAACCAAAAAATGAAACAGTTATTAGATTATCAGAATCTAATTTAATTAAAATGATTAAAAATATCATTAATGAACAAGTTAAACAATATGATTATATGATTATGGGTGGTGATTCATTTAATGAACCAAACGCAACTGATAAATTATATCTTTTAAAAAATGGTAATAGTTATGATGTTTTTGCTCAAGAACCAAATAGTAGACGAATTAGTTTTACAAACTTAACTTTACCATTAGAATCAGAAATGGTATCTACATTTGATGGTCAAAGATTTATAAACAATGATTCAGCAAATTTAGGTAATCAAATTGCAAAACTAATATCATCAGGGTTAAAAATGAGTAAAGGTAACTGGGTTGTTTTTACTAAAGACGATGGGGTACCTGCTATTGGTAGATACACATTATCACCTAACCTTCCGATAGAGGCTTTAGAAAAAGAAGGTAAAAATAGAAAAAAATTAAAATTAAATACGGAATTTACTATGAATGATTATTTTGTTAGTGATAAAAGAAATGGATTTGGTAGAGCTTTTAATTTTGATGAATCCCAAGACGCCGAACCATCCGACGTTTAATAATACATCTGTAAAGTAATCTCCAAACCATTACTATCTTTCATAATAAAAACCATAAACATAGGTTTTTCCAAATCTTTACCGTAATAATCTTCAACAATCGTATTTCCTGAAAAAGATGTTGTGTGTGGATTTGGGGTGTAATCATTAATTTGATGGTCACTAACAACAACAACTTTAACATTATGTTGGTTAGCAATATATTTAAATGTGTTGTAAATACTATCGGGAACACCACACATAGAATCAATCGGTACCCCAACAATTCTTGAACATTCTTGTAGTAGATACTTACCGTTATTATCTAATACATTATATGCGTCACGAGGGTTCTTTAGACCAATCCCATAATTTTGACCCATTACAAGTGTTGATGTTAGAACAATTACTAAAGATAAGATTAATTTTTTCATACTACAAATATACTATTTAAATTTTAAATTAAGAAACTTTTTTTAAGATTGATGATAAAGAATGTACAATTTGTGAACGAATCTCTTCCTCATAATCCTGTCTAATTTTTTCTGTCTTAGCATCATAAATTTTACGTAATTTATCCCATTCATCATGAGTTAGGTCAACATCGTAATGGTAAACGTGATTTGTAATACTAACTTGTGTGTCATCTAAAACTACAAACAACCCAAGAGATTCGTTTTTAATGTATCGTTTAAAAGATACTGGTGCAACTAAAAAATTTGAATCAGGGTGATTAATTAATTTTCTACAAATTGCAATACACAAATTTTCATTCTTTGTTAATTTTCTTTTTTGATTTATTCTTTTAAAAAATCTAATGGTTTTAACTAATGAACGTTTAAACCATCTTTTTATAGTTTTTTTCATATTCTCTTATTTAATATCCATACAAAGATAATAAAATTTTTCACATAAAAAAATACCCCATTGGTTAAATGAGGTATTTTTTTAATATTAATGGTTAATTAATTAGCAATAAGGTGGTGAACACCTTTTCTTACCATCAAGACCCTTTATTTTACCTTTACATACTTGGACAGCGTGACCATTACTATATGCTGAGGGGTACACGTCATACTTTGCCTTAGCAGCTGCTTTACCTCTAGCACAAAGTTTTGTACCTGATTTTTTTCTACCTTCAGCCATAACAACCTCGTCACTCATTTTGTGATATCTTTTGGTTTCATTCATTAAGAAATCAAATACTTGGTCCATATTATTTTTAGCTTCCGCAATATGGTCCTGAGCCCAATCATGCCCGTTATCTAAAACACTCTCAATTTCTTCGTGATTTAAATCCAATAACAAATCACATTGTCTTCTTATTTGTTCTAAATTACTAAAGAACATATATCTTTCAGATTTTTGTTCTGAAATAACTTTTTTAATTATTCTATTTAAATCTGATTCACTTAATTTAAAAGTCTTCATAATAACTTCCGTCTTTTTTCATTTGTCTTGTATATGCTTTATCAGCGTAGTCTAAAAAGTTTTTTCCGTAAATCCTAACAAGTCTATCCATAATTAATTGTGGATTTTTTCTAATGTATCTTAAAACATCATTAGGTACTTGTTCTTTATATTTACCAAATAAACCCTCAACTTCTTTTTCTCTTGGTGTCATTTTAACAGTGGGTTCAACCGAAAATCCCATATCTCTAATACCTAATTCTTCACCATCATCTTGGATTGACTGCATTAATTTCATCCTTCTCTCGACAAATCCAGGTTTTGTTTGAAATTCGTAATCTTTATCGTCTTCTTCATTAATCTGTTTAACCATAGATTCTATTAATTTGGTTAATTCAGCCTCAGTAAGTTTAATTATTTTTTTCATAGTTATGCGTTTAATCCGTTACCACCAATTACGATAGCGTTTAATTGTACAATGTCTTTAAATTGTCCGTTAGTATAAACAGGATGAGGTGCTGATACCGTAAAAGTACTTCCACTACAATCAACACATACTTCAACCTCAGTGTTAGCACTTAAAGGTGCAATACAATCATCACAGTCATCAAAAGGACCATAAGGAAATCCCATGTTTATGAAATTAGTTGTTGTTTCACCCGATTCAATCGATGCACATAATCCATTATTTAATTGATATATTTTTGAAAAGTCTATATCAGTATCGTCAATAATATATACGGTTGAAACATTATCTGAACAAGTTGTTGCGGTTATAATTCTATTTGCCATTTTAATTTTTATTTATAAATATCTTTTATTGTTCCAAATATTTCATATTGACTATTTGGAACTTAATTTGTTTTTTATATGTGTTTATTTCACCACTACTCTCTACTTGAATGTCTATATAGTACTCATTAGGAATTTTATCTCTAGTGTCAAAAATAAAATAGTACTCATTAGGTGTTCTATTTATTTTAGTCCACGATTGAACCTCAACCTCCGTTTGACCTTCTCTAACATAAACTCTATACGATGCATCAACATTTTGTAATAATTTTTCAGTGGTATAAGCTTGTTTAATAACAACCCCAACTTTTCGAATATCAGTATTAAGTATTTTTTCATCTTGTTTAATACCATAAAAATCAAAACCATAAAGTTTTGGGTCAACAGAGTTTGTACCAATTTGGATTGAGTTCTTTAATGGTTGTACTGTAAACTCATTATATTGTATTGGTAACGCAAAACCATTTAAATTTAGGTTATACCATTTATCAGTAAAAGTACATGGTGTTTTATATCCAACTATTGGTGGTATAGTAACCTCATAAACCCCTTTAGTTCTTCTACAAGCGACTAAACCAGTTAAACCAGGTATTGCATTACCTGATAGGTCTAAAATGTCTACAGAAGGATTATTATCTAAGTTTATTGGGTTACCGTTGTCATATAGGTATAGATACAATTTATTTACTTTACCTAATGAAAATAAATTTCTATCGTCTTCGATTAAATCATTGTAATTTGTTTCTAAAAATGGTTCATAAAATGTTTGTGTATGTCTGGTAAAAAATTGAACCTCATATGTGTTAGTTAAACCTGTTAGATTTTCTATTTGAGGTTTAAAAGCAATTCCCCATCCAGCAACGTTCCTTAAACTACCATTTATTATTGAGTTTATTTCATTTGTCATATCAAATGAAATATTTTCATTTCCAAATTCAAAATGTTGAGTATCTACAATAGTTAGATTTGAGTAATTAACATTTCCAGTATTATCATTACTATAAATTCCATTTTCCGTCCAAACACCTATTGTAGTTGTTTGATACCAATTAGAAGGTCTATCTGAAAAGTTTTTATCAAAATTACTATATTCATATATTAAATCGGCAAAATCATACCCAACACCTTCATCCCAAATTTGAGGAGTATTTTGGTCATCATTAATATATGGGATTCTAAATAATATTAAGTCAAATGACGTTGCTCTAATTCTGCCTTGAGACGTTGATGTATTTAATAACTCAACATCAAAGGTTGAGGTATTAACCATTCTTAATGTGTGGGTCATATTATTAGTACACCCTGTAGTTATTGTACCATCAGCGACTTTATCTAATAATAACGATAAATCCAAATTAAATATAAATCTACTAAACCCGTTTGGGTATTGAGATACGGCTGTAGTACCAAAAAACAACTCAGTAACAGGATTTCTACCCGTGTTAGTAAAGCTATTTAATATTAGCGTATTGTTCTTACTAAAGTATGAATTATTAATTGACATGTAAGTATTTTACTTATAAATATCAATTAATCCTGATTTCTTGATTTAAGATGGTATTTTCTGAGTTTGCCAAAATTTGGTTAATCTCACCTGAAGTTTGACCGTTTCCTGCGGCGACAGGAACTGGTGGCATTGTTGCTACAGGGTGGACATGACCCGTTATATATGAAAACATTTTTCTAAGTAATGACATTAATTCATCACCTCTAACCATTGGGTAAGTACTATTTAATATTGAATTGGAATCCCCAATAAATTTATCTTGACCAATACCATATAATGTGTCGGATAAACTTATCTTACCTTTTGGCCCTTCAGAATCTTGTGATAATAAATAAAGTCTTTGTCCTCCTAAAACACCATAAGTAATATCTGACGCTGACCACTCTGTTGGGGTAACCTCTTCAATTTTAGCGTCTGCTTGAGGTCCAATGATTGGCTTTTCATTTTTGTTTTCCCAAACCAAAAACCAACCACTATTAGTAAGTCCTTGGTTTAGTTTTATTTTATTATAAAAATTATTGTAATTAATTGATTCTTTAACTTGATTATTAAACGATAATGGTTTGAATTGAACTCCTTGTTGCCTAGTTAGTTTTGATGGTGTTACAACAAATGGAAATATTGTTGAGTCATTTTCTTTACTTAAATTGTTGTTAACTACATAATCTGGTAAATCGATAAATTTTTTAAATACCCCCTCAATAAACTTGTTAATTAAATTAGAAGCATCTTCAAAAGATGTTGATGTGAATTTAACTTCCTCAATAGGACCTGTATAATCAGTCCCAACAGATAAGTTTAATATAGTCTCGGGTTGGAAGTTTTTGCTATTAACTTTTGCCGAAGGTACAGTATTATATAATCCAACACTACCATTAAAAGAATCTTGTGTGTTATCTAAATTATCAATATTCCAAATTATAATTTTTTTAACTACTTTAACATTTTCAACAAACCTAATTTGTTTTCTAGTTTCACCTAAAGTTTTTTGTTGTGTAAAATTAGTTAATTGTAAAAAAGCTCTATATTGATTACCAATAGGTAACTCATTTTGAACTAATTGTTTGACTTTCCCCGCTCTAATTAAAACTTCATTTTCTTTAACAACAACATCAGCACTTAATCTACCTAATAACGCATTATCACCTGGCTCAGGAAATACGCCTTTACTATAATCTTGTCTATATTGGTTTTGTTGGTTTTTAATAGATAACCCTTCTCTTATTCTATCACCTGAGGCTAAAAACTTTTTGGCTCCTTGATAAGATTCTTTTGTAATAAATTGTGGTTGTGAAAATGGTCCCTGAACATAGAATTGGCTTTGGTTAGGATAATCTTTGTTCATATAAATTATATGAACATATTCTTCCTCTTTAGGTACTTGACTAATAAAAATAGGTAACAAAGGTAAAAACACAATTGGGTCTTTTGATGTCCATGGGTCGTTCTCCTCATCCCAATCAGTTACAGCGCCAATAATTGAGGAATAATCTCTAGTTTCAGGGATAACCCTAATTCTACCTAACATCATTGGGTCTTTATTGTCCCAAACAATACCAGGAAATATTATTTGGTTAGTCATTGCGTTACTCATTTCTTAGTTCTTGTTTTGTATTCTTTTAAAATTGTATTATAAGTTAATTCTAATTTATCTAAATGTTCTGTTAATTTAATAAGTTGTTCTTTAGTAAAATTAAAATCTTCTTGAATAAAATCCATTGCAAATTGCAAATCTTTATTTGAATGTGATTTAAAATCTTTTACAATCCTTAGAGTTTTTTCTGCTTGTTCTTTCTTTGTCATAATTATAGTTTTTTACCAAATCCACTTGCTGGAACGGTTAATCCCGCGGGCGTAATAGCTAATGGGGGTATGGCTATTTGTGTTTTACCATTTTCAGATTCTTCTTTTGCCATGGCTTTCATTTGACCAAACATTTTTAAAACATCTAAATTAGGACTACCATCAGGCAGTGGCCCCGTAGGTATCCCCAATTTCTGTAACTCCTCAATTGCCCCAATAAAAGCTCTTGACTCTGAATAACCATCAAGTAATTGTGATGCAAATAAAAGTGGTAACGGTATTTCACCACCCCATCCAGTTGTTGCGATTTTTAATAACCATAAAATTTCATCAATAACGCTTTTACACTTCCTCCAATCAGAAATAAATTCTGCAATTAATAAAAGAAGTTGTATTAATTTTAAAATCATGGTTAGTTTTTTATCTAACTTTTCTTTGGCAATATCTAAAATAATGACTTGTAATAAATTTTTGATATCTTTTTTAATTAAATTAAAAAGTTCCTCAACAAAAATTGCCCCAATTTTTGATGTTAAATTTATTACAAAAGTTTTAAACTCTTTCATAAATTGGACTAAAGTTTCGATTTGGTCCATAAAAGTTTGACCTAATGATTTTAACATAATCATTATTGGTAATAATATTTTTGGGCTTAATAATGCCGATAAAATACCTTGAACTATTAATTTAACAAAATTTAAATCTACCGCGGCTTGTATATTACCTTCAATTGCAATACCATTCCATTCGGGGTTATTTGTTAATGTTTGGGTTAGTTGGTCTGCAGCATCAACCAAGTCAACATCCTCAACAAAATTTAATTGATTTAACGAGTCTAAAATATCTTGATAATTAACAGGTAATTTAACATTCCCACAATCCTCATATTCAACAACACCGTTTTTAATGTTAGTAATTTTTTGTTCTATTTTACGTAAGTCAATGTCGGTAAACTCAAAAAATGAATTATCAACACCATCTAACTCGGCTAATTTAGCAATCCCACTAACATCAATTTCACTTTTATTATCAAAACATAAACCTAAAATTCTTTGTATTACCGCTAAAAATTTATTAGTATCTTCGGCTTGAACAATCCCTACATTTGCACTAATTGATATGGCGCCAGTTAAAGATTCCATTATATATGCCATGATATTAGTAAAATCAACTACCTTAATTGTTTTATAGTAGTCAACCATAAATGAACCAACTTTATTTATATTATTAGCCCTATTTAATAACGTAACTTTAAACCAAGGACCTGTTTGACCTAAGTTATCGAATTCTACATACTGAATGTCAAATAATGGTTGCGTTGAAGCCCCTAAATAATATTGACCATTATCGACTAAATAAGAGTTATTACTTTGTATTCTTTGATACAACTCTTTATTCATTGCAAATGGGTATTGTTGTACGTTCACAGGATATTTCTCATACAAAACTTTACCATCATCCGCGGTGGGGTCCTTTTTTAATAGATTAATTATATCTGTTGATTTTACTTTAATATATAAAGTTTGAGGTGTAAATGTTTGTTGTTGGTCACAACCAACCGCATTCAAAGATTCCTCCATTAATAACTCAGCTATTCTGGGTTCAATGTTTTTAATGGTTTTTAATAATAATCTTTTAACATATCTAATTGAATTACTACCTTTACCTCCAGTAACATTATTAATATCTAATAATTGTTCAAATTGAGTTTTTATCTCTCTTTGAAATCGTTTGGTTTGTTCTTTAACTTTATCTAAAGATTCCGAAACATTTTCTTTGGGCTCATCAAATGATTCACCAGCTTTTTTTGTGACATCATCGTACTGTTGTTTTAACTCAGTATATGATTTAGACGCTTGAATTTTTTTCTTCGCACTATCATAATCGAGACTTAAATCTAATGATGCCATAAACTATTATCCATTTAATTTATATGAGGAGTCACCCTTGTTTAAATCTTTATCAATTAAACTTTGAAGGGTTTCATCATCCATACCTAAATCAGAAATTGAAAAAGATTCTGTTTCAGACTTAGATTTTTCCCATATAGTTGATTGCAGTTTAGATAAAGTTAACTTTTTCTCAACACAATCGTTTATTATTTTTTGTTGTTTTTCAATAACAGGACCTATCAATGTCATATCTTCAGGTTCTTTCATCATACTTAACATTTTGTTTTGTATTCTAATGGCGGTGTTTCTTTGTTCCACCAATTCATTGTAGATTTCCTGCATTAGAGACAACATTGACTCTTTTGTTAAATTGATTTGTTTCTTTTGTGGTCTTGCCATAACTATAAATACTGATTTTAAGTTTTTATTTAACCATGTTTTGTATTAGGTTATAATACATAATCTTATATTTTTTCATGGACCCCCTTATTTCTTTAGTAGATAAATTAGTCATTTCTCTTAACGATAACAAAATAACATTTTTGTTAAATTTGTTATTATCATTACCAATAAATATTTCTTCATAGTTGTCAAATAATTCATAAAGAGCATGACCAAGTTTTTCTTCATTTTCAGATAAATTTTCTTTTTCTAAAAAATTATCAAGCTCAATTAAAAATTTTTTAATAACATTTTCAGAATCTATTAAATCCTCATCAATACCATATGAAAATGAAGGACTATTTTCTAAATTAGAAGAAATGTCTTCGTATGAGATTTTACGATTAATTTCTTTTTGGTCTTTGATTATTTGACCCATTAGATAATTCTTACAAATTGTACCAAAATATGAATAAGCCTTCTTTTCTTTAGAAGGTTTAAATTTATCAATTTTGGTCATTAAAAATGAATGAGTGTCTACATGGATTTCCGTAAAGTCCATGTCTTTTCTGTAAAGTTTATATCTTCTAATAATTGAAGATATCATTTTATCTAAAGGTTTTCTCAAAAACTCATTATAAATTTTGTTTTTTTCTTCGTAGGTTTCTGCAGCTAAAAATCTTACAACCGCTTCTTCCTCTGGAACATCAAAATAATTTTTTTGTTTTGGTTTTCTACCTTTCTTTTTTAACTCAACATTTGTATCACCTGTTAAATTTAAAATTTCTGACATTATGCCTGTTGAGGTTCATACTTTATGGCTCTGTCATTAATAAAGAAATATTCTTTTTTGGCCGATTCAATCCAAAACTTAACTTCATCCTCAACCATTCTATCTTCACCATTTTTATAATTCCAAAAAATAGAACCGTCTCTTAAGTTAGTATGTTTATACCCAATTCTAGGTATTGACATAATTTTAACTGAGTTATGTGTCATCCGTAAAAAGAACTCATAACCAAATGTCAATTTAAATGATGGTTTAATTAAACCAAAATCAATAAAAGATGATTTTTTAATTACAATTCCCGAACTTTGGAAGTTTTGATAATCTAATAAAGTTTCATTTGTTAAGACACCCATTTCAGGTGTGAAGTTAGCCGCAAATGTTGCCTCATTTGTAAAACCAGCAAACATACCTTTTTCATCGGTATCGACAACAATTGGTAAAAAAGCGTCAACATCGGGATAAGCGTTTGAATATAATTTTACATTTTTGAACCATATTGTTGAATATTCATCGTCTATTTCAAACAAAGAAATCCAAGACGATTTTGCGGTGCGAGCCCCAAGGTTAATTTGTGATGCGTAATTAGGTTCTTTAGACCATTCAACTTTAACAACATTTAAATCACCAAAATCAAAATTATTTAAAAATTCAATTAAGTAAGTTTCGTTTGTGTGTACAATCACTAATTCGTTAATCGATGTTTTTTGAATCTTTAATGACTCAATACACTTCTCAAAATATTCTGTAAACCCATTAGATTTACCTGATTTAATTGGTAAAATTACCGATACGTCAAAAGTTTCTTTTGTTTCCATATTATTCTTCAATTGTTTGTAGTTTAGACATTTGTTCTTCAAATGACTCAAGTCGTTTATTAATGTATCCGTCAAATAATTCGATAGACACTTTATTGAATTCTTCTTCAGTTGATAAATTTTCTACAGTCTTAATCATTGACTCATACAAGTTAGGGTTTAAGTTATCCTCTAACCAATTTTGTAGGTAATCTGCCACATAATCAACCATATGTGTTTTGTTGTTAACCCAAATACCATTATCCTCATTCATCCACTGAGGTAACATGTTAGGTACTAAACCAATAACTGGTACACCACATTTCATTGACTCAAGAGGGAATGTTCCAAATGAGCTAGATTCATCAACCCATACTGAAACACAACACTCCTTCAATGTATTAGCAAATTCTTTTTGAGACAATCCTCTCATGTCTCTAAATGTAACCCATCGATATTGGGGGAATTTAATATAGAAAGATTTTATCATGTTAACAGAGTCTCGTTGTTCTCTTGAATGAACCGCGATGATTGGTTTTGCTGGCAGCTCATTTTTTACAAAAATATCTGAAATAAAAGGTTTTAAAATATCATAAGAAACGTTTTTCATTAATGTTTCTAAATATTCTTTTTGGGTCTCAGAGGTTGTAATACATTTAAAGAACCCTAATTGTGCCCAAGTTTGTCCTGGTTGTAGTGTTTCCAAAACATGGTCATAAGCTTGACTTAAAACAATTTTACCACATGGTAATTTTGAAATTTGACTCATAACAAAACCATATAATTCAGGAATAACAATTAAATCCTCAGGTGATACCTCAAGATTTTCTCCCTCAATTGCTTTATGTGGTAATTGTTTCATATATTCCTCACTTAACCAAGTTGAAACCCCCATATAATCAGGTTTTTCATGAAGAATAATCGCGTTGTATCCAGCATTTAATAATGCCATACCCAAATTGTAAATGTATTGGGTTGATGCTTTGGCATTCCCTCTAGTATCCTGAACTAAAAGATAAATTCTTGATTTTTTATCTTTCATGTTCTGAATAGATTTTTCTAATTTAACTAATCTTTCTTGTTCCATGTTTGTTTAATATTTGTTTAAAAGTTTTTTATTTAATAAGGTGTTAAATGCCAATTTAAAAGGAATTGTAATATCCGAACCTTTACCCCCCATAGCTTCATCAACTTCATTGTCGTCCATTAATACCTCAATCATTAATTTTATGGTTTCATATTTAATAACACTAATATGATTTCCTTCTGTCTCACCTGACGGTTTAAAGTCTTTTATTTGGATGTACTCATCAATCGCATCCAAATCTAAGTAGTAATGTTCGTTTAAAATTTTTAACATTATTTTAAATTTTTAATAACTTCTTCGAGTTCTTTTATTTGGTTTATTTCATACTTTGATTGTATGTCTTTATTATATTCGGTGTTATATTTTATTAATATTTTATCCGAAGGGTATTCTAATAATAATGCAGGGTTTGATGTAAGTAAAACATCTATTTCATTCCACATTGAATTTATTGTTGAATTACTATAAAATTTAACTTTTTCAAATTCACAAACAAATTTGGATAAAAAAAATAAAGAAGCTGGTTTAGATTTACCAATTTCATCAGAAACTATAATAAAATCGTGTTCATTACGTAATTTAAAATAAATTTCATTTAAATCGTTAAACGTTGAATATTCTGTAGACTGAGCATGCCCAAAAATTTCCATAGGAAACTCCTCGTATAGAAATGAAAAAAGTTCTTCATCATCTTTAAATGAAAAGTGATTTTTAATTTCTAAACTATCAATAGGTTTATAAATTTTATATTCAAAATCATCCTCAGATTCAATACCATCAGTTTTATCAATCATAAATTTTTGATAAGTCTGTTCAATTTTACCTACAGTATTTCTTAATACACCATTTAATTCAATTCCTATTCTCATATTTATATTTTTTTAGATGGAGTCCCAACGTAAGTACCCAATTCGTCAATGTTTTTAACAACACCTGTATTTAATCCTATTATTACGTCATCACAAATAATTATTTTTTCTTTAACTGATGCGTTGGTTCCTATATAAACTCTATTACCAATATTACAATTGCCAGATATTTTAACACCTGGTGCGGTTGTGACAAAACTACCAATTACTGTGTCATGACCAATTGTTGACATTAGATTAAGATGTGTGTGTTTACCAATCTTAATATTTGTAGTTAAAATTGTGCCAGCGCAAATAATACTACCTTCACCAATCTCAACATTATTGTCTAATATTTGAACAGTTTTATTTATGTGGGTAAAATATTTTGTGTTTTTAGGTAGTCTATTGATTATTTTTTCTCTTTCTACTGGATTACCAACGGCAACAACTATTTCGTATTCCTCAGGATTAAATTGTGACAATGGTAAACAATCAATATTTTTTTTATTGTACCACTCATCATCAACAAAAAATTTTAACCCAACTCTTTCAGTTAAATCTAAAGAATTGTAAACTTCTCGACCAAAACCACCATAACCTATAATACCCTTTTTCATTTTGTGTAAATTTCAAACTTAGATAAATCAGGATATGGTAATTCTAAATCCTCATTATTTTTTTTATTCCCGTTTAAATCGTAAAACTGTGTCATCATTAATAACCCTCTTGCGGATAATTCAGGCATCATGTAAAAATTCCAACCCAACATATCAAAATTGTCGTCGTGGTAAGAACATTCTCTTCTACCACTAAAACGAGCCCTCTTAAACCATAGCATTGCATCATAATCATCAGTCAAAATAGCGCCACCTTTAGACAACTTTAATGTTTTATAAGGTCCAGTGAAAGAAACACAAAAATGTGTTTTAGGTACATACATATTGGCTGTAAATCTTAACGCCGAATCCCAAACATTTGAACCTTTTAAGTTATATGCCCCCTTTATAGTTTTTCCAATGACAGGTTCAAACTCAACTTTTAAACCCGAGTGAATTATTTCACATGGGACTGATGGGTAAGTTCTTGATGGAATTTTGATTTTATCTGATATGATACTTTTTTTAATATTTTTTTCATAGTACAATGCTAAAAACAGCGCGTTACTCATATTATCCACTGTAATTGCGTACGGAAATCCTGTGTAATCACACAAAGACTTTTCAAAATCCTCTGTTATTTTATAAACACCATTGGCCATATTATTCTTCGTATCTTTTTAAAATTTTACTAATCAAAGGATTGCGAACAACATCTTCAGGTTTAAATTCAAAAGTTCCTACATCATCTAAATTTTGAAACTTTTTAAGAGCGTCCCATAATCCAGTTTGAGTTTTATCTTTGTGTCTATCAAATTGTTCTAAATCTCCTGAAATAAAAAACTTACTATTAAATCCAATACGGGTTAAAAGAAGTTTCATTTGACTTGGAGTTGAGTTTTGTGATTCCTCAAAAATTAAAATTGAGTTGTCGATGTTCATCCCCCTCATGTAAGCTAAAGCAAAAACTTCAATAACGTCAATTTCTTTTAATTTTTCTCTAGCTTCTTTACCTATAATTTTATTCATTAAATAATAGGATGGAAAAATATATGGGTCCAATTTTTCCTCAACACCACCAGGTAAAGAACCTAGTTTTTCTTCTGCTTCAACAGCAGGTCTTACAATTATAATTTTCTCATAAGGTGTTGATTGGTCAGACAATAAATCAATCGCCGCTTTCATAGCGATATAACTTTTACCAACACCCGCAGGTCCTGAACAAATTGTAATTTGATTATTAACTAATATGTCATAATATTTTCTTTGACTTTCAGATAAAAATTTTTCTTTAGTTTTTCTTTTAATTATTTGACTGATTAATTCTTTTTTATTCAGAGTTTTTTTAGGTTCATCATTATTTGAAACTCCGTTTGGTTTTCTTCTTTGAGTCATATTTTAACTTTTATATTTTATATAATAACATAGTTTTTAAATTAGTGTATATTATTTAATTTAATATCATTAACTAGTTTAAGGGCTGACTCAACAACCTGATTCATATCATAATATTTATATTCTGCCAATCTACCACCAAAAAAAACATTAGTTTCTTTATCCATTAATTTTTTGTATTTCATAAAAACATTTTGATTTACATTATCATTTATTGGATAGTATGGTTCTTCATTTATATTCCAATCTATAGGGTACTCTTTTGTTACCACAGTGTATTTTGTATCGATATAATTAAAATGTTTGTGTTCAATAATTCTGGTGTATGGTATATTTTTATTTGTAAAATTAATAACACTATGTCCTTGATAATTGTTAGATTCTATAATTTCGTGTTCAAATCTTAAAGGTCTATACTCTAAATTACCTTCCGAATAATTGTAAAATTTATCAATAGGGCCTGTATATATTATTTTTTTGGAAATTGATTTATAATATTCAATATTGTGTAAAAAATCAGTATTTAATAACACATTAATATTTTTTAAAAGATTTTCAAAAATCTCAGTATACCCATTTTTAGGTATTCCTTGATACGTATCAAAAAAATAATTGTTATCGTATGTAAATCTAACGGGTATTCTTTTTATTATACTAGGTGGTAATTCAGTGCAGGATTTCATCCATTGTTTTTCGGTGTACCCTTTAATTAATTTAAAATAAACATCTTTACCAACTAAATTTATTGCTTGTTCTTCTAAATTATTTGGCTCCGTATTATTTTTTTGGGACTCTATTATTTTTTTTGCTTCGTCAGGAGTGTTAGTTCCCCATAATTTATTGAATGTGAACATATTAAATGGTAGTGAATATAATTCACCATCAAAATTTGCTAAAACGTGATGTTTATAATTATTAAATTCTGCGAACTTATTAATATATTCCCAAGTTTCTTTATTTGATGTGTGAAAAATATGCGCGCCATATTTATGAACATCAATACCTTCTATTTTTTCGGTATAACAATTACCCCCAATATGATTACGTTTTTCAATAACTAAACATTTATACCCAATTTTTGTTAGTTCATGAGCACATATTGAACCAAATAACCCTGACCCTACGATTACAAAATCATACATAACTATTTATATTTCAATTAAACCAATACCTAAATTAGGTAAAAATAATTCTAATTCTTTTTCAGACATTTTAAGTACGCCACTCTCTTTGAATAAATTTAAAATTTCCATAATATTAAAACCATCTATGTTTAAATAACACTACATTACCGTAATATTTTATTATACCATTTTCATTTGTTGTACCTAATGGTGAAGAGTAGTGTGTGTGATTGTGTAAGTTATAACCCATCTCAATAACGTTAAAATTATATTTCTTAAATAAATAACATATTAACCACTGTTGTTTTGCGTAATGCCAAAACAAATCTTCAACAATATCAAAATTTTCAATGTAGTGGTTCATTAATTTTAACCAAGTTTTTTTATTCATAATTAAAACACCTGTGTTATATATTTTAGTATTTTTTAAATTAATTTTAAAATCTATCTCACTATCTTTTTTTTTGGGTTGTAATCTATAATATTCTTCATATAATGTGTCGTCAGGTGATTTGTTATAACCAACAAAAACTTCATTATCTTTTAAATTGCGAATAAAATTAATTTCATCATTAGTCATTGGTCTTTGAATTGTCATATCCCCATCTGTAAAACAAATTATATCTTGGTTTGAAAACTCATTAAATTTAGGACTATTTAGAAATTCACCGTGTTGTATACAATTGTTTTTGTTATTTTTTTTTATTGTGTTTGGTAATATTTTTGCAATTGAAATATTTTCATAACCCGAATCAATATCTTTTTCTCCCAAGTATGATATTATATTGTAATCAAAATTAGAATTAAGGGATATTGATTTTAAATAATTTTTTAGATGAGGGTTTTCCAAGTACTTATCATCAGAACCTACCGATAAAATTAATTTATTCATATTAACTATTATATTACTGTTTTATTATTTTTCCTCATTGTGTGTTAGTATGTGTACATGTATTATCATTAGTTAACGTATTTAATTTTTTCTTTTAGTTTATTTACGTTTTTTATAATAAATGGGACTAAAAAATTATTATAATCAAAATTTAATTTTTTTAAATTATCTTCATCATCATTTCTTGTTTGTGATTCATAATGATATGAAACCGCATTACCTGATAAATAGTTTTTATAGCCCAAGACAAGACATTTCAAATTTAATTCAACATCCTCAAAACAACTAATATAGTTTTCATTGAACATTTCACATTTTATAAAAGTTTCTTTTTTAATCATCAGTAATGCGCCTGTATTACCAATAACTTCTATTGTGTTTTTACTATAATTATAGTACGAGTCTAACCCTAAATGACTAACACCAATTTGGTTAGTCTTATTAGAATAAAATAAAACAATACCGCTATGTTGTATCGTGTTGTTTTTAAAATGGAGTCTGGCACCAACAGTACCTACCTTATTGTTTGTTTGGAATACTCTTATCATTTCATAAATAACATTATTTATTATTTTAATATCATTATTACAAAATAATAAAAATTCATATTTTTCATCAATATGGTTTTTAACCACATCATTATTAATTTTTGCAAAATTATAATAGTCGTATTCTATTAGAGTAATATTACCAATATTTAAAATATTACTTTTAATCCAATTTTTTTCTTCTTCAGTAGAACCCGTGTCGGCAATAAAAATATCAAACAAATCAGAGTTACAATTTTGATAAAATGAATTAATACAATCAAACAACATGTCTACTTTACCTTTAGTTGGTATTATTATTGCAACCTTACCAATTTTTTTTAAAGGTTTTTCTTTAACCTCTTCATAATAAATTGATGTTGGTGGTAAATCTAAAGGTAGGTGTTTTCCAAATTTTTCTAAAAATTTATCTTTGGATTTAAAAAACTCTTCATTTGGCATTCCAACAGACTCATGAGTTATTTCAAAAGAAGTTGTTACACCAATTTTAACACCGTCCAAATAATTGGATAAACAAAATGGATGGTCATAAAAATGAAATTTACCAATAGTTTCATCAAAACCATGTTTAATTTTATTTTTATCAAATGATATGAAAAGACCATCAATTGTTACCACAGGAATTAAAAACGGAAATTTAGCGGAGTATTTATTAACCCATTTATTTTTTCCTTTTGGGTGATGATAAACCTGACCAACCATTGTCTGATTCATTTTTTCCCAATACACACCTGACTCAGGAAAATAACAAGAACCCGCCTTTCCAATTACCCCGAATTCGGGTGAATTGGAAAAATCTTTTAAAAGTTTTTTACCCCAATTTTTTTCTAATTTAATATCGTTATGACAACATACAACAATGTCAAATTTAGACTCTTTAATCCCTTTGTTATATACTTCTGATAGACTATATTGGTTGTGATTAATATATTCTAATATTTGAACATTTTTTAAACCAACACTTTGTAACAAATGTTGTTTAAATTTGTTATTATAATTTTCATCTTTATGTGTTGAATAAATTATTGTTATCATTAGAAAATCCCCGTTGAGCCAAACCCGTTATCATTTCTATCTTTTTTTTCGACAGAATCTTTCTCATCTAAATCAACCCAATCACCATTAACAACTGGACACAAAACTGCTTGTGCAATTTTCATTCCTTTTGATATATTAACTTCATGGTTATTTGTGTTAAAAATTATAACTTTAACTTCACCTGTATATCCGTTATCAACAGTTCCTGGTGAATTTAAGACCATTAATCCTTGGTTAATGGCTAAACCACTTTTAGACCTAACCTGAATTTCATAACCATCTTTAATATCAAAAGACAACCCTGTTGGTACCAATGCTCGACCAAAAGGACCAATTAAAACATCTTCAACAGAATACAAGTCAAAACCTGAATCTGACCCATAGTTATATTTTGGTGTAATAGCATCACTATGTAATTTTATAAAACCTAAATAAAGTTTAGGTTTGTAATTTTTCATATCCGAATCCAATTGTTTTATGTCAATACCAAACTCACTATAAATTTCTTCATAGTCAATATCATCAACACCTCCTTCAGATAACATTTTTTGTAATTCCTCAGCCTTATTTTTGAGAAAATTTAAATCTTCGTTATTGTAATTCATTATTTTAATTCTTTTAATTGTTTAATAAATTGAATTAATACGTCTACATCCCGTTCACAATATTCTGATATTTTATCCAACATTTGTTTTTCCCAGTATGATTCATGAACAGTCGCTCCCGTAACCTCACCGTCTTTAGGTGTGGGGATACCCATAGTTGAACATACCAAATCTAATGAGCCGATAGATGTGTATGCCCCATACTGCCAAATTTCTTTAGTATCAATGGCTTTAACCTCCCAAGGTTTAGTATCATAAGAAGGTAATATTTTAGACGGCATAATACCATTAATAATCATTCGTTTAGCCAACATTGGGATATCAAAATTCTTTAGGTTATGACCACATAGAAAAAAATCTAATTTATGACATCTATCTAAAAGATTACGAACATCTATCAATAATTTTTTCTCATCATCACCAGAAAATGTTTGTTTTTTAATGTCCCCATTATCCAAAACAAACGCCATAGATACACAAATTATTTTCGCAAATTCAGGAACTAATGCCGCTCTTTTTCTAAAGACTTCATCCATTCTTTCGTCACGTTCTTTTTTCGTGTTTGGTGTGGAAATATGGTCTTCAGGAAACCTTTTTTGGAACCAATCATAATACTTATTAAATTGTTCAGCAATTTCAGGACTAAATTTTTCACAAGACTCGTAATTTGGGCATCCACCCACAGTTTCGATGTCAATAAATAAAATTTTTGTAATGGGAATATTAATCATATTTTAGTTTGTTTAATAATTTCAGGATTTTGTTTTAATGTTTGTATAGTAATTAAATCTTTAATTTTCGTAGTGGACCACCCATGTGAACGGGTTGTGTATATAACCTCAATAGGGAGATGGTCACCAGTAAAACGTTTACCAATATAATCATCTCCCAATATTCTAATATCAGGTTTATAAAATTCCATTAATTTTAATAAATCATCTTCGTCATCATAACAAACAACCTCATCAATATATTTTATTGACATTAATGTTTTATACCTTTCATATAATGGAACCACAGGTTTATATTTAGTAAACCTAGTTTCTGATGGGTCTCTTTGTAAGAATACCATAAAATAATCACAATGTTGTTTTGCGGTCTCAAATGTATATATATAACCAGGGTGTAACAAATCAAAGTTACCCGCAGTAAATCCTATTTTTCCTTTTTTACTATCCATATTAAATAATTGATTTATAAAATTCAGCCCTTTGTTTAGTCACTATATTTAAATCGTATTTGTCTTTTACTGACTCATAAAGTCGTTCTCCCATGTCAGTAATAAGATTAGGGTTTTTAACTAATTTTTTAATATATTTTGACCAATCACTATGATTTCTATTTTCTGAAACTAACATAGCATTTCCGTCAACAAACTCACCATTTTTTAAACAATGTTTTAAGTCTATAGTGTAAGGTCCAATATCTGACGCAATTAATGCTTTTTTGTAGAAACCAGCTTCAATAACTTTTAATTGAGATTTCATTCTATTGAAGATGTGATTTTTAATTGGTGCTAATGAGATATCAAATTTGGAATAATTCATTGCGTATGAAGTAACAGGTTTTGTCCAAACTCTAATATATGGTAATTCTTCCGTTGATTTAAACTCATACTCTTTATATTCCATTAAATATTTTTTGTAATTCTCATCAACAATTTTATAGTTGTCTGTAAAAATTTCTTCATATCTTGCCCATACGGTTTCGTGAGGCAAAATATCTCTCCTTTTTTGTTCACCAGTTTTTGGGTTAATTTCAGTGACTGTACCTCTAGTATCAAAACCACAAATAACATACTGAATATCGTTACCAAATTCAGAATTATTTTTACTAACAAATCCCTCAAGTAATTTTAAATCATAAAGGTGAGACGAACCTCCTAACCAACCAATTCTAACTCTATCAGATTTTATTGTAGGTTGATTGAATTGTGGTTCTTTAGGATTAATTGCGTTAGGGAAAATAAAAACATTTTTATTTATTTTTTTAATTTCGTCGGCAAAAATACTTGTGGTTGTTGTCACATATGATGCTTCGCGTAAATTAGCGACAATTTTTTTATTAATTTCTTCTTTAACAATTATTTGATGTATTGGGTGTTCTTTGGTTGGTAACCAATAATCATCAATATCAACAATAACGACAATACCCATGTCTTTAAGACCTTTAATTATGTTTGGAGTATTTGTGTAGTTATTACCTATATTTCTATGTACGTGGACTATCTGATACTTTTTCCAATAGTTGATATCATTAATCTTTGGTTCATAGTCTATATCAATGTGAAAATCATCAGGGTATAAGTTTTGTAGAAAAGTGTGAGGGTCTACTGACCTAAATTTACCAACACCTGTTCTATCTGATGGTAATACTAGTACATTAATTTTTTCGCTCATAATAATAAAATATATCAAGAAGTATAAACTTAATCTCGTATAATATCAACCCATTATAAAACAAAAAAACCTCCATAAAGGAGGTCTTACTTAGTATTATAAATTAAATTACCTTATTTTTTTAACTTTATTGACCTTACCTTCAAAAATATGTTTACCCACTTTAAATGTAAAATCTTCATTTGTTTTTTGGGTTGATTCTGTTAAAATACCATTTTCCGATAAAACCTCTTTAACAACTTCTTTTAACATATTTCTTAAAGAACTATTATCAAGGACACTTTCAGAGACATTTTGTCTTTGAGACTGTCTTTGGGTAGGATTACCAATTTGTTTACCGCTAGCATCAGTATTCATTAATCTAGCCGCCTTATCAATAAGGTCATTTGATAGTGTTGGACCTGACATACCATTTGGTTGTGAAATAGGGTGCTCAATCATTAATTGTTTAATTTCATCGGGTAATTTTGAAGACAAAATTCTGTCTTGTGTCATAGGACCGTTATTTTGGATTTTAGGTGTTGATTCTTGTAGAAATTCTTGAGGCAAATTATATTTTGCGTTAGGTACATCATATTCCTCAACATTAGGTGTATTAATAACCCTTGAACCTTCACCTGTTCTGGCCATACCGTTATGTTTATCCATAATTGCTTTGGATACCATTAATTTTTGGATTAATTCGTTTTCAGATGTCATATTTAATTTTATTCTTCAGCGTTGTCAAACACTGCGTTTATTATTACTCTATTCATACTTTTATCACCTGATGGGTTATAATTTGGTCTCATAGTGTTAAATTTTTCCCCTGTTTGTTTAAATGATAATATTTTATCTGCTCTAAACAATCTCCAACCTGGTAATGGTTGTTCACCTTTGTATGCGGTATGAGAAGCACCTTCGGTATCCCAAGCTCTTAAAACTGGGTTGTTAGCTTTACTATACCCAAAACACACAGGTTCAATCTCTCTTAACCCTCTACCACCTGGCTCATCACCATCATAGTAAATAATTATTTTATCTTTCTTTTTTATAGCATCAACAATTGAGTCTATTGATGCTACTTCTAAGATAAGGGATTTAACTGTGTTGTAAAGTTTCATTACGCGCTTGGAGTTGTATAAGGTTTGTCGGGTTGATATTCGTTAATTACTACTTCAGCTTTTCTTTCAATAATGTCTTGAATAGCACCAGCTGATTGATTATAAACATCTAAGAAATTACCAGTACCTTTACCATAAGTATCACCGTCCGCAATAGCGTCTTTATTAACTGATGAATATTGGTTTGTTGGTTTATAATCATTTTTAGGGATTAACTTTTGTCTTTCCATTTCTGCGATAGCCGATAAATCATTACTCGGCTGGTCAAAATTTAAAGGTTCTGTAGTTGCCATATTAAATTATTTTTTTTATAAGTTCGTTTATTCTTTTTAAATTTTCGGTTATTGCTGTGTCATACTTATCGATTGAAGATTTGTGACTTTTACTTGGTCTATGCATATTTCTTAAATCACCCTTTTCGTGATTTGAAATATATTGATTTGGTAAAACCTCTGATTTTATTTTTTTACTGATATCAATACCATTTCTCATAGACCCTAAAGTGTTGTTGACCCAATTTTTAACATAATGACCACCATTTAATATGTATGGTAAATCATTTTCATTACCATCAAAATTATCAAACCAATTTTTCATTCGTTTTAATTGTTGATAAGTAACTTCTTTTGAATCCCTTAATTCTTTATTTCTTTTATAACCTTCAGTAGTTTCATCCGCGTCTGACGCAGCATCATAACATTGCCCTAAATAATTTACGACATCTTCAGGTAATGGTACTTTATGTCCGTATAAATCTTTATTCACTTTTTTTAAGTATGTTAATTAATTTAGATAAACTAACGCCTTCTTTCTCAGCAATTTTTTTTATTGACTGTAAATTTTTAACTAAAATTTTACTAATTGTATCATTTTTTGATATTACATCAGAATTATTTTTAGATTTTTTAGTTAAAATATCCTCAACCATTTTTATCATTTGTTGTCTTTGTTGTTCCTCAATAGAATCTTTTTCGGACAAACGTTGTTTTAGTTTCCCATTTTTTCTTTTAACACCCTTTATTTTACCAAAATCTAAAGTTCTCTCAACAGGATTATCAACACCCATATCTTTTAATGTTTCAACAGAATCTTTGAAATCCATGTCTTCGGTCTCTTCATATCCAAAAGCGTCTGAAAAATCAACTTCAGATAATACATCATCCGACTCATCTTCGCTTTCACCCCAATACACACGATAACCTCTAGTGACAGGGTCATTAGTCGTCCTTGTGGCAACAACCGTTTGGTCCATAGTTTTTCTTGGGGTTAAAGTTAAATTTAAAAATGGTATTCTCGAACTTAGTAATGTACCGTCAAAGTCAACTAATTCATCAATCTCACCTGATTTTTTGACAGATTTTAATTTATCCTCAATTTTTTTAAGTGAGGGCTTTTCTTTTGATTTTAAAATACTATCGACAAATTTTTTAATTTTTTCAGAGTCTTTTTTTGGGAAATCCATCTTTTTATCTTTTTTTCTTGATTCAGTTAAAGTTTCTGCAACAGTATAGTATAAAGATATTCTATCTTCAGATTCTTTCAAGAAGAAATAATAATTATCACTAAAGTATTCTTTGTTAAAACTTATCATAACACTTTTATCAATAAATACTTCGTTTTAGAGTATTTATCAATAAAAACAATGGCTGGTCAAAATATTAATCAATATCCTCGTCCTAATTGGTCTTTGAACTTTGCTTTAGAGGCTAATGATATGTCTTTGACGACTGATGAAAGAGACTATAATGAAGAAGTAGTTTTCTCACCATACCTTATTGCTGAAACATACGGAAATAGATTACCTTTTTATTTTGACACTAATAATCCGCTCACAAGCCAAAAACTAACGTTAAATTATAAACAATATAGAGATAACAATATATTTGTTTCACAGAACTATTATAATCCTGAAAATAAAGACTTAACTTGTTTTACCGCACAAACCTCATGTGATATTGGTTTAGTTGGTGCGGATAATGGATTAGTCACTAAATTAACTGGTGAAACTATAACATTTACCGAAGGTTTATTCAGTGATTACCTTAAATTTGAAAGATTATACTTTGATAGGAGATTAAAGTTATTCCAAGTAACAGGGTATACAAATTCGCCTAATATTAGATTTTCAGGTTTTAACAAAACAATTTTATATGAGATTGTATCTAAAAATAGTCCATATGAAGGAATGTATCATGAATTATACGGTGGTTTCTATCAGGGATTTTATAAGTTATTTGGGTATGACTATGATATTTTTCCTGAAAGAATGAATAAAGGTTGGGCAATAGAAATGTTGTTAAAACCTAGATTGGTTAATGAATATACTCCAGGACCTAATGAAACAACCTTAAATCAAATTTATCCTAATAATAAAAACACATTCTTTTATATTGGTACAAGGGCTGAAAATAAATTTTGGCACCACGCTGACGGAAGTCCAAAATGTTTTCCTAACTATAACAGAGTAACATCAGGTCTAACTAAATTAGAAACTTGTTCTTGTTGTAATAGAACCATAACTAATAGTAGGTGTATATACGTATACCCACCAAGGTCTGTAAATGGTGTTCACGACCCACATGTCAATTATGGTTGTGATTTTTGTCAGGGAGACCCTCAAAAAACAATAACTTGTGGCTGTGATTGTAATCAATACCCATGTGACACATGTGGATGGGAATGTCAAAAACATGATTGTGCAAATATCATAATACCAACACCTACACCCACACCAACGCCAAGCCCAACACCAGATTGTTGGAAACCTGAACCAACTTGTACACCAACATGCACATCTTGTGATACTTGTGATGATTGTGTAGATTGTTATACAGGATACACATCAATTGAAGATACTTGTGAAAAAGACCCATTATTTGACTCTATGTCAAATGCGATGTCATTTAGATTATGTGGTGACCCAAAAAACCCATCAATAGGTATTAGGGTTTTAAGATTTACTGGTGATTGTCAAACCACAGGTTCTTGTGAAACAACAGGCGTTACTTATACAACAGGTTGGACTATATTTGATTACTGTACTGAACCAATTTACCCATATTGTGCCGAAGTTTGTCCATCTTGGTTAGACAGAGAAAGATGGTTCCAAATAAACGCTGTTTGGGAAAGATATACTTGGTTAGATACTTGTGATTTATGGTATCGTGGTGGTTTAGGTGATATAACTGAAAAAGTTTATTTGGAAAGTTTAGCGAATAACGCACCATCGCTAATAACAATTCCATATACTAATGTTAACGGTAAAACCGCCGAAACAGTAGATATTATCAAGTTAAATGAAAAATGGTTAATTGATAAAAAAATGAGAAGTGGAAGATTAAAAATTTACATTAATGGTAAATTATTCCACACAATAGAAAATTTTGAAGAATTAATTCCGAGAGCTCTTAATACCGACAAAGAAAAACAAGTTGGGGTACCATTCAACGTATCTTGGGGTGGAGGAACTCAGGGGTTAAGAGAAAATTTAATTTTTTCATCAACAACTTTACCTAATGGACCTTATATACAAGACCCTGAATGTTTCCCTGTAAATGACTTAACAGGTACAACATTTAACGGTATGGATAATCACATAATGATTGAACAAAATTTTGCGGGTACTTTTGAAGGTGGTATATCACAATTTAGAATGTATATCACACCTTTAACGGCACCCGAAGTTAAACACAATTTTAACATTTTAAAAAATACATTTAGAATGTTTAATCCTGATTGTCCTGATTGTACCACAGATTGTTTAGATGATGATTTTACATACCAAATTACAAATACTGAATTAGGTAATGAAATTACAATATCTAGTCTTAATTATGAAGGTAAAACTTTGAATGTGGTATTTAAACCTGATAATGAAAATATTGTTATAAATTTGGGTGAAAGAGTTATACCATTTATATTTAAACCTTACCTATTAAATCCTGTTAGAGATGTATATGGTTCTTATACAATAACGACAATACCAGGAAGTTGTGAACCAACATGTAATTATGTTTTACAAGTTGCAAAACCAACCCCAACGCCAACACCAAGTGTTACTGCAACTAAAACACCAACACCAACTGTTACACCTACGGTAACACCAACACCGTCATTTGACCCTTGTAAAGTACCAAGTCCTACACCAACACCAACGTCAACGACAACTCCAACACCGACAAATACACCAACACCATCTGTTACGTGTACAAATCCGTGCGGATGTCCTGACCCAAGTAAGACCCCAAGACCGTCAAAAACTCCTACACCAACACCAACAATAAGTGGTTGTTAAACAAAACCTAAAGTATTTATTGTTGTATGACACAAATTGATATATTATCAGTAACGGGGGTATCTTTACCATTTAATTTATTCGCATGTGATGTGTATGGAAACCAGTGTGTTTTAATAGCAACAGTTAATACAACATTACCCCCAACCATTAGTATTGTGTTACCAACACAATTTAATACCGCACCCGCTATAGGGTTAAAATTAATCGATTCAATAGGATGTGAAAAATTCGGAATTATATATTGTGATGAAAAAGCTAAGATTTATCAGGACGGTGAAATCTTTATTTTCATGGATGCGAATATTTATATATTTGAGAACCAATAAATATTAAAAAGAAGAAATTTATACTTATTATAAAAGAAGATGCCGAATTACCAAAGACTTACAGATAGAGTACTAGCGACAGGGGTTTCAGAAAATGATGTTATCCATATAGTTATCACAGGTGATACCTCACAAAACCCTGCGGGTTCTTCATATAAAGCAACGATTAGACAAGTTGCAGACGCGTTAGCGTTAGGAGGTACTTCAGGTACTAGTGGTATTGATGGTAGCTCAGGTTCAAGCGGAACCAGCGGAACAGGTTCACCTGGCTCTTCAGGAACTAGCGGAACATCGGGTTCAAGTGGCTCATCAGGAACATCGGGTTCAAGTGGTTCATCAGGAACTTCAGGAACAAGTGGTTCATCAGGAACTTCAGGAACAAGTGGTTCTTCGGGTACAAATGGTAGTAGCGGAACCGATGGTAGTAGCGGAACCGATGGTAGTAGTGGTACTTCAGGTCTAAACGGTACTAGTGGAACTTCAGGTACTAATGGAACTTCAGGTACTAGCGGTTCTTCAGGAACTAGTGGTAGTAGCGGAACTAGTGGAACTTCAGGTACAAATGGTTCATCGGGTACAAATGGTTCATCGGGTACAAATGGTAGTAGCGGTACTGACGGGTCAAGTGGTACTTCTGGTACTAGTGGTTCATCAGGTTCATCAGGTACTAGCGGTTCATCAGGTACTAGCGGTTCATCAGGAACTTCTGGTACTAGCGGAACAGATGGTTCGTCAGGAACAAGTGGTTCTTCAGGGACTAGTGGTACTTCAGGTACTAGTGGTTCTTCGGGTACTAATGGTAGTAGCGGAACTTCAGGTACTGATGGTAGTTCAGGAACTAGCGGAACTTCAGGAACTAGCGGAACTTCAGGAACTAGCGGAAGTTCAGGTACTAGCGGTAGTAGCGGAACTTCAGGAACTGATGGTTCATCAGGAACAAGCGGAACATCGGGAACTGATGGTAGTAGTGGAACTTCAGGGACTAGCGGAACTTCAGGAACTGATGGTTCATCAGGAACTTCAGGAACTAGCGGTTCATCAGGAACAAGCGGAACATCAGGAACTAGTGGTAGTAGTGGGACTTCAGGAACAAGCGGAACAGATGGTTCGTCAGGAACAAGCGGAACATCAGGTACAAGTGGAACTTCAGGAATAGATGGTTCTTCAGGAACTAGTGGAACTTCAGGGACTAGCGGAACATCGGGGTCATCAGGAACTAGCGGTAGTAGTGGAACTTCAGGAACTAGTGGAACAAATGGTTCATCAGGTACAAGCGGTACTTCAGGAACTAATGGTAGTAGCGGAACTTCAGGTACAAGCGGTACTGATGGTAGTTCAGGGACTTCAGGGACAAGTGGAACTTCAGGGACAAGTGGTAGTAGTGGAACTTCTGGTACTAGCGGTACATCAGGAACAGATGGTTCTTCGGGAACAAGCGGAACATCAGGGAGTTCTGGAACTAGTGGTACTTCAGGTACTGATGGTAGTTCAGGAACAAGTGGTACTAGCGGTTCATCAGGAACAAGCGGAACATCAGGTTCAAGTGGTACGTCAGGTACGGATGGTAGTAATGGAACTAGTGGAACTTCAGGAACTGATGGTAGTAGTGGAACTAGTGGAACTTCAGGGACTGATGGTTCATCAGGAACTAGTGGAACTTCAGGAACAAGTGGTAGTAGTGGAACTTCAGGGACTAATGGTTCATCAGGTACTAGCGGTACTTCAGGTACTAGCGGTACTTCAGGCTCAAGCGGTACTTCAGGTACTGATGGTTCATCAGGGACTAGCGGAACATCAGGTTCTTCAGGTATAAGTGGTGTTGATGGTTCAAATGGTACATCAGGAACTAGCGGTACTGACGGTAGTTCAGGAACATCAGGAACTAGTGGTACGTCAGGAAGTTCAGGAACAAGTGGTACTTCAGGGACTGATGGTTCTTCAGGAACTAGTGGAACTTCAGGAACAAGTGGTACTTCGGGTTCTTCAGGAACAAGCGGTACATCAGGTTCTTCAGGAACAAGCGGTACATCAGGAACAGACGGTTCGTCAGGAACAAGTGGAACATCAGGAACAAGTGGAACTTCAGGGACTGATGGTTCATCAGGAACAAGCGGCACAAGCGGAACTGACGGTTCAAGTGGGACTTCAGGAACAAGCGGTACTTCAGGTACGGATGGTTCGTCAGGAACAAGTGGTACTTCAGGAACATCAGGTTCAAGTGGGACTTCAGGAACAAGTGGTACTTCAGGTACGGATGGTAGTAGTGGAACATCGGGTACTAATGGCTCATCAGGAACAAGTGGAACTTCTGGAACAAATGGTACATCAGGCTCCTCAGGTACTAGTGGAACTTCGGGAACTGATGGTAGTTCGGGTACAAGCGGTACGTCAGGAACCAACGGCTCAAGCGGTACGAGCGGAACTGACGGTTCATCTGGAACAAGTGGTACTTCAGGTACAGATGGTTCTTCAGGGACTAGTGGTACTTCAGGTACAGATGGTTCTTCAGGTACTAGCGGAACTGACGGTTCAAGTGGGACATCAGGTACGAGCGGAACTTCAGGTACTAGTGGTACAGACGGTTCAAGTGGAACATCGGGAACTAGCGGTACGGACGGTTCAAGTGGTACTTCAGGAACTTCTGGTACTGATGGCTCAAGCGGAACAAGTGGAACATCGGGTTCATCAGGAACTAGTGGTACTTCAGGTACTGATGGTTCTTCAGGAACAAGCGGTTCATCAGGAACTTCAGGTACTGACGGTTCTTCAGGAACATCAGGAACTAGTGGAACAGACGGTTCTTCAGGTACTAGCGGGACATCAGGGTCTTCAGGTACAAGTGGTACTTCGGGTACAGATGGTTCTAGCGGAACTTCAGGTACAAGTGGAACTTCAGGTACAAGTGGAACTTCAGGTACAGATGGGTCAAGCGGAACTTCTGGAACTAGCGGAACTGATGGTTCTTCAGGAACTAGCGGAACAAGTGGGACATCGGGTACTGATGGTTCAAGTGGAACTTCTGGAACTAGCGGAACTGATGGTTCAAGTGGAACTTCTGGAACTAGCGGAACTGATGGTTCAAGCGGAACTAGTGGTACGGACGGTTCTTCAGGAACTTCAGGTACAGATGGTTCGTCAGGAACAAGCGGAACAAGTGGTTCGTCAGGAACTAGTGGTTCGTCAGGAACTAGTGGTACAGATGGTTCATCAGGAACAAGCGGTTCTTCAGGCACTAGCGGAACTTCAGGTACAGATGGTAGTTCAGGGACTAGTGGAACAAGCGGTTCTTCAGGCACTAGCGGAACTTCAGGTACAGATGGTAGTTCAGGGACTAGTGGAACAAGTGGTTCTTCAGGAACTAGTGGTACAGATGGTTCATCAGGGACAAGCGGAACCTCAGGAACTAGTGGTACGGATGGTTCATCAGGAACAAGCGGAACTTCAGGAACTAGTGGTACAGATGGTAGTTCAGGGACTAGTGGAACAAGTGGTTCTTCAGGAACATCAGGAACTTCAGGTACAAGTGGTAGTAGTGGAACTTCTGGAACAGATGGTTCTTCAGGAACATCAGGAACTAGTGGAACAGATGGTTCTTCAGGAACTAGTGGAACATCGGGTACAGATGGTAGTTCAGGGACTAGTGGAACATCGGGTACAGATGGTAGTTCAGGGACTAGTGGAACATCGGGTACAGATGGTAGTTCAGGGACTAGTGGAACATCGGGTACTGATGGTAGTTCGGGGACAAGTGGTACTAGCGGAACTTCAGGTACTGATGGTAGTTCAGGGACTAGCGGAACAAGTGGTTCATCAGGAACTAGTGGTACGGACGGTTCTTCAGGAACAAGTGGTTCATCAGGAACTAGTGGTTCATCAGGTACTAGCGGAACTTCAGGTACGGATGGTTCTTCAGGGACTAGTGGAACATCTGGTTCATCAGGTACTAGCGGTACTGACGGTAGTTCAGGGACTAGTGGAACAAGTGGTACAGATGGTTCATCAGGTACTAGCGGAACAAGTGGAACTTCAGGAACAAGTGGTACTGACGGTAGTTCGGGTACAGATGGTTCATCAGGAACTAGTGGAACTAGCGGTTCATCAGGAACAGACGGCTCAAGCGGAACTTCAGGAACAAGTGGTTCATCAGGTACTAGCGGTTCTTCGGGTACAGATGGTTCTAGCGGAACGTCAGGAACATCAGGAACTAGCGGTACTTCGGGTACAGATGGTTCTAGCGGAACGTCAGGAACATCAGGAACAGACGGCTCAAGCGGAACGTCAGGAACAAGTGGTTCATCAGGTACTAGCGGAACGTCAGGAACTTCAGGAACAGACGGCTCATCAGGTACTAGCGGAACATCAGGTTTATCAGGTACTAGTGGTACAAGTGGAACTGATGGTTCTTCAGGAACATCAGGAACAAGTGGTACTGACGGCAGTTCAGGTACTAGTGGCACAAGCGGAACCGATGGTTCATCAGGGACAAGCGGAACTTCAGGTACAGACGGTAGTTCAGGTACTAGCGGTACAAGTGGAACTGATGGTTCATCAGGTACTAGTGGTACAAGTGGTACTGATGGCTCTTCAGGAACAAGTGGAACTAGCGGAACAGACGGTTCTTCAGGAACAAGTGGTTCATCTGGTACTTCAGGGACTAGCGGAACAAGTGGTACAAGTGGAACATCAGGGTCTTCAGGTACTTCGGGTACAGATGGTTCTTCAGGGACTAGCGGAACATCAGGGTCTTCAGGTACTTCGGGTACAGATGGTTCTTCAGGGACTAGCGGAACTTCTGGTACAGATGGTTCTTCAGGGACTAGCGGAACTTCTGGTACAGATGGTTCATCAGGTACTAGTGGTACGAGTGGTTCTTCAGGTACATCAGGAACAGACGGTTCGAGTGGAACTTCAGGAACTAGTGGAACTGACGGTAGTTCAGGTACAAGTGGAACGGATGGTTCAAGTGGGACTTCAGGTACTAGCGGAACTGATGGTTCTTCGGGTACAAGTGGAACTTCAGGTACAGATGGTTCATCAGGAACTAGTGGAACTTCGGGAACTAGTGGAACTTCGGGAACTAGTGGAACTGACGGTAGTTCAGGTACTAGCGGAACTGATGGTTCTTCGGGTACAAGTGGAACTTCAGGTACAGATGGCTCATCAGGTACTAGCGGAACAAGTGGTTCTTCAGGAACTAGTGGAACTGACGGTTCATCTGGAACAAGTGGGACATCGGGAACAGACGGTTCATCAGGTACTAGCGGTACGAGTGGGACAGATGGTTCTTCAGGTACTAGTGGTACAAGTGGGACAGATGGTTCTTCGGGTACAAGTGGTACTTCAGGTACAAGTGGTAGTAGTGGAACTTCTGGAACAGACGGCTCAAGTGGTACTTCAGGTACTAGCGGTACATCAGGTAGTTCAGGAACTAGTGGAACATCAGGAACTAGTGGAACATCAGGTACAAGTGGAACATCAGGTTCTTCAGGCACTAGTGGTGTATCAGCATATTGTTTACCATACACATTAACTATTGATGGTACTCCTGACTCTAATGGTGAATTTACGTTTATTACAGGTTCATCAGCAACAACATTAACTGTATCTGCGGCAACATACTTACATTTTTATGATTTAGATAATAATGGTGTAAATCAATACGAAGTTTTCAATAAATGCGTATGTGGTGGTAATTTAACGATATATAATCAAAACGACCCAACAAAATTTGTACATTATTCTGACTGGAGCGGTGTAGGAAGATTAAATTCAACTTCATTCTTTATTGAAGGTCCAATATTTGCGTCAGCTAGTTCGGCAAACCCATTCAATTATGAGGACACTTTATGTTTTAAAGTTTGTTGTAATGGTTGTGATGGTTCTTCAGGTACTAGTGGCACTTCGGGTTCTTCAGGAACTTCAGGCTCATCGGGTACTAGCGGAACAAGTGGTTCTTCAGGAACTTCAGGAACATCAGGTACTAGCGGAACAAGTGGTTCTTCAGGTACTAGCGGAACTAATGGTTCATCTGGAACAAGTGGGACATCAGGGTCTTCAGGTACAAGTGGTACTTCAGGTACAGACGGCTCAAGTGGTACTTCAGGTACAGACGGCTCAAGTGGTACTTCAGGAACTAGCGGAACTTCAGGCTCATCAGGAACTAGCGGAACTTCAGGAACTAGCGGAACAAATGGTTCAAGTGGGACATCAGGAACAAGCGGAACAAATGGTTCTTCAGGAACTAGCGGAACTTCGGGTAGAAATGGTTCTAGCGGAAGTTCAGGAACTAGTGGAACTTCAGGAACTAGTGGAACTTCAGGCTCATCAGGAACAAGCGGAACAAATGGTTCAAGTGGGACATCAGGAACAAGCGGAACTTCGGGAACTAGTGGAACATCAGGTTCAAGTGGAACTAGCGGAACAAGCGGTTCTTCAGGAACTAGTGGTACTTCAGGTTTAGACGGTAATTGTTTCCCTTATTATCATGTATTAGGAACACCAACATCTCAAGGAGATGCTCAAATGAATAATAATTCAGATTGGACTTTAGTTACTCAAATTAGGACATTATTCCAAGACAATAATGGGGTTGATAGAAGTGGTTTTTGGGGTAGTGTTGGTTCAGGGACACAAATTATAATTAATACCTCATCAGGTACTTATATTTATCAATTAACAGCAACCCCTAGTCTTGGTGCAGGTACTATAACATTTTTTGTTAATTATATTGGCGGAACTGGGTCAGGGGTACCTCTATTACCTTCAGAGTATTATTGGTGTGTTACAACAACAGGTATTAGTGGAACAAGCGGAACTTCAGGTACTAGCGGTGTTAGTGGGACAAGCGGAACTTCAGGCACTAGCGGTGTTAGTGGGACAAGCGGAACTTCGGGGACATCAGGAACAGGGTTTAATACAATTTCAAATCCTGCGGACTATAGAATACTAACCGCGTCAGGTAGTTCTACAAATAACGCTATTGCTCAAACTAACTTAACTTTTGACGGTACAACTTTAAAAACAACGGGTGACCATAGTCAAGAAGGTAATCAAAGATTAAGTTCATGTACTTATGGCGGAGCAAGTCCAGGTGTAAACTTAATTTGTAACTTCCCAGTAACATCAGGAGGTACAGCAATCATTGATTATTACGTGATTGGTAGCGGCGGAGAAATGAGAGGTGGAATTCTAATGACAGTTTGGGATTCATCGTCATCAACTTTTACAGAATACTCAACACCTGATTTAAATGGACCAACATCAGACATTAGACTCGCGACTCAAGTATCGGGTACTGACCTTGAAATTCTTGCGGTTGTTGCATCAAATACGTGGGATATATATATTGCAACAAGAATAGTATTTAAACCTTAATTTTTCTTATAAAATCCTACATTTAAAAATAATGTAGGATTTATTTTTTTACCCAATAACAAAACACTTTGTGATTATATTTATAAATTAAGAATAATAAATTTTCTTTTGGATAGGGAAAAAAGAAAAAAGTATGGCAAATGAATTCATAGCAAGGAGAGGTATAATCTCACTAGGTGGCGTCACATTACCTTATGTTGAGGTAAATAGTGGTTATAATATATTAACTACCGATTATTTTATTGAGGGTAATGCACCCGCAAACCCATTTAATATAACATTACCTACTGCAATAGGTTTTGCGGGTAAAATATATGTCGTTAAAAATACTGGTAACGCAACTATCACAGTAAACACAACCTCAAGCCAAACCATAGACGGCTCACTCACTAAAACATTAGGTACTAATGGTTCGTTATATATCCAAAGTAATGGTAGTGATTGGTTAGTTGTTGGTATAAATGGTACCGCAGGAACTAGTGGTACATCAGGAACATCGGGTAGCTCTGGTTCATCTGGCACTAGTGGTTCTTCAGGAAGTTCAGGAAGTTCAGGTTCAAGCGGTACTTCAGGAACATCAGGTTCTAGCGGTACAAGTGGAACGAGTGGTTCTTCAGGAAGTTCAGGTTCGTCAGGAACAAGTGGTTCTTCAGGAACATCTGGTACTTCAGGGTCAAGCGGTAGTAGTGGTTCATCAGGGACTAGCGGAACATCAGGTACTGATGGTAGTTCAGGAACGAGTGGTTCATCAGGTAGTTCAGGCTCATCAGGAACTAGCGGAACATCAGGTTCTTCAGGAACGAGTGGTTCATCGGGAAGTTCTGGTACAAGTGGTTCATCGGGTACTAGCGGAACTGACGGAAGTTCAGGAACTAGCGGAACATCAGGTTCAAGTGGTACAAGTGGAACTTCAGGTTCAAGCGGTAGTTCAGGCTCATCAGGAACTAGCGGAACATCGGGTTCTTCAGGTAGTTCTGGCTCAAGTGGAACAAGTGGTTCATCAGGAACTAGCGGAACATCGGGTTCTTCAGGTAGTTCTGGCTCAAGCGGAACATCTGGCACTAGCGGTTCTTCAGGAACAAGCGGAACGAGTGGTTCTTCAGGAAGTTCAGGTTCAAGTGGCACTTCAGGAACATCAGGTTCTAGCGGTACAAGTGGAACATCAGGTTCTTCAGGAAGTTCAGGAAGTAGTGGTACTTCAGGAAGTTCAGGTTCGTCAGGAACAAGTGGTAGTTCAGGGTCTAGTGGCACTTCAGGAACATCAGGTTCAAGTGGTACTAGCGGAACAAGTGGTTCATCAGGAACGTCTGGTACTTCAGGGTCAAGCGGTAGTAGTGGTTCATCAGGTACTAGCGGAACATCAGGTACTAGCGGAACATCAGGCTCTTCAGGAACGAGTGGCTCATCGGGAAGTTCTGGTACAAGTGGTTCATCGGGTACTAGCGGAACATCGGGTTCTTCAGGTAGTTCTGGCTCAAGCGGAACATCTGGCACTAGCGGTTCTTCAGGAACAAGTGGTTCAAGTGGTTCAAGTGGTACTAGCGGAACATCAGGTAGTAGTGGTACTAGCGGAACTTCAGGTTCAAGTGGTTCTAGTGGAACATCAGGCTCAAGCGGTTCTTCAGGAACAAGTGGTACTAGCGGAACTTCAGGTTCAAGTGGTTCTAGTGGAACATCAGGCTCAAGCGGTTCTTCAGGGACTAGCGGAACATCAGGTAGTAGTGGTACAAGCGGAACTAGCGGTTCATCAGGAAGTTCAGGTTCATCAGGGACAAGTGGTTCTTCAGGAACTAGCGGAACATCAGGTTCTTCAGGTAGCTCGGGGTCTAGTGGAACTTCAGGTTCAAGTGGTACTTCAGGTTCATCAGGAACAAGCGGAACAAGTGGTTCATCAGGAACTAGCGGAACATCGGGTTCTTCAGGTAGTAGTGGTTCTTCAGGAACAAGTGGCTCATCAGGAACTAGTGGAACATCAGGTTCTTCAGGAAGTAGTGGTTCAAGTGGTACAAGTGGAACTAGCGGTTCTTCAGGAACTAGCGGAACATCAGGTACTGATGGTAGTTCAGGAACGAGTGGTTCATCGGGAAGCTCTGGTTCAAGTGGAACATCAGGTTCTAGTGGTACAAGCGGAACGAGTGGTTCTTCAGGAACTAGCGGAACAAGTGGCTCATCGGGTAGTAGTGGTTCATCAGGTACTAGTGGAACTGACGGAAGTTCAGGAACTAGCGGAACAAGTGGCTCATCGGGTAGCAGTGGTTCAAGTGGAACATCAGGTTCTTCAGGAACAAGCGGAACATCAGGTAGTAGTGGTACAAGTGGAAGTAGCGGTTCTTCAGGAACTAGCGGAACATCAGGTAGTAGTGGTACAAGCGGAACGAGTGGTTCATCAGGAAGTTCGGGTTCAAGTGGTACTAGCGGTAGTTCAGGAACAAGCGGAACAAGTGGTTCATCAGGAACATCAGGCTCAAGCGGTAGTAGTGGTTCTTCAGGTACTAGCGGAACATCAGGCTCAAGCGGTAGTTCGGGGTCTAGTGGTACAAGTGGAAGTAGCGGTAGTTCAGGCTCAAGTGGTTCATCAGGAACTAGCGGAACATCAGGTTCAAGTGGTACAAGTGGAACTTCAGGTTCAAGCGGAACATCGGGTTCTTCAGGTTCAAGCGGAACATCAGGTAGTAGTGGTACAAGCGGAACGAGTGGTTCATCAGGAAGTTCGGGGTCTAGTGGGACAAGCGGTAGTTCAGGAACAAGTGGAACAAGTGGTTCATCAGGAACTAGTGGAACATCAGGAAGTAGTGGTTCAAGTGGCACAAGTGGTTCTTCAGGAAGTTCGGGGTCTAGTGGGACAAGCGGAACTTCAGGTACTAGTGGTACATCAGGTTCATCAGGAAGTTCGGGTTCAAGTGGTACAAGCGGAACTAACGGTTCATCAGGAACATCAGGTTCTAGTGGGACATCAGGAACAAGTGGTAGTTCGGGAACTAGCGGAACATCAGGTTCAAGTGGTTCATCAGGAACAAGTGGAAGCTCAGGTTCATCAGGAACAAGTGGAAGCTCAGGTTCTTCAGGAAGTTCAGGGACTAGTGGAACCTCAGGCTCAAGTGGTACAAGCGGAACTAACGGTTCTTCAGGAACTAGCGGAACATCAGGCTCAAGCGGTAGTAGTGGTTCTTCAGGTACTAGCGGAACATCAGGTTCAAGTGGTACTTCAGGTTCTTCAGGTAAGAGCGGAACATCAGGAACTAGCGGAACATCAGGTTCTTCAGGTAGTTCTGGTTCAAGTGGCTCATCAGGAACTTCAGGTTCAAGTGGTACAAGTGGTTCTTCAGGTACTAGCGGAACAAGTGGTTCTTCAGGTACTAGCGGAACATCAGGCTCAAGCGGTAGTTCGGGGTCTAGTGGTACAAGTGGTTCTTCAGGTACTAGCGGAACAAGTGGGTCATCAGGAACATCAGGCTCAAGCGGTAGTTCGGGGTCTAGTGGTACAAGTGGTTCTTCAGGTACTAGCGGAACAAGCGGGACAAGTGGTTCTTCAGGAAGTTCTGGTTCAAGTGGTACAAGTGGTTCTTCAGGTACTAGCGGAACAAGTGGCTCATCAGGAACTAGCGGAACATCAGGCTCAAGCGGTAGTTCAGGTTCTTCAGGTAAGAGTGGAACTTCAGGTACTAGCGGAACAAGCGGGACAAGTGGTTCTTCAGGTACTAGCGGAACAAGTGGGTCATCAGGAAGTTCAGGTACAAGTGGTTCTTCAGGTACTAGCGGAACAAGTGGCTCATCAGGAACTAGCGGAACATCAGGCTCAAGCGGTAGTTCGGGGTCTAGTGGTACAAGTGGTTCTTCAGGTACTAGCGGAACAAGTGGGTCATCAGGAACTTCAGGTTCAAGCGGTAGTAGTGGTTCTTCAGGTACTAGCGGAACAAGTGGTTCTTCAGGTACTAGCGGAACAAGTGGTTCATCAGGAACATCAGGCTCAAGCGGTAGTAGTGGTTCTTCAGGTACTAGCGGAACATCAGGCTCAAGCGGTAGTTCAGGAACAAGTGGAACAAGTGGTT
>Ga0208795_1000028_pt1 | contig 61378 bp, 55 predicted proteins | sample CB_VirMetaG_6_FD_184541 | JGI IMG/M metagenome (GOLD analysis project Ga0208795, IMG submission 184541) | Freshwater to marine saline gradient viral communities from Chesapeake Bay - CB_1508_2 Viral MetaG (SPAdes) (version 4) | ecosystem: Environmental > Aquatic > Marine > Coastal | place: USA... | reverse complement strand
ATCTTATGCTTGGGAAGTATGACTGAAATGACACGAAATCCTTTATTTTATCTTATCCTCGTCTTTGGTATCATTGCCATGATGAAGATAGTCTATAAATCCGACAATAATCGACAAATGCAATGTATTCAACGCATTTGTACCACACTACCTCAACCTCATCCCGATTGTAACAAATGACAATTCCTAATTTCAAATCCCAAGAAGATTGGGAAGTATTCACTATGCTGTTTGATTCACGTTGGCATTGTAAGAAAGCATTGCTGGATCGTGTGAAGGATGATATGTTTCCTGGATACAACTGGGATCAACTCCAAGGACAAACACTTGAAACTATCAATGACATCACACAGTCTCTTCTGTATGATGTAGAGTATACATTCAAAGACAAGTATCCAGAGTATAAGACTGACGATGATGAATGTTTCATTCCTCGTTCTTCATTCAAAGAGACTGTAACTGAAGCACTCAAGGAAGCATTGGAGAACAATGACTGACAAAACATGGCAGGTAATGAATGATCTTGAAGAAGCATTCAGTCAAATTACTACATTCTCATTTCTTCTTGACCAACTACAAGAAGCAGTAGATACTAACGACACACAACGCATTGTTGATACCACTGCTGCACTGAATGCTTTCTATTCTCCTTATTGTAATAACTGGGATAATAAATTCTTAAAGGCTTGGGAACATGTTGTGAAAGAAAACAATGCACAATGATCCAGAACCAATACCAAAGTGGGTCTATGTTGCTGGCATAGGTATTATGATCTTTACAATATTCTGTTTTGGTATTATGTTACTTGGAATGCTTACAAACTAAATACTGAAAATACGGAGAGTAAATGAATCCTGGTAGTATTCGCCCCGTCATCACAACGATGGCGGGGTATTTTATTGGAATGGCAACAATTGCACTTCCTGTGCTGATCGTGTTATTATTGTAGAGATATATAAGAGAGATATTCAAACAACATGAAAATTTTTCTGGATACTGCTGATACTCGTGAGATTCGTCACTACTATCAAACTGGACTTATTGATGGCGTGACAACAAATCCTTCTTTGATTATGAAGAGTGGTAGAAAACCTGATGATGTATATGAAGAGATCAAAGAGATTGGCATTCGAGATATCAGTATGGAGGTTGTTGGAACTCAACAACAAATGGAAGAAGAGGGGATGAGACTTTTTGAAAAGTTTGGTTTATGCACGACTGTGAAAGTTCCTTGCACAAGACAAGGAATTGGAGCATGTAAGAGATTGAGTGATGCTGGTATTAATGTTAATGTAACTCTTATTTTCTGTACCGCTCAGGCAGTTCTTGCCACTAGAGCAGGAGCAAAGTATGTGTCTCCTTTTGTCGGAAGACTTGATGATCAGTCTGTTGCTGGTCTTGAGGTAGTTCGTTCTATCTCAGAACTTTATCGTATTCAGGGTGCTCCGACAGAAGTTCTTGCTGCTTCGATTCGTAGTGTTCAGAGAGCAGTAAGGTCTTGGTATAATGGTGCATCTACTGTTACAATGCCGCCAAAAATCTTTGATCAAATGTATGATCACATTCTGACTGATAAGGGTTTGGAAATTTTTGATAATGATTGGAAGAATATTGGATTGACCTTAGCATTAGATAAATAAAGAAAAATATAAAGGTTAATGGCGACTTTTTATAATAACGCAATATTTGGTGATGGAATAGTAGCTTGTTTTGATGCAGAATCACCAAAATCTTATGGTGGAACTGGATCTATTTGGTCAGATGTTGGTGGTGGTAATGATGGAACTATAAATGGAGCAACATTTGTTGGTGCTCATACTACAAATTACATTGGATTAAATGGTTCTTCTTCCATAAATTATACTGATGCGTCATATGCTGCAGCATTTGGAACAGAAGATTTTACTGTAGAGTTTTGGATTTATAATCAACATAATAATTTCTACAGTAGATTTATGTCTACTTCCGTATGGAATATTGAACTTGGTAATGGAAAAACTTCATGGCAAAACAGTTCATATAATTTTAATGTATCTGGTCCTTCTAATAATGTATGGACACATGTTGCATTCACTAGAGAAGGAACTAATTTAAAATTATTTTATAACGGAACACAGCAAGGAACTACTGTTACAGATTCTACGAATTATACAACTGCTGGTGGTGATGTAAGTCTTGGTAATTTTCTTAATCCCAGTGCGTTTTGGCATATTGGATTGGTGAGTAATCTTAGAATGTCTAGAGGTATTGCTAGATATACTGCTTCTGGATTTACACCGCCACAAGGTCCTCTTGAAGCAGATGCATATACTACATTTTTGATTGGTCAAGCAGCTCCTTTTAGTGATAATTCTATTAATGGATATAGTTCCTATATTCAATCTGGAACTCCAACTGAAACAAAGATAGCAAATTATTTTGATTTTAATGGAAGTAACAATTTTATTACTTTATCATCAGACCCTGACATAGTTGGAGTTGAACTTACTTTTTCTGCATGGAATTATGGAGTTGATTTGAGACAGAGTTCCATTATTTATCTAGAGAGTTCTTCTGGCATTAGAGTTCTTAATGTTCATTTGCCTTGGAGTGATAGTAATGTTTATTTTGATGCGGGAAATGGTTCTAGCACTTATAATAGAATATCTAAAAATGTTTCTTCATCAGAATATCAAGGATGGCATAATTGGGTATTTACCAAAAATGCCTCAACTGGTCAGATGAAAATTTATTTGGATGGAACTTTGTGGCACAGTGGAACTGGTTTAACACAAACAATAGGAACTCCTAATGGAGCAAAATATATTGGATTTTCAGGTGGTAGTAATTATCATAGGGGAAGAATAGGTGTTTTGCATTTATATAATAGAGAATTATCTGCAACAGAAATAACGCACAATTTTAACGTAATGCGAGGGAGGTATGGAATCTAATGGGACAAGCATTTGGGCCAGCAAAATGGTGGGCAACAGGAACGGAAGGAGGTAGAAATTACATTGCCGCAAATGGTTTAATTTCTAGTGGATTAATCCTTAATCTTGATGCGGGTGCGACAGATTCATACTCTGGATCTGGAACAACTTGGAATGATGCTGTTAATAGTTTTAATGGTAGTTTAGTAAACGGTCCTACTTATAGCACTAATAACGGAGGATATTTAATTTTTGATGGTTCAAATGATTATGCGTGGTCAAACACTACAAATATTGATAGTCAATTTCCAACTGATGCTGTAACAGTATCAATTTGGGTGTATCCAACTACAAGTGGAGATATTGTTGCTGAAAGAGGTCAATATCCTGCTTTAACTGGTTCTTGGTATGATACTTGGATTGGATTAGAAACTGACGGAACATTTAAGTTTAGAACTTGGGGATCTGGAGCTACTTGGCAAACAATAAGTTCTACTGCTCAGCAATTCAATCAATGGTACAATCTTGTATTAACGCATGATGATACAACATGCCGAGCATATATTAATGGAATTCTTTATGGTGAACAATCTTACGGTAGAACATCTCCTAGCACGAATATTTTGCATTTTACGATGATGGCAACATCGCCAACAAGTTTAATTGCATCACCAAGATATACTGCAGGATATGTATCTCAGTTTGCTGTTTATAATCGAGCATTAGATGCGAATGAAGTTTATACGAATTACGTAGCAACAAAAAATAGATACCCTGAAGCTACTTTAACTGCTCCAAGTTTAGATCCTCCATTATATAGTTTTACTAGTCATACATTTACCAATTGCTCTGCTACTGGTAGAACTGGTCCTACTTTAGCTAATTGTACATCTGCATATAGTTCTACAACTTGGGCTTCTAATACTGCATATTTCAATATGACAACTCAAGGAATTCAGGAGTGGACTGTTCCAGAAACTGCTGATTATACATTTTCTGTAAGAGGTGCTGGTGGTGGTAGAGGATATACAACCGGCAATGCTAATAATAGAGGAGGATACCCTCGCGTAGTATCAGGAACAGTTAGTTTATTGAAAAATGATGTCATCAAAATTGCTGTGGGTCAACAAGGAGATGATAGTAATGGAACTTCAAATTGTTCTGGGTCTAGCGGTGGTGGAGGTGGTGGAACCTTTGTTGTTACTGGAACAACTGTTTTATTTGTAGCTGGAGGTGGTGCAGGAGGTGCAACATACAACTCTACCCTCGCTGATGCACAAAACAGTGAAAATGGTTCTACTGCTCCTGGTTCAAATACTGTTCCTGGGGGAACTAGTGGTGGTGGTGGTACCGGAGCAAACTCTGGTACATATGGATGTGTTGCTGGTGGTGGTGGAGGAGGAGGATATAGTGGAAATGGTGGTAATGCAGGTGGCAATGGTGGAGCTTCTTTTACAAATGGCGCTAATGGTGGAACTAATAATAGAAATGGTGGTTTTGGTGGTGGTGGAGCTAGTGGGCAATTTAGTGGTGGAGGTGGTGGCGGATATAGTGGTGGCGCCGGAGGCGGTCTTCCTTCATGCACTTGCGGTTCCTTAGCGAAAGGTGGTGCTGGTGGATCTTATATAACTCCAGCAGCATCTAGCACTTCAAGTTCTCAATATACTACGGATTGGAATATTGATGGTCAGGTAGTTGTTACGAAAGTATAATAATATGATCTAAATAGTTGCAAGTCGCAAGATTTTATGCAAATTCCACATTCACCTCAGCACTACCTCTTCAACTTAGATACAACAAGTCCAGGAGAGGCAAAGCGAATGTGGAGACGAAAGATAAAAGATAAGTGGGATAATCAATGCGCCTATTGTGGAGATAATGAACAACTTACTATTGATCATGTAGTTCCAAGATCAAAAGGTGGAACTGATTTTACTCGAAATGTTGTATGTGCTTGTCACGATTGTAATCAGGATAAAGGTCATACTCCTTGGGAAGAATGGTATTTTTCTCAGGAGTTTTTTAGCATTGAAAGGTATGAGAAAATAAAAGAATGGATGAAACCAGATCCACCAACAAATCTCTATATGTATCGTAAAAGAAGAAATAATGCCAGTTGATGTTTTATAAATAAATCAAAGGCAGTATATACTGTTGTTTCTGGTAAATACCGATTATAATAAATGGCAACTCCGATTCGGATAAAAAGGTCAGCCGTACCTGGAAAAAAACCAACTGTAGATCAACTCCAGCTAGGCGAGTTAGCTGTAAACTTCTATGATGGTAAACTGTTTTTTAAACAAGATCAAGGAAGTGTTGGTGTTGGAACTAGAATTATTGAAGTTGGCGGTGGAAATAATGTAGGCAAGACAATATATGTAACCTCAAATGGTGATGATGGTAATACTGGATTGAGTGATGCTGATGCAAAAGCATCCATAAAATCTGCATCAACAATTGCATTACCTGGTGATACGATTAAGGTTTATCCTGGAACTTATGTAGAAAATAATCCAATTTATTTGCCTGATAATGTTTCTGTTGAGGGAGCAGAACTTCGCCGTTGTTTAGTTACTCCTAGATATCTTAACCAAGATTTATTTTATGTCGGTGAAGGATGTCATGTAACTGACATAAGTTTTGTTGGTGGAGAAGCTAGTGATGGAGCTGCTGTAGTATCATATAGACCACTTGCTGGAGTTTCGACTGATAGATTTTTTGATGCTGCTAGATTAATACGAGAAAATCTAGATTTTATTGCTCAAGAGACTGTAGGATATATTACAAGCACGGATTATAAAAATCCTGCAATTAATATTGATTCTACAAATTGTGCTGATGATATTAAGGATGTTTATCGAGCAATATGTCATGATATTACTAGAGGTGGAAATTCTAAATGTATTGGTGCAGGAAAATCATATTTTGATATAAATGGTAATTTAGATCACATTGTTGGTTTTGGTGCAACAACAATTGATGCATTTATGCATTCTAGACAAATTGTTAGATCAATTATTAACAATGCTACTTGGGCATCTTCGAAAGGAAGTAATGATTCTGTTAATATTTCATTGGCACAATATGATAAGACAACTGGTATATTAACTGTAACTACTGATGGTGAAAATGGTTTTCTAAAAGGAAATGCAATAGAATTAGAAGGGTTAGAATTTACTTGTCCTGGAGGATCTGGTATTACGACCACAATATTTCCTGATGGAACATTTGGCGATACTTTCCCGGTACATTCAGTTTTAAGTTTACCTGCTAATAGTTTTGAAGTAATTGTTGGTGTATCAACGATAGATCACACTTATGTAAGTGGTGGAACAGCAACTTTAAAGCAAAATTATCAAACAACATATACACAAGTAAAGGATTTATCAATTCAACCAGATTACTTGACTGGATTTAATAATGGAGTTAATGGTTGTAGAAACGTCGTATCTGCAATTTATACCTGTGTCGGTATTGTTACAGGAATTATACAAAATGGTGTGGATGGATTACCTGCGACAACAGGATTTACTACAACATACCCTGGAAATTCTGGATCTGGAACTTCAAATAAAGACGAGATTACTGGAGCAACATATAATAAATTAACAGGAATTGTTGATTTATCGTTATCAAATGCTTCTGATTATAGATCTGGTGATAGAATTGAATTAAGAGATTTAGTGTTCTCTTGTGACTCTGGATCTGGAATTGGAACAACCACAGGATTGTTCCCATCAGGCGCTTATGGATATGAATTTTCAATTGAAAGAATTAATGCCGATGGAACACTTGCTGTTCAAGTAGGAATGTCTACTCTAGATCATACTTATGTAAGTGGTGGATTTATTATTGATAGATCGTTAGATGTATCTTCAGCTACTTATGATAATGCTAGTGGAATTGCTACAATTACTGCTACTGGTTTAAGTGCAAAAATTGGGCAGTTTATAGAATTAAGAGATCTTGAGTTTTCCTGTGATCCAATATATGTTGGAGTTACTTCTACACTATTCCCTTCAGGAAATAATGGTTATAAATTTAAAGTAATAGAATCATCAACTGATCAAGTTGTTGTAAATGTTGGTGTTAGCACAATTGTTCATACTTATGTAAGTGGAGGAAAAATATACCCTCCATTTGGATCTGGTGTTGGAGTAATTACCAAGGGTCCGTATGTTCGTAACTGCACCAACTTTATTCCAAAGAGTATTGGATCTAAAGTTGATGGGTTCAATGCTGATGAAGGAGATTTAATCAATAATATAGGTGTTCAAGGTTCTTATAACGTTGATTCATATACTCAATTTAATCAGGGTGGAATTGGAGTATCAGTTACCAATGGTGCTTATTGTCAGTTGGTTTCTATTTTCACTATTTGTGATGATACTGCAATTTATTCTGGTCAAGGTGGTCAATGCGATTTAACAAACTCAAACTCTTCTTTTGGAGTAAGAGGATTAGTTTCTCAAGGAGTTGGTGATCAAACAAGTAAGTGCTCTGATCGTTATACTGCTGAAGCAACTATAACGGCGCCTGTTAGCACTGCTGAAGTTGTTTTAACTGGTGTTGGTGATAATCGCCCATATCAAGGTCAAGCAGTTTATTTTGATCAAATTTATAATGTTGTTAGTGAAATTGTCATTGATGATCCAGGTTCTGGATATAGCACTCCACCAACTATAACTATTGATGCTCCTACTGGTCCTGGAATTGCAATTCAGGCTCAAGCAACTGCAACAATAGATGCTTCTGGTTCTGTTAATGGAATTACGATTCTTGCTGCAGGATCTCAATATATTGGAACGCCAAATGTCTTTGTAAGTGGTGGAAGCCCCTCTACTCCAGCATCTCTTTCTGCTAGAGTTCAACCAATTTATTATGCTATTGATTCTGCTACTTTACCATCATCTGGTATCACTACAGTCACTTTAGTTCAGACTCTAAATAATGAAGTAAGTGCAGGAACAACGGCATATTTTTCTCGACAGAGTTTCCAGATTGTAAGCTCTCATTCTTTCCAATATATTGGTGCTGGAAATACTATTGAAACTGCATATCCATCTAGAGGTGGAGTTACAATTCAAGAAAATGAAGTAATTAAACTTGACGGTGGTGATATTGCATATACAAGCACAGATCAAGCAGGTAACTTTAGAATTGGTGATGGAGTTGTAATTGATCAGCAAACAGGATCTATTTCCGGTGCTGATTATGTGAAGAGTTTATTTACACAGGTAACCCCATTTATTCTAGCATTAGGAGGTAATGAATAATGGCAATTGCAGCAGCAGCAGTTAACGTATTCCAGACAGTTACGTCTGTTGTGGGAACAAGTACAGTCGGAATTTATACTGCACCAGTAGGATATACTGGAGTAGTTCTTTTGGCACAAGTAACTAATACTGGTGGATCTACCAGTAGTATTAGTTTTGGTCATCGTCGTGATGGAGTAGACACTGAAATTGTAAAAAATTTAGCAATACCATCTAGTGATACTGCTAATCTTCTTCCTGGAAAATTAGTTGTTGAAACAGGAGATGTGTTAACAATTGTTGGTGATAATTTTGCTGGTGAACTCAAGTTTTTGACAAGTATTCTAGAAACCTCTAATCTCTAATATAAGAAATGGTAGCTCCAATTAGATTCCTTAGCGGCAGACAGCAGCAGCAAAAAATTGGTATTGTTGGCGAAACTGGCAGTGAAAAGGTATTAGAAGTTGTCGGTTTAGTAGGAATTGGTCAAACAATCTTTGACCCAAAAGCAGCGTTAGATATTCGCGGAAATGCTGAAATTTCTGGAATTTTAACATCTATTGATTTATCAGTAGATTCGTCAGCAAATCTTGGGTCTCTATCTGTTGGTGGGCTATCAACTTTTACTGGATTATCTACTTTTCAAAGTTCAGTTTATCATAATTCATTTAGTTATTATCCAGATAGTGCTGGAATTTATTTTGGCGATTCTAATGAGTTAGCAATATTTCATGGTGGATCTGAAAATTATATTCAGATAAGTGAAAGCAATCCTTACGATTTAATAATTGGTTCTGCTTCTTCTACTATAGCTGGATTTGGTTATACAAATGGTTCTTACCTTTACTATAGGAATTCTAGAAAGTTTGAAACCACTGGATATGGAGTAACTGTTTATGATACTTTACAGACAACTAATTTAAATATAAGTGGAATATCATCATTAACTACGGTTGGAATCGGAACTACAAATCCAACGGCGGTTTTAGATGTCAATGGTCAAACGGAACTTGATGATTTAAATGTATCTGGTCTTTCCACTTTTTCTGGAATATCTTCATTCTTCAATGACGTTTATGTAAATCAGAATATTTACGGAATCTCCACGGTATCAATTTATGGAGATCCAATTCAATTAATTGGTTTGGCATCTACAGATTATTTGCTTACTGCAAATTCTGGTGCTGGTGTTACTTTATACTATAATAATGTTGAAAAAGTTTCGACTACAAGTTTTGGTGCAACTGTATACGGAACTTTAGAATCGCAACAACTTAATATAACTGGATTATCAACATTAACTACGGTTGGAATTGGAACTACAAATCCAGTAGGAACTCTTGATGTAGTTGGTCATACTGAACTTGATAACTTAAATGTATCTGGCGTATCTACTTTTGGCGATACTGTTTTTGTTGATGCTAATTTAGGTATTGCGACAGCAAATCCAAAACAACGATTTCAAGTAGGTGAACTTTTTGTAGTTACATCTAATTCTGATGTTGGTATTGGAACTACAAATCCAAATGCTGAACTAGATGTATTTGGGCATACTGAATTAGACACTTTAAATGTATCTGCTGCCTCTACATTCACTGGCGATATTGACGCTAATGGAAATTTAGACGTTGATGGTCATACTGAACTTGACAACTTAAATGTATCTGGTGTATCTACTTTTGTTGGATTAGTTGGATTCGCAAATACTCAAAGATATGTTGGAAGTTACTTTGCAGAACTTCATGAAAATCCTCGTATTGAATTTGCAGTAATTACTGACACAAAAACAAGTGAAAATAGATTTGATGGTGTGGGGTCACCAATTACATACTTTATAAATGGAAAAGAATCTCCTTATTTAACTTTTGTTTCTGGCAAAACTTATAGATTTATTCAGGAGGATCCTTCAAATACTAATCATACTCTAAGATTCTATACAGATTCTGCTAGAAGTATAGAGTATTCTACGGATGTTACAGTTACTGGAACACCTGGAAATAGTGGTGCTTATACTGAAATCGTAGTAACTGAAAATACCCCTGCATTACTTTATTATGAATCTGATAATGATGATACTATGGGAAACCAAGCACAAATTGGTGGATCATCAGTATTTTTTAATAATGTTGGATTGGGAACTACAAACCCGACACAACAACTTCAAGTTGGATCTGAATTTGTAGTTGATTCTAATGGAAATACTGGAATTGGAAGTTTAACACCAGTAGGAAAACTAGATGTTAATGGTCAAACGGAACTTGATGATTTAAATGTATCTGGTGTTGCAACGATAACAACTCTTGGTGTATCTGGAATTACTACTACTAACAATTTAATTGTAAGTGGAGTTTCTACTTTTAGTGGTTTTTCTACTTTTAGTGGAGATACTTCTTTTAATCAAGATATTGATATTGTTCTTCCTTCTGATGGATCGGCAATAGGTATTGGAACTACTGCTTTTGATACTACTTCTGGATATATTATAGATATTCGTGGAAATGTTAATATCACTGGAGCATTAGATGTTGGTGGTCAAAACATACAAGAAGAAGTAACATCTGAACAAGGAACATTTGCTGGAGTTGCTGTTACTAATTTATATGTAACAGGATTTGCAACTTTCTTGAATAATCCTGTAGAGATGCAAGCAGGATTAAATGTTACTGGTGGAGATATTAATTTTGATAATGAAACATTTTATTTGCAATCAGCAGAAAATCAAATAGGTATCGGAACTACAAATCCAGAAGCAACTCTGGATGTTGTAGGTGATGTTGCTATTGATGGTAATTTAAATATTACAGGATATACTACAACAACATATCTTACTGTTGGTCTTTCTACAGATCCATATACTTTCCCAGAATATGATGGAGTATCTAATTCTTTCTTACAGTCTGATGGAAATGGAAACGTTGATTGGTTTGTCAATGAAGATCTTCGTCAAGTAACTGAATTCTCTGCTGGTGCTGGTCAGACAACTTTTAATGTTACTTATGCTCCTGGATTAGTAGATGTTTTCTTAAATGGTGTTAAATTATCGAGTAATGATTATGTTGGAACAAGTGGAACAACAATTGTTTTAAATGTTGGAGCAGCATCAACAGATAGATTAGAAGTAGTTGCTTTTAGCACTAGTAGAATTGCCTCAAGATCAATCAATTTATATTGGCAAGGTGATGATGTTGGAAATATTTTCAACTTGAATGATAATGTTGGTATTGGTATGACTTTACCAACAGCAAAACTTGATGTTGATGGGGATGCAAGAATTCGTGGTGGATTATATGATGTTGGTAATAATTCTGGTGCAGTTTCTCAAGTTCCTGTTGCAGATGGTGCTGGTGGATGGACATGGAGTGGTGTTCCTGCTGTAGGTGTTTCTACTGCTGGAGGATCTCCAAAAAATATTCAATTCCATAATGCTATTGGTGTTATTGGGGGATCTAATGAATTTAATTTTGACTTTAATACGAATAGAGTTGGTATTGGATCTACAACTCCTAGAGAAAAGTTAGACGTTAGAGGAAAAGTTTATATTGAAGATGAAATTAGAATTGCTGGATTAGCATCTGTTGGTATTGGAACAACTAATTTTGTTAATATTTCCTCCGGTATTATTACTGCATATGATGGCATTATCACTTATTATGGTGATGGATCTCAATTATCTGATATTAATGCAGGGAATATTACTTCTGGAACAATTGGAACAGATAGACTTTCTGGAACTTATAATATTAACATTTCTGGTTCATTAAGTGGTGATCTAGCTGGTAATGGTGCTGTAGTTGGTATTTTGACAGTAACGGATCAAGTCATAGTTGGATCTGCAGCAACTTTTAATATAGATGCATCTACTGGAAATCTATTTGTTGCTGGAATTACAACACTGGGAGTTGTTGGTGTAACTTCTATTATTGTAGGATCTGGAGTAGGAGTAACAACAATCTTAGATGAAGATGATCTTACTTCTAATAGTGATACTTCTCTTGCTACTCAACAATCAATTAAAGCATATGTAGATGCTACTGATTTAAGTATTTCTGCTGATAGTGGATCTGGAAATGTTATTCTTGATACAGAAACATTAACTATTTCTGGAACAGCAAATGAGATTGAAACATCGGCGCTAAATGAAACAATTACAATTGGATTACCTGATAATGTAATAATTTCTGGAATCATTACATCAAACACTGGTTTTGCGAATACAATGACGTATTCCAATACCATTACTGGAATTACAACTGATACTAATCCAACTGCATTGTATGATGATTTGGATGCCACTGTTTATCGAACAGTTGAGTATTCTGTTCAGGCAACTGAAGGAACAAACTATCATTTCACTAAGTTACTTGCTGTTTCTGATGGAACAGCAGCATATGTTTCCGAATATGGTACTGTTTATAATAATTCTTCTGTAGCATCATTTAATGTCGATGTTGCTGGAGGATATATTCGTATCGTAGCAACTGCTGGAGCAGCTACAACAACAAATTATGTGGTCAATTTCACTGCTAATAAACTTTTCCCATAAATATAAAAAAGTAAACTAGCATAGGGGATAGTGAACCTTGGCTGATCAGAATTTTAGAGTAAAGCGCGGTCTAGAAATTGGCGTAGGTGGCACTGTATTACTTGCAGAAAGTGGTGGTAATATTGGTATTAATAGTGTTTCTCCAACATCTACGGTTGATATTGTTGGAAATGTAAAAATTGATGGTGATTTAACTGTAGGTGATGTTTCTTTTTCTGATGGAGCTTTAAATAGTTTAAATGTTACTGGTTTATCAACATTTAATGATGATGTAACGTTTACTGAAGGAGTAAATAATATTGGGATTGGAACTACAAATCCCTTACAATATATTCAAATTGGAACTGCAAATACTTTAGGTGTTAATTCGAATGGTGATGTTTTAGTAATAACATCTGATCTTAGTGTTGGTATTGGAACTACAAACCCAACAGCAAAATTGGATGTTGATGGTGATGTTGATATTAGCGAAAGTGTTGATATTGGTAGTAATTTAAGTGTTTCTGGAATTTCTACTTTAGGAGTTACTACTGCTACAGATTTAACAGCGCAGCAAATTAATGTTTCTGGAGCCTCAACTTTAGGAACAGTTCAAGTTTCTTCTGGTATTATTACTGCAACATCTGGTGTTGTAACTTATTATGGTGATGGAAGTTTCTTAACAGGTGTTGCTGCTGCAGTATTTACTTTAGATGATGATGAGAATTTGCAAGCAGGAACTGGTGCTGGAGGAACTTATAGCGCTGCATCTGGTAGTGCTTGTTGCAATGTTTCAATTGGATATTCTGCAAACTATTGTATCACTCCAAATGCTACTGGGGATAATAATATATTCTTAGGATCTAAGTCTGGATTCCTTGGGAATGGAGAGAGTAGTGGAATTGGAACTGATAATATTTTTGTTGGAAGATGTGCTGGATATTATACAGAAAATGGCTCTGATTTCCAGAATATTGCTATTGGTGCAGAAGCTGGATACTGTTTAAGGTGTAGTAGTATTGAGAGTGGAAATTGTAATGTATATATTGGTGTTTGTGCTGGTAGACTGAGCCATACTGATAGTAATGTTGCTATTGGATATAAAGCTGGTTGTCAAGCATGTCCTGCTAATGGAGGAGCAAATGTTTTCTTAGGTGGACATGCTGGTGAAAACCATGGAACTAATACTTTAAGTATTTTTATTGGATGTGATGCAGGATGTAATACACAATGTTGCACTAATAATGGTTACTTTATTGGTTATAAAGCAGGACGTAATGCTTGTAAAGTTAGTGAAAGCACTTTTATAGGGTGTTACGCTGGATCAGAATCCCTTTGTCAAAGAGGTTCAATTTTTATTGGTAATGCTACTGGTGGTGATGCTAACTATGGGGCTTGTAATATATTTTTGGGAAACGAGTCTGGAAGACAAACTACATGCTCAGACTTCAACATCTATGTGGGTCAACAGTCTGGATGTAATGATTGTTATGGTTGTTATAATACATTCCTTGGTTATATTGCAGGAAGAGATCATGGTCTCAATAGCACAACTGGTGGAAACTTTAATAACTTTCTTGGATATGGGGCTGGTCATAAATCATGTATTGCTTGTAATAATAACTGGATAGGATGTGAAGCGGGTGCTTATGCTAGATGCGGACATTATAATAACTTCTTTGGAAATGCTGCTGGATATAGTGGAACTAACTCCAAATATAATAATATATTTGGTGATCAAGCAGGTCGCAATTTAGGAGCTTCTTGTTATAATATTTTTATGGGTCAATGTGCTGGTTATGGTGATTCCAACATAGGTAACAATAGTTTTTATAGTAATATTGCCATAGGTTGTAAGGCTGGATTTAATCTTTCAGATAGTTTTGATAATATTTTTCTCGGTAGGTGTGCTGGATTTTCTAATACTTCTGGGGAAAGAAATGTTGCTATAGGAGAATGTGCTCTTGCTACAAATACTTGCAATGTAGGAAATATTACTATTGGATATGAATCTGGATTCTGCTTAGCAAATAAATTAGGCAATGATGCAAATACTATAATTGGTTATTCTGCAGTTTCGAATCCTAATGCTTCGAATGGATGTGTTAGCTACTCAACAGTTATTGGTTATCTTGCTGGTAGCAATTTAGGTTGTGCAAAAGAATCTACTATAATTGGTTTCTGTGCAGGAATTACTGCTTGCACATGCAAATCTGTTATGATTGGATGTCTTGCTGGTAGCGATTCTCGCGGACAAGAGAATGTAATGTTAGGTTCTCTTGCTGGTTGTGCAAATTGTGGCAGTTATAATATTTTATTTGGTAAGCAGGCGGGAGCACTTTTACAATCATCTTCTTGCCATAATGTAGCTATTGGATACTTAGCAGGTATTTGTTGTGGTGGTGATTGTAATGTTTTACTTGGTAAAGAAGCAGGATTTTGTAATAAAACTGATCATAATGTTGCAATTGGTGCTTTAGCACTTTATGGAGGATCTGGTGGGGTTACTGGAACTCATAACATAGCGATTGGTGAAAGTGCAGGATTTCGCAACACCTCTGGAGCTTATAATAATTTCTTTGGTAAAAGTGCTGGACACAATAACATTACTGGAAGTTATAATAACTTCTTTGGAACACTGGCAGGGTGCTGCAACGATAGTGGAAATCATAATAACTTCTTTGGTTCTTACGCAGGTCTATGCAACACCACTGGGTGTTATAATAACTTCCTTGGGCGTTATGCAGGAGTCAGCAACACCACTGGATTTGATAATAACTTCATTGGTAATCAAGCAGGACGCTCCAATTCCACTGGATGTTATAATAACTTCATTGGTCGTTATGCAGGATGCGACAACAGCACTGGATCTTTGAATAACTTCATTGGTCAAAGAGCAGGAAGATGCAACACCATTGGAGGTAATAATAACTTCATTGGTAATCAAGCAGGATGCTCCAACACCACTGGATGTCATAATACCTTCATTGGTAATCAAGCAGGAAATCTCAACCAAACTAATAGTCACTCAATCGCTATTGGTAAGGAAGCAGGATTTTGGAACCAAGGCGACAATAATATTTACTTAGGTGAATGCGCCGGTAAAAGCTCCAGTAGATCTGCTTGCACTACTGGATCCAATAACGTAGCAATAGGTAAGAGTTCTGGTGCAAATATTACTACTGGAATTGTTAATAACTTCATTGGTTTATATGCAGGATACTGCAACACCACTGGATGTTCTAATAATTTCTTTGGTCGTTGTGCAGGATTTCGCAACACCACTGGAGATTATAATACCTTCATTGGTGGTGAAGCAGGATTTGGCAACACCACTGGAGGTTTTAATAACTTCATAGGTCAAAGAGCAGGATACTGCAACACCACTGGAGGTTCAAATAACTTCATTGGTGCTAATGCAGGATACTGCAACACCACTGGAAGTCAAAATAACTTCATTGGTTCTCAAGTAGGAAAATTCAACACTACTGGAAGTTTTAATACCTTCTTAGGTCATAGAGCAGGATGCAATAACACCACTGGAAGTAATAATAACTTCATTGGTCAATGTGCAGCATACTGCAACGAAACCAATAGCAACTCAATCGCCATTGGTTGTCAAGCAGGATTCTGGAACCGAGGTGACAATAATATTTACTTAGGTGAAAACGCTGGTAGGAGCTTAACTAGAACTGCTAACACTACTGGAACTGATAACGTAGCAATAGGTAAGAGTTCTGGTGCAAATATTACTACTGGAGGTTGTAATACCTTCATTGGTCAATGTGCAGGATACTATAACACCAGTGGATGTTATAATAACTTCATTGGTTGTGGTGCAGGAAAATGCAACACCACTGGATCTCTTAATAACTTCATAGGTCTATGTGCAGGAGGAAGCAACGACACTGGATGTAATAATAACTTCTTTGGAACTAATGCAGGAAAAACCAACGACAGTGGAAGTAATAATAACTTCTTTGGTAGTCAAGCAGGATTCTGCAACAGTATTGGATGTAATAATAACTTCATTGGAAACCAAGCAGGACAAAACAATGACACTGGAAGTAATAATAACTTCTTTGGTCAACTAGCAGGATTCTCCAACACCACTGGATGTTATAATAACTTCTTTGGTCGAAATGCAGGAAGATCCAACACCACTGGAAGTGATAATAACTTCTTTGGTAATCAAACAGGATACAACAACACCTCTGGAGGTTGTAATACCTTCATTGGATCATGTGCAGGATACTGCAACACCACTGGATGTTATAATAACTTCTTTGGTGATAATGCAGGAAGATTTAATATCAGTGGATGTTATAATAACTTCTTTGGTAATCAAGCAGGATACTGTAACCAAACCAATAGCAACTCAATCGCCATTGGTAATGAAGCAGGATACTGGAACCGAGGTGACAACAATATTTACTTAGGTGAAAACGCTGGTAGAAGCTCCAGTAGATCTGATTACACTACTGGATCCAATAACGTAGCGATAGGTAAGAGTTCTGGTGCAAATATTACCACTGCATATCATAATATCTTTATTGGTCGATGTGCAGGATACTCCAACACCACTGGAAATTATAATAACTTCTTAGGTCGAAATGCAGGAAGATGCAACACCATTGGAGGTAATAATAACTTCTTAGGTGACTATGCAGGATCCTCCAATATCACTGGAGGTTATAATAACTTCTTAGGTAATCAAGCAGGAACAAATAACGAAAGTGGATCTTATAATAACTTCTTTGGTTTATTTGCAGGATATTGCAACACCACTGGATCTTGTAATAACTTCATTGGCTATCTATCAGGATTCTCTAACACCACTGGATCCCATAATAACTTCTTAGGTTTCTGTGCAGGATATGAGAACAGAACTGGATGTCATAATACCTTCATTGGTTGTCGAGCAGGAAGTATAAACACCACTGGATCCCATAATAACTTCCTTGGTTTATTTGCAGGATACTGCAACACTGATGGAAATTATAATAACTTCTTTGGTAATAGTGCAGGATACTGCAATACCGGAGATAATAATAACTTCATTGGTTCTTCTGCAGGTCTATGCAACACCACTGGATCTTGTAATAACTTCTTTGGTAATCGTGCAGGATGCGACAACACTACTGGATGTTATAATAACTTCATTGGTAGTTGTGCAGGAAGAAACAACACCACTGGATGTTATAATAACTTTTTAGGTCGAGACGCAGGATACAGCAACACTACTGGATGTTATAATAACTTCATTGGTTTTTCTGCAGGATACTGCAACACCACTGGAGATAAAAATAACTTTATTGGTGATGGAGCAGGAAGATTCACCACCACTGGATCTTGTAATAACTTCTTTGGTGCGTGTGCAGGATACAAGAGCTGCTTGGGAAATGCTAATAACTTCTTTGGTAATAAAGCAGGATTCTACAATAATGGAGATTATAATAACTTCATTGGATATTTTGCAGGATTATGCAACACCTCTGGATGTTATAATAACTTCTTTGGTTATCAAGCAGGATGCAACAACACCACTGGATGTGGTAATATCTTCATTGGTCGAAATGCAGGAGAGGACAATTGCACTGGAAATTTAAACGTTGTTATTGGTGCAAGAAATCTTCCTATTATAAATGGAAGTAATCAATTAGCAATTGGTGCTGGATCCACTAATTGGATTACTGGTGATAGTTCTTATGATGTTACAATGCCAGGAAATCTTTCTGCTCTTTCTGTAACATCAACTTCTGATAGAAGTAAGAAGAAGAACATTAGACCAATTGAAAATGCATCCGAACTTGTGAAGCAACTTGAAGGTGTTAGATTTGATTGGGTAGATAATGATAAACCATCAATTGGATTGGTTGCACAAGACGTTGAACAAATCATTCCAGAAGTTGTAAATACTGCAAGTGATGGAACAAAATCAGTATCTTATGGAAATTTGGTTGGATTGTTGGTTGAAGCAATCAAGGATCTGCAAAATCAAGTTAACGAACTGAGAGGTTGAAAAAATGACTTTTAAAGTTGGAGTTACAACTGTTATTGATTATGGAACTTATGTTCATGAGTCTTTTTCTAGAGTTGGAGTTGGAACTACTGAGAATAAAAAAATACTTGCTTCTGATGGTGCTGCTAATGATTTTTTTGGATACTCAGTCGCAGTAGGATCCGGTAGGATCGTTGCTGGTGCTTATGGTCATAATGTTGGTTCTAATGCTGATCAAGGATCAGCATACATCTTTGATCTTAATGGTAACCAATTAGGAATTATTACTGCTTCTGATGGTGCTGCTGATGATCAATTTGGATTCTCAGTCGCAGTAGGAAACGGTAGAATCGTTATTGGTGCTCGTAATGATGATATTGGTTCTAATCTTAATCAAGGATCAGCATACATCTTTGACCTTGATGGCAATCAATTAGGAATTATTACTGCTTCTAATGGTGCTGCTGATGATCGTTTTGGATCGTCAGTTGCAGTAGGATGTGGTAGGATCGTTGTTGGTGCTTATCTTGATGATGTTGGTTCTAATGTTAATCAGGGATCGGCATACGTCTTTGATCTTGATGGTAATCAATTAGGAATTATTACTGCTTCTGATGGTGCTAATGGTGATTCTTTTGGATATTCAGTTGCAGTAGGAAATGGAAGAATTGTTGTTGGTGCTCCTTTTCATGAGGTTGGTTCTAATAATAATCAAGGATCAGCATACATCTTTGACCTAAATGGTAATCAATTAGGAATTATTACTGCTTCTGATGGTGCTGCTGATGATCAATTTGGATTCTCAGTTGCATTAGGAAGCGGTAGGATCGTTGTTAGCTCTCCTTTTAATGATATTGGATCTAATAATAATCAAGGATCAGCATACATCTTTGACCTAAATGGTAATCAATTAGGAATTATTACTGCTTCTGATGGTGCTGCTAATGATAATTTTGGAAGATCAGTTGCAGTAGGATCCAGTAAGATCGTTGTTGGTGCTTATGCTGATGATGATAATGGTGGTGCATCTGGATCAGCATACATTTATGATCTAGATGGAACCAATGAAGTTAAAATAACTGCTTCTGATGGTGCTGCTGTTGACTGGTTTGGATACTCAGTTGCAGCAGGATCTGGTAGGATCGTTGTTGGTGCTTCTCGTGATGATGACAATGGTAATGAATCTGGATCAGCATACATTTTTAATTTACCACAAGATCAAAGTTCATATTTTGATGAGATCTTGGAAACCTATAAATACTAGAAAAATGTGAAGTATGTCTTTTGCATTTAAAACGAATAATAGTATTATCGTTGATAACAATTCTTTTTTTATAGGAACAACTGGGTTTAGTACGAATATCTATTCTTCTGAGGTTGGCATTATAACTGCTTCTGATGGTGCTGCTGGGGATGATTTTGGAGCCTCAGTTGCAGTAGGATCCGGTAAGATCGTTGTTGGTGCTCGTAATGATGTTGTTGGTTCTAATGCTGATCAAGGATCAGCATACATTTATGATATCAATGCTGGTATTGGAACTACTGAGAATAAAAAAATACTTGCTTCTGATGGTGCTGCTAATGATCATTTTGGAGACTCAGTTGCAGCAGGATCCGGTAGGATCGTTGTTGGTGCTTCTCAAAATAATAATCAAGGATCAGCATACATCTTTGATCTTAATGGCAATCAACTAGGAATTATTACTGCTTCTGATGTTGCTGCTGGTGGTGAATTTGGATACTCAGTTGCAGTAGGATCCGGTAGGATCGTTGTTGGAGCTCCTTCTGATGATGTTGGTTCTAATAATGCTCAAGGATCAGCATACATCTTTGACCTTAATGGTAATCAACTAGGAATTATTACTGCTTCTGATGGTGCTGCTGGTGATTTTTTTGGATTCTCAGTTGCAGTAGGATCCGGTAGGATCGTTGTTGGTGCTATTGCTGATGATGTTGGTTCTAATGTTGCTCAAGGATCAGCATACATCTTTGACCTAAATGGTAACCAATTAGGAATTATTACTGCTTCTGATGGTAGTGCTACAGATCTTTTTGGAAACTCAGTCGCAGTGGGATGTGGTAGGATCGTTGTTGGTGCTTATAGTCATGATGTTGGTTCTAATGGTAATCAGGGATCAGCATACATCTTTGACCTAAATGGTAATCAATTAGGAATTATTACTGCTTCTGATGGTAATCCTGGTGATAATTTTGGAATCTCAGTTGCAGTAGGAAACGGTAGAATCGTTGTTGGTGCTCGTTATGATGATATTGGTTCTAATAATAATCAAGGATCAGCATACATCTTTGATCTTGATGGCAATCAACTAGGAATTATTACTGCTTCTAATGGTGCTGCTAGTGATTATTTTGGACAATCAGTCGCAGTAGGATCCGGTAAAATTGTTGTTGGTTCTAGAGATGTTGCAGTTAATACTCAAGGATCAGCTTACATTTATGATACTCCAAAACAAACACATTTTTTAGATCAACTAGATGGGAGATAATAAATGACTTTCAAAGTTGGTGTAGGAACTGCTATCAGAGCAGCATATACTGATAATGGTGTTCCTTATATGTGGGAAAGTGGTGATGTAACTACTATTCCATCAAATGAGTTTAAAATTAAAGCATCTGATGCTGCTGATGATGATTATTTTGGAAACTCAGTTGCAGTAGGATCCGGTAGGATCGTTGTTGGTGCTTATGCTGATGATGATAATGGTGCTGGTTCTGGATCAGCATACATTTATAATATCAATGCTGGTATTGGAACTACTGAGAATAAAAAAATACTTGCTTCTGATGGTGCTGGTGGTGATAATTTTGGATGGTCAGTCGCAGTAGGATCCGGTAGGATTGTTGTTGGTGCTTATGGTGATGATTATAATGGTAATTTAACTGGATCAGCATACATCTTTGACCTAAATGGTAACCAATTAGGAATTATTACTGCCTCTGATGGTACTGCTGGTGATTATTTTGGATGGTCAGTCGCAGTAGGATCCGGTAAAATTGTTGTTGGTGCATTTTTTGATGATGATAATGGTAATGCCTCTGGATCAGCATACATTTATGATCTAGATGGAACCAATGAAGTTAAAATCAGAGCATCTGATGGTGCTGCTAGTGATTTTTTTGGATTTTCAGTCGCAGTAGGATCCGGTAAAATTGTTGTTGGTTCTTATGGTGATGATGATAATGGTAGTGCCTCTGGATCAGCATACATTTATGATCTAGATGGAACCAATGAAGTTAAAATAACTGCTTCTGATAATTTTGCTGGTGATCAATTTGGAAGATCAGTCGCAGTAGGATCCGGTAGGATCGTTGTTGGTGCTCCTTTTGATAATGATAATGGTAGTGATTCTGGTTCAGCATACATTTATAATCTAGATGGAACCAATGAAGTTAAAATAACTGCTTCTGATGGTTCTGCTGATGATAAATTTGGATGGCCAGTCGCAGTAGGATCCGGTAGGATCGTTGTTGGTTGTAGTGGGGATGTTAATTCCAATAAAGGAGCAGCATACATTTATGATCTAGATGGCAATCAACTAGAAATTATTACTGCCTCTAATGGTGCTTCTGGTGATAATTTTGGATACTCAGTCGCAGCAGGATCCGGTAAGATCGTTGTTGGTGCTCGTCTTGATAATATTGGTTTTAATAATCAAGGATCAGCATACATTTATGATACTCCACAGGTTTACACTCTTTATGATGCAATTGATCTTCAATATGGATAATACCTTTCACATAAATATCTTTATAGATAACCAAAAAAGTACGATATTTTAAGCGATGACTAACAACAGAGAGCTCTCTCAATTTGGGTCGGTTTTAAACTTTGATGAAGACAGTAACTTTATAGGAATTAATACCCTAGTTTCTGAGACTCAGTATACTGTTGGAATTGGAACGTCAATTTTATTTTTTGGTTCTACTGGTATTTTAAGTGCTACTGCAATTTATGCAAACGGTGAAAATATTATTGATATCATTGATGCAAAAGCAGCAGAAGCAGCAGCTTTTGCAACAACAGCTGGATTCTCTACTTATGCTTCTTTTGCAGGATTTGCAACTGATGCAGGTATTTCGACAAATATAAAAGGAGGAGATACTGGAGATATACCATATCAATCTGCTGCAGATACAACAACATTTTTAGACGCTAGCTCAGCATCAACTGGTCAAATTATTCTTTGGAGTGGATCTGCTCCAATATGGAGTGATGTAAGTGCTGCTTCTGGATCTTTTGGTGGTATTACAATCCAAGAAGATGGATCTACTGTTGGAACAGCGGATAGCGTTTCAATTGTTAATTTTGGAAGTGGATTAATTGCAAGTTCTTCAGGAATTGGTGCAACAATTATTGCACAAGTTGGTTTAGGATCGGATACGACTGGTGATTATGTCGATTCTATTACAGGAACTGCTGGTCAAATTGATGTAACTGGTGGAACTGGAGAAGGTTCAACACCAACAATTTCACTAGCCAATAATACATCAATACCTGGAAATCCGACAATTGCTGGAGATTTGCAGGTCAATTCAAATTTGAATGTATCTGGAAATATTACTCTTGGTGGAACAACTGCTTTTGTCACCGAAACAATTCTGAGAACTACAAACCCAGATGTTATTGTCGGATATACGACAAATATTGATGGTGATGATGCGTCTACAGATATTACTGCTAATAGTGGTGGTATTGCCATTGCTTCTACAGAAGGAACACCTTTAGTTGATTTAGTTATTGCTGGAATTGAAACTCTTCCAGTAACATATAAAAAGATACAATGGTATCGAGCTGGAGCATTTAGTGGATTAGGAACTGATGCATTTTTAATTAACTATGCTCTTGGTGTTGGAACTACTGAATTCCAAAGTGGAGTAAGGTTGGCAGTTGGTTCTGGCATTACAATGTCAGATACAAATATTTCTGCAACAAGTTTTAATGGAACTACTTTTACGGGAACTACATTTGATGGAACTACATTTACTGGAACAGCAAATGCAGTAAGTAATAGTTTAACAAAGGGAAATTATGTTACTTATAGTTCTGGAACAACATATAATGGATCTGCTGCGATAACAATTGGTGTTGATGCAACTTCTGCCAATACAGGAGATAAAATAGTTGTTCGTGACTCTGGTGGTAATTTTAGTGCAGGAGTAATTACTGCTACTACTTTTGATGGAAATGCAGGAACTGCAACTTCACTAGCAACTGCTAGAAATATTGGTGGAGTATCATTTGACGGAACTGCTGATATTGATCTTCCTGGTGTTAATACTTCTGGTAATCAAGATACATCTGGAAATGCTGCAACAGCAACGGCTTTAGAAACTGCTAGAAATATTGGTGGAGTATCATTTGACGGAACAGGAGACATTGATCTTCCTGGTGTTAATACTTCTGGTAATCAAGATACATCTGGAAATGCTGCAACAGCAACAAATGCTGGATTAGCAACAGATTTAAGTATTAATGCTACAAATGAGTTAGTACTACAAACAGGAAATAATGCTACTTCTACGTTAACAAACGGAACGAGCGGGTATCTTCTTCAAAGTAATGGATCTGGAAGTTCTCCAACATGGGTAAATTCTGCCACTTTCTCAGTAAGTTCTGCTTCTACAACTACAGATGTTATTGGTGGAATTGCTTCTGTTACACAACTTTCTGTTTCTGGAGTTTCTACTTTAGGAACAGTTGAAGTTTCTTCTGGTATTATTACTGCAGCATCAGGTATTGTAACTTATTATGGTGATGGTCAATATCTGACTGGATTGGGATTCAAAGAAGATTCTGATTTCAATTTATTTGCAGGTTCAAATTCCGGTGGTGGATATGATCCTGCAGTAAATCAAGGAAGATTTAACGTTGCAATTGGATATTCTGCCGCATATAATTTAAATGAAGGTGATAGTAACGTATTTTTAGGAAGATATAGTGGATTCTGTAATACTGATGGATGTTATAACGTATTCTCTGGGCATCAATCTGGTTATAGAGTAACTACTGGAAATAATAATATTTCTTTAGGATTCTGTGCAGGATATGGTTCTGTAGATTCAACAGGATCTTATAATATATTCCTTGGAAATTGTGCAGCATATTCAATTACTTCTGGTGCAAGTAATATTGTTTTAGGAAATTGCGCAGGTCATAATTTAACAACTGGAGATTCCAACGTTTTTATTGGATGTAAATCTGGATATAATCATACTGCTTTCGGAAATAATGTTTTCTTAGGAACTCAAGCAGGTGAATGCTCCAATGCATCTCAAATAAATGTTCTTATTGGTGCGGCAGCAGGTCAAGGCATTAATGATGGATCCAGGAATGTAATGCTAGGATCAAGATCTGGTACAAATATCAATAATGGATCTTCAAATACTTTCGTTGGTGATGATTCTGGATGTCTATCTGTTGATGCTTGTTTTAATACATTTTTAGGTAGACAATCTGGTTTACGTAATACCAGTGGTAATTCTAATGTTTTCTTGGGTTGTGGTGCAGGATGTTTAAATTGCACTGGAAGTAATAATGTATATCTAGGTAATAATGGTGGATCACTTAATTTCCCAATTTTAAATGGAAGTAATCAACTTCTCGTTGGTAGTGGATCCACTGCTTGGATTAATGGTAATTGTGATTACAATGTTGGTATTAATTCCACTGCTCCGCAAGAAAAACTAAGTGTTATCGGAAAAATACATCTTGATAATACATGTGGAAGTGTTTTCTTAGGGCAAGGAAATCATCAATCTGGAACTTCTGGATCATTTGATGTTGCGATTGGATGCAATGCAATGAGATGTTTCAATGGAACATCAAGTTGTTCCGTTGCTATTGGATATCAAAGTATGTGTTGTGTTCAAGCATCATCCAATAGCATTGCTATAGGTAATGGCGCCGCGATATGCAGTTTCTGTAATAGCGATTCTATTTTCATGGGAACTTGTGTAGGTGGTGATTGCGTAAGTAATACTTGCGGATCAATTTACATAGGTGCTTGTGCTGGTCGTGGAGATACTGGATGCTCTACTAACACCGGAACTAATAATATATTCCTCGGAACGTTAACTGGATCTAATAATTTCGTTTCTGTATCAAATGTTTTCATTGGTGATTGTGCTGGAGCAGGTAGTGCAAATTCAATAAACAACGGTAATTGTAATATTTTCGTTGGAAAACAGGCTGGATGCAACATTTGCACGGGTGATCATAATATTGCTCTTGGGACGTTGTCTGGATGTGGAACTTCAAGTGGATGGGCGGGATCTAATAATATCTTCCTTGGAAATAATTCTGGAAGACAGATTGATGAAGGAAATTACAATATTGCAATTGGCAGATGTGCTGGATATACGAATCAAGATGGGTGTTGCAATACTTTCCTTGGATTTGATGCTGGTCTTTTAACAACGGGAAGTCGAAATACATTCCTGGGTTCATGTGCAGGAAAAGATCATACCAGTGGATCTGGTAATGTAATTATTGGAGACCAGATGAAGCAAGCCTGGTCTAAAACTGGAGATCATCAACTAGTTGTTGGTGCTGGGGGAACTTCTTGGATTGAAGGAGATTCTTCATTTAATGTTGGTATTGGAACTGCCTTACCTACAACAAAACTTCAAGTCATTGGTGAAGTTACTGCAACTGATTTCAATACAACGTCGGATCGAAATCTAAAGACAAATATTGCAACTATTAGTGATCCAATTTTGAAGATAAATCAACTTCGTGGTGTATCTTTTAATTGGTTAGAAAATTCCAAACCAGCGATGGGCGTTATTGCAGATGAAGTTCAAGAAATTATTCCAGAAATTGTAAATGATACTGATCCAAAAACTGTTAATTATAATGGTTTAATCGGTCTTCTGATTGAAGTTGTTAAAGATCAACAATCTCAAATTAATGAACTGAGAGATCAACTTTCCAAATTAAACTGATTGTCTAAATACTAAAAACTACCCAGTGTATACGAGGACGGTAGATGGCAATCAAGGTAGCAGGAACAACTGTAATTAGTGATGATCGCAACTTAAATAATGTTGGGATTATAACAGCATCTTCAATTGTAAAATCTTCTGGAACTAGTTCTCAATTTTTGAAAGCAGACGGAAGTGTTGATTCCAATGCTTATGTGACATCTTCGGGAAGTGTTGCTTCTGCTACAGATGCTACAAATGCAGCGAACGTTGCAATTACTAATGATACTTCATCAACTTCTACACATTATGTTCATATTGGAGATGCAACAACTGGTAATGATGGCGTAAAGGTTTCTAATACTAAACTAACATTTCAACCTAGTACTGGAACATTAACTGCAACGTGTTTTAGTGGTGATGGATCTGGTCTTACAGGAGTTTCTGCTGGATTTTCGCAAGATGCTGATGGAAATTTATTTGGCGGAACAGGAGCTGGTGGAAGTTATAATGCTTCTTCTGGAACTGCATGTCTTAATATTGCGATAGGATGTAATGCTGGTGGTGGTGGATCATTTGGTTCTGGTGGTGATTATAATATATTCTTAGGTGAGATATCTGGATATTGTATAACAAGTGGTTGTTATAATGTTGCAATTGGAAGATGTTCTGGTCATCGTTTAACTACTGCTAGTGGAAATTCTTTTCTTGGTAGATATGCTGGAGAAAGAACAACAGGAAATAATAACTCTTTTCTAGGTATTAATGCAGGTAGATATAACACAAGTGGGTGTTGTAATGTTTTCCTTGGAGTAAATTCTGGATATTGTAATGGTGCAGGTAATGATAATGTCGCCGTTGGTAAAGAGTCTTTACGATTTCAAACCAGCGGAAATAATAATAGTGCTGTAGGAGATAGCAGTTTATATTGCACAACAGGTGGCGATTACAATTCTGCTCTTGGATTTAACGCTGGTCGTTGCAATTTAACTGGATGTTGCAATACATTTTTGGGAGTATCTGCTGGTTGTAATTTAACATCAGGAAATTCTAATGTTGCAATTGGAGCTGATATTGATTTTCCAAGCACAACTGCCAGTTGTCAATTTGTCGTTGGTCAAGGAACAAATTATTGGCTTTCAGGCGACAGTTCATTCAATCTTGGAGTTGGTGGAATCACATCTCCTGCAGCTAAATTGCATGTTGCTTGTTGTGCTATAATTTCTCCAACAAGCGCATCAGCATCAAATAGACTTACAATTAAATCATATACGACAAATAACGGAACTCTGAGTGTGGAGGGAAATTCAGGTCAAGTTTTCTCTGTTAATAATAATCTTTCGAGTGGATCTATATTTTCCGTTAATGATATTTCAGGTATTGCAAAAATTAATGTTGATGCGAGCGGAACAACAACAATTGTTCCTACGATTGCTTCTGATTATCTTGGTGTTGGTGTTGCTAATCCTACTGCAAAACTTCATGTTGTTGGTAGCGTATTTTTAGATGGTGGATTAAGAGAAAAAGTAAATGTTGTATCTAATCGTTTAAGTAGTAGCACAAATATTAATCTTGAAGATGGAATGGTTCATTTATTTACAGTGGCAGAAAATACAACATCTACGCCAAATATTAGATATAACTCTAGCACTTCATTGAATAGTGTGATGGGAGTTGGTGAAGCAATCACTGTAAGTTTAATTACAACTGCTGCTTCTGCTGGATATTCTGCACAACTTACTATAGATGGATCTAGTCAAACAGAATATTGGAATGGTGGAAGTGCTCCTTCTACTGGAGGTGCTAGTGGTAGAGATATATACACTTATACAATAATTAAAACTGCAAGTGGTGTTTATACAGTTCTTGCTAATTTAACCAACTTCTCATAATACTATGTCTCCAATTTTAGGTCTCAATGGTTTTGGTGGTGGAGTAAGTTCAAATCTTAATGTAACTCCAATTCAAATCATTCCTGAGGGTCAACAATCATTTCAAACAAATGGAACATTTAATTGGTCAGTTCCATCTGGTGTCAATTCAGTTTCTGCTGTTGTAATTGGTGCTGGTGGAGGTGCTAGTGGATCTCCTGGAACTAGTGCTTGGTCAGGAGCTGGTGGAGGTGGTGGAGGTCTTGCATATGGAACTTTTACTGTTACACCGGGAGAAACTTTAACTATTACCGTTGGTTTACGTGGAAATGGTGGAAGTGGCACTGGTGCTGGAGGGCAAGGTGGATTTAGTCAGATTGCTAGAGGGGCAACATCACTATTGAGAGCAAATGGTGGTAATGGTGGAACTAATGCTTCAAGTGGAGGAAGTGGAGGAAGTGGTTCTGGAACTGAAAGAGATGGTGGTGGTTCTGGTGGTCTTGGTGGTTCTTCACAAAATAATAATGGCGGTGGCGGTGGCGGTGGTGCTGCTGGATATTCTGGTAATGGAGGTAATGCAGGAACTGGTAACGGCGGTCGTGGCAATGCTGGTACTGGTGGCGGAGGCGGAGGCGGAGGCGGACAATCAGGTGGTGGAACGCAAAATAATGGTGGAGGCGGTGTAGGTCTAAATGGTCAAGGAATAAATGGTAATGGTGGCAACACTGGTAATCCCGGAACTGGTGGATCTGGTGGAAGCAGTGGAGCATCTGGTGGAAATGGTGGTGGTTACGGTGGAGGTGGCGGTGGAGCTGAAGATGATACAAATCGTGCAGGTGGTGTTGGAGGTCAAGGTGCTGTAAGAATTATTTGGGGGGCAGGGAGATCTTATCCAAGCACTAACACTGCAGATGTATAATAAATAAAAAAAAATATATTATTAATGAATAAGAAATTTTATTTTATGGCTGGTCTTCCTAGATCTGGAAGTACTTTGCTTTCGTCTATTTTAAATCAAAATCCAAATTTTTATTCGGGACCATCAAGCCCTGTTCTTGGTGCAATGTATGCTGTGGAGGAAAATTTCACAAGCAATGAGTTGTATCATGGTTATCCAAAACCAGATCAAGTAAGAGAAATTATAGGCAGCATTCCATATCATTTTTACAGTGATATAAAAAAATCAGTTGTATTTGACAAAAATCGTGCATGGACTGCTAGAGTTCCGTATATTGAGAACTACATTGGTCAACAAGCAAAGATTCTTGTTCCAGTTCGTCAAATAGATGAAATCCTTGCATCTATTCTTTCAATGGTTCATCGCAATCCTTTTCGAGAGGGTCAACCAAGAATCAATTTCGTTGATGAACAACTTGTAAAAACAAATACACCAATTAATGATTATAATCGTTGTATGTATCTTTTGAATGGTGGTGGTATTGTTTATGAATCTTTAAATGCTATCATGGAAGGATTCGTTCAAGGTATGCGTGACAAAATGCACTTCATAGATTATAATGATCTTGTAGAAAGACCTGAAGAAACAATGTCAAAGGTTTATGAGTTTCTTGATGAGGAACCATATGAACATCATTTTGATTCTCTTCATAATTCAAATAGAGAAGATGATATTTCAACATATGGTTTAGCAGATATGCACGAAGTTCGCTCAGAATTGAGAAAGACTTCAAAAAATCCATCATCTGTTCTTCCAGAAGAAATTTTAGATCTCTATAAACAAAACAAACAACGTCTTGAGTTTTGGGGAACTCCCGACATTGTTTCTCTAAAACCAAAAGCACCCCTAACCAAGGATAATAAAATTATAGTGAGTTAGTATGGCAAAACAAAAGTATTCGATATTTCATGTTCAAGGTGGATTTGGTAAACATATTGCTGCTACAGCAGTAGCTAAATGCATCAAGAATAATCATCCAAGTAGGCAACTCATTCTATGTGCTGTTTATCCTGAAATTTTTACAAATCTACCGTTCATTGATCGAGTTTATCAATTAGGAAATACGAGTTATTTCTATCAAACTTATATTGAAGATCAAGACTCTTTAATTTTCCACAACGAACCATATTTTACTACAGACCATATTCATAAAAGACTTCCTCTAGTTCAAAGCTGGAGTAAAATGTATGGTCTTGAATATAAAGGAGAGATGCCAGAAATCAAATTCAATCCTTTACAGAAAAAGATTTCTAAAGAGTTTTGGAATGGTCGTGCAAACGGCAAACCTATTATGGTTCTTCAAACTAATGGTGGATTGTATAGTGAGCAGAGACCATATTTATGGGCAAGAGACATGCCTGTAGCATTGGCTCAGAGATTGGTTGATCATTATTCTGATGATTATCATATCTTCCAAGTTAAGAAACCCACCAGTGAGACTCTAGACGGCGTAGAAGTCATTCAAGATCCAATGAGTAACATGGAACTGGTCAGTGTTCTTTTGCATAGCAGTAAAAGAATTTTAATTGATAGTTGCTTACAACACGCTGCAACAGCACTTAAACTTCCATCTGTTGTTCTATGGAATGGAACTAGTCACAAAGTTTTTGGGTGGGATATGCACACAAATATTCAAGCAGAGAAACCAGCAAACTTTAAACTTCCAAATAGTTATCTATTTGATTTTGATTTTACTGGTGTTGAAGCAGAATACCCATATGTAGATGAAGATGAAGAGATCTTCGATTTTGATAAAATTGTAGAAGCAGTTGACAAATGAATGTAATTGGTCTTTATGGTGCGATTGGTTGGAATGTTTTAATCTCCGACAATCCAAAATTAAAAAATCAAATGAATGAAAGTTGGACACATGGATCTAGTGTGACTTTGTTCACAAATGGAAATCATGTGTCAAGCATTAGTGAAGAAAGGTTGAGTGGAATTAAATATGATGGAAATTTTCCACGCAAATCTATCGATTATTGTCTTTCTGCTGGAGATCTTTCTAAAGAAGATATTGATGTAGTTGTCATTCCATCAATGGCAAATTCTAATTTTTATAAAAACTATATCAATAAAACACTTCACTCCAAGATTAAAAGATACTTTCCTAAAGCTAAAGTTGAGATAGTTTCTCATCACCTTTGCCATGCATACTCTTCTGTATTTTCTTCAAATTATAATGAAGGAACATTTATTACAATGGATAATGCTGGATCAATTCTTTTTGATGCTCCTGGAAATCCTTTTGCAACTGAAAATCATTCAATTGGATATTTTAATAAGGAAAGGGGAATCTTCAGGTATTATCCTGGAATTCCTCAGATGAATAACTTTGGCAATTATTATTGGGTATGGGCATATAAAATCTATACCGAAATGATTAAAAAGAATATTGATATTACTGATCCAAAGTATCGTGAAACTTTTTGTGGAAAGGTTATGGGTCTTTCTGCATATGGTAATGTAAAAGAATTTAAACAAGATTATCGTCAGAGTTTTGAGGGTATTCCTTCTCTTACTTTTAATTCTTTTCCTGGGCAAGATTTTGTTTTTGGAAATATGACTCCAGAAAATAAAGCAAAAACTTTGCAGCATAATTTTGAAGAAGGTATGCTTGCTTATATGAAATCACTTAAAGAGGGTGGATACATTGATAATAATCTTTGTTTAGCAGGCGGTGTTTTCTTAAATATTCTTGCAAATTCTGTTATTCGTAAGAATAATATTGCAGAGAATATTCATATTCCACCATTTCCAGATGATACTGGTCTTTCCTTTGGTGCAGCATGTTATGGTGTGTTCAAGGAAAAGGAGAAGGTAACTCTTCCACATAATATTTCACTTCTCGGACGCACGTATAGTGATAAAGAGATTGAAGAGTCACTTGATGGGTGGGAATATCAGAAATTTGAAACCTTTGAGGATATTTGTCAAATTACTGCAGAATATCTTGCGGATAATAAGATTGTTGGATGGTTTCAGAATAGATCAGAATTTGGTCCTAGAGCACTTGGATCCAGATCTATCCTTATGAATCCAACTCCCAAAGAAAATAAGGAAACACTGAACACCAGAATTAAGCATAGAGAAGAATGGAGACCATTTGCAGGAATTATGCTTGAAGACTACCAAGAAGATTATTTTGTGGATATCTATCCAAATGAATATATGCTTTATTCTCTAACAGTAAAACCACATCAAAGAAAGAAACTTGGTGCGATCACTCATAAAGATTTTTCTTGTAGAATTCAAACTGTAAATGAAAAGTTACATCCAGAAGTAACTTTACTTCTGCAAAAGTATAATGAGAAAACGGATTGCCCCGTTCTTTTAAATACTTCTTTTAATGATAATGGTCAACCAATTGTTGAGACACCAAAAGATGCAATTAAAACTTTTGAAAATATCGACTTGGATTATCTTGTAATTGGAAATTATCTTGTAATTAAAAAAATCTAAATAAGAAAAAATGTATCTTGAAAAGAAAATGAATTTTGTAGTATATTCTAAAGAAGGTTGTCATCATTGCTATAAAATTAAGCAAGTTTTAGAATTGACATCAAGTAAACATGTTGTTTATACTTTAGATAAAGAATTTACTAAGGAGCAATTTTATTCTGAATTTGGGGAGGGTTCTACTTTCCCTCAAGTTGTTTGCGATGAAAAAAAAATAGGAGGATGTGTTGATGCAATCAAATTCCTCAGAGAACATAGAGTTTTCTAAAACAAACATAAATAAAAATAAGAACCACAAGAATCGTGGTGTTGAATTCATTCTTAATGGAGGTAAAAGAAAGCACACTCAACCATTTCACGTTATTTTCGAAAAGATGGTTTGCTTTCTAAATCGGGAAGTAACTATCTATTTCGAATTTTCCTTTAAATTTAGGAAAAATTAGATAGTATCCCGGAGGAAGAAGATGTTAGCACTTAGTTTAGTTTTTGGTGTATTATTCACCATTTTATTTCTTGTTGTGGGACTTGTAACAGGTTGGGTAGCAAGAGAATATATGATGAACTATCGGGAAGTGCCAAGACCTCATCCCGAAATGTTTGACAACCAAGGGAATTTAATACCTGATGAAGTAATCGCATTTAATTTTGAAAACTATCATGACAACAGTATCGAAGAAGACGACGACGAAGATTCCTGATCTTCCAAATAATCCTTTAGCATTTGAAGTTCTAAGTCTTGCATCAAAGCAAAGATCAAAAGCTAAAAAAGTAGAAATTTTAAAAAAATATGAGCATCCTTCTTTAAAATCAATTTTTATTTGGAATTTTGATGAAAGTGTTATTTCAATGCTTCCAGAAGGTGAAGTTCCTTATTCTGGATATGATGATCAAAATGTCTATAGTGGAACACTGAGCACTAAGATTACTGAAGAAGTTCGTAAAATGTATGAGACTGGATCTTTTTCATTAGGATCTAGTGATAAGCAAGGTCGTACTACAATTCGTAGAGAATATAAGAATTTCTATCATTTTATTAAAGGTGGAAATGATGCGATGAATAATATTCGTCGTGAAACAATGTTCATCAATATTCTTGAAGGTCTCCATCCTCTTGAAGCAGAAATTGTATGTCTCATTAAAGACAAAAAACTTTCTGATAAGTATAGTATAACTAAAGAAGTTGTAGCTGAAGCATATCCAGATATTCATTGGGGAGGTCGTTCGTGATGGCAAACAATCTGGCAGATCCGCCAAAGAAAAAAGAAAAAACTATGGAACAACCTAGCATTAAACCATTAGGTCCAAAGTATGGATGTGAGGTTTTGCAAGAAAAAACAACACGCCAGTTAGCAAACGATAAGACCCTCCCAAATGATGCGTATTTGATTACATATGTTGTTGATGGAGAAACTTATATGGATTTGACTCGTTGTAAGAGTCAGGTTAGTTTGTTTGATATGTACTATGATACTTATGGTGCATTATCAGTAAAAAATATCGAGTATGGATATGGCACAGTCAATCCAAAACTCTGGGGCAATAAGGCACCCGAAACCAAAAAGCGAAAGTGATTCCCAAAATCGGCGGAAAAAAATCCCGGTAAAAATTTGCTCTCTAAGATTTTTTAAAAATTGTAATACAAAAAGTTGTATCAAACCGAACTTTTTGTAGTGGTTAATACAACCACTTGACTATATAGAATATCGGGTCTATAATAGACCTGTCGTTCATCGGGGAAACCCGACGCAAGTAAGTCGCGGAACGGAGCATCGTTCATCCCATGTTTGAATTATTACTTTATACAACCTTAAATTGCTCTGAAGCAAGAGAATTAATTTCTTCTATCAGAGATCATTCGGATCTACCTGATGCCGTAAAGGTTGAGCTTGTAGAAACGATTAAGGACGCTGTAACAGTAAGAGATTTTTGTAACTGGGACGCAAACGACTGAAGGAACGGGAATACGGATCCTGCGTAAGCAGAGAAGGTTAACTTTCCATTTCTTTAGGAGTAAAATCATGGCAAAGGTAGTTTATCGTGGTGTAACATACGACACCGTAGAGCGTCGTGAAAAGCAACACGCAAACCAACAAAAGCGTTGGTTTAGTGAAATTTATCGTGGTATTAAGCATGATAAACAGGTAATAATTGTAGGAGGAGAAGAATGATCTTTCAACTCTTGGGACTTAGTTCTTTGGGTATGATAGCATTCATTAGTCTAATTTACGGAGAAGTTTTACTTCTTAGTAAAATTCAAAAATGATCTTAGAGTGGGGGGTTGACTTCCCCCTTTTTTTTGTCTAAAATGTGAGTAGTAAGAACCTTTTTATGGACAGAGAAAGACTTAAATTGATTGTTCGAAACCTAGAACTATTGGTAGACTCACTAAAAGCAGAAATTTTGTCCGATGTTGACGCATATAAATATGAAAGTCAAGTCGATCCTTATGTAAGTTACGACGAAGTTTTTGAGGACGACGATGACTGATAGAGCAACTAAACTTTTAAAACTCCTGAAAAGAATGCTAAAACAGGAGCATCTTTATACCGAAGAACAAATTATAGAGATGAAAAGAAATATTCGTTCGGTAGAAGAAGAACTTGATAGAATTAAACTAGAAACATCAAAAGGATTTAAGAAATGAATGCAAAACTGGTAAGTATCACTCCCGATGCCGAAAAGACCATGGCATATATTGCCCGTGTGTCGAATCCAAACAATCAAGATAATGAGAATTTTTCTGGATTGTTGAAGTATTGTATCAAGCACAATCACTGGTCTGTATTTGAGCAGAGTTACATGACACTGGAACTCAAGTGTTCCCGTGCAATCGCAGCCCAAGTGCTTCGCCATAGATCCTTCACATATCAAGAATTTTCACAACGCTATGCGGATTCAACTCTTCTTGGTGAAGAGATTCCTATTCCAGAATATCGTCGTCAAGATGTAAAAAATCGTCAAAATTCGATTGATGATCTCGATCCAGTAACTGTGGATAAACTGGAGCGTCAGACAAAGACATTATTTGATTCTGCCATGGCACTCTATGGTCAAATGCTTGATCTTGGCGTGGCAAAGGAATGTGCTCGTATGGTGCTTCCTCTAGCAACTCCCACCAAAATCTACATGACAGGATCATGTCGCTCATGGATTCATTACATCACTCTGAGAACAGGTAATGGCACTCAGAAGGAGCATATGAAACTTGCACTGGATTGTAAGCAAGTGTTTACCGAACAGTTCCCTACAGTCTCTGAGGCTCTAGAGTGGATCTAAATAGAAATATCTTGATATTCTGACTTATGGCAATTTATCCTATTATTCATAAAGAAACTGGTGAGAAAAAAGTTATCGAAATGAGTGTTCATGACATTTCGCAATGGTATAAAGAAAATCCAGAATGGCATCGAGATTGGTCTGAAGGTTGTGCTACTCCAGGAGAAGTTGGAGATTGGCAGAATAAACTGGTTTCAAAACACCCTGGATGGAATGATGTTCTTGGAAGAGCATCCAAAATGCCCGGTTCAACAGTAAAAAAGATTTAACATGGCAAGAAGAAAAAGATCATCTGTAGAGCAACCAATTGGGGTTGGTCTCACGGCAAAGCAGATGAAGAGGAGAAAACCTCTGAGTCAAGAATACTTGGTTGATATTGATCCACTTACGGAAAATCAAAAAAGATTATTTGATTCTTATAAAGAAGGAAAACATCTAGTTGCATATGGTTGTGCAGGCACTGGTAAAACATTCATTACACTTTATAATGCCCTGATGGATGTGCTTTCAGAGCACACACCATATGAAAAAGTATACCTTGTAAGATCACTGGTTGCTACCAGAGAAATTGGATTTCTTCCTGGGGATCATGATGATAAGGCAGATATTTACCAGATTCCATACAAGAATATGGTCAAGTATATGTTCCAAATGCCTTCAGATGCAGATTTTGAGATGCTTTATGGAAATCTTAAATCTCAAGAAACAATTAAGTTTTGGAGCACATCATTCCTTCGTGGAACTACTCTTGATAATGCTATTCTGATTGTCGATGAATTTCAAAACATGAATTTTCATGAGTTGGATTCTATTATTACTCGTGTTGGGGAAAATACCAAAATTTGTTTCTGTGGAGATGCAAGACAATCCGATTTAACTAAATCAAATGAGAGAAATGGTATCATTGATTTCATGAATGTATTGCGTAAAATGCCATCATTTGATATAATTGAATTTGGAATCGAAGATATTGTTCGATCCGGTCTTGTTAAAGAATACCTTACAGCAAAAATTGATGCAGGTTTTTAATGTTTAATCATATTGATTTGAATCTTCCATCTCTCGACAGAGAAACTATTGATGGAGTTCGTTATTATAAAGTTCCAAATCAAGAAGATCTTATTAGACTGGTTTCCATTACTTCGGTGACCAGTCATTTTAATAAGGAAATTTTTATTAATTGGAGAAAAAAAGTAGGTGAAGAAAAAGCTAATCAGATCACTAAAAAGGCAACTAGCCGTGGTACTGATATGCACACTCTCGTTGAGCATCACCTTAAAAATGAAGACCTACCTAAAGTTCAACCAATTTCAGATTTTTTATTCAAAATTGCGAAACCAACACTTAATAATATAAATAATATTCATGCTTTAGAAAGTTCCCTATATAGTAAGGAACTTGGTATTGCTGGAACTGTTGATTGTATTGCCGAATATAACGGTGAGCTAGCGATAATCGACTTTAAGACATCTGCAAAACCAAAACCAGAAGATTGGATCGAGCACTATTTTGTTCAATGTATGGCATACGGATGTATGCTTTACGAAATGACTGGAATCATGGTCAAAAAACTTGTAATTATTATGTCTTGCGAAAATGGAGAATGTGTAGTTTATGAACAAAGAAATAAAGCAAAGTACATCAAATTGCTCGACAAATATATTAGAAAATTTGTTGGAGATAAACTTGAACTTTATGGAAAAGAACAAGGAACTGGAACAGGTAATAGAAAAGAAGTTTCTAACACCATCTAGGTTTGCCCTAGAGATTGAAAAAATTGTTGCAGAAGAAAAATTCAATTATATTGATGCTATTTGCCACTATTGCGAAATCAATGAAGTTGAAGTAGAATCGGTTGCAAAGTTAGTTTCAAAACCACTGAAAGAAAAACTGAAGTGGGATGCGACTCAACTTAACTTTATGAAAAAAACTTCGAGAGCAAAACTTCCTATATGATCGTGACACCATTTGAAACATATCAACATTATTTGTCACTCAAAAATCACTTTACAAATCCAAAATACGATTTCTTTAAGTACGGAGCAAAAACCCGTGCTAGTATGACATCCTTTAATAAAAGAAAGGATAAGTACTGGTTTGAGAAGACTTCTCGTAAGTATTCTGATAAAGAAATCGTAGATTTTTTAGTATCTAATTTTGTTGCATCAGACACACCAGGTAATTTATGGATTGGAGAAATTATCAATTCTGGCGAAAGAAACTACGCCGAGTGGATGAAACGACAGCAGAGTTTGAGTTACTTGTACAAAGAACAAATGCAAGAATTCTTCTCGGAAAACAAATTAGAGGATGCCTTCAATTGTTCCAAAGGTCATCCACCTATACTCAAAAAGTTCCTTGGTGGAGAAATATCTATTGAAACTTTATCAATCTGCGAGAAGATATTATCTTTTAGAGAAAGATTTGATAAAAAACTGCTAGACCCTGTGTGGGAAACCGTAAGTTTAAAAATTCAAAAATATAATCCATTCCTAAATATTGATATATTCAAGTTTAAAAAAATTTTACGGGAAATTTTAGATGAGTGATTTTTTCAAATCCGAAATTATTCAGGAAGAACTGAGTCAGATTAATAGACTTCAAGAAAAAATTTACAAAAGTATATTACGTTTTGGAGCAATGTCCCGTGAAGATAAACTTGAACATGTTGAAATACTCACGACATTGTTAGAAAAACAACGTGTGATGTATACTAGATTGTCTCTTTCAAATGATCCTCAAGCAATTGAAATGAAAGAAAATCTTCGTAAATCTGTAGAGTTTATGGGTTTTCCACCAGATACTGATATGAAGATTTTATTCGACAGCATGTGTGCAACCATTGATTCTCTCAGAGAAAGCATTGACACCTGAGGGCAACGCTGTTATACTATCCAAGTCGATCCAACAAACCCGACAAATCCAAAAAAATCCGAGGTAATCCGAATGTCTTTTGCTGATCTTAAAAAGCAATCCAAACTGGGCTCTCTGACCGCCAAACTGGTCAAAGAAGTCGAAAAAATGAGTAATGCAAACGCTTCAGGTGATGAGCGTCTGTGGAAACTCGAATGCGATAAGAGCGGTAATGGTTATGCCGTAATCCGTTTCCTTCCTGCTCCTAACGGCGAAGATCTGCCGTTTGTGAAACTCTATTCACACGCATTCCAAGGTCCTGGTGGTTGGTATATTGAGAACTCTCTCACCACCATGAATCAAAAAGATCCTGTGTCTGAATACAACACGATGCTGTGGAACAATGGCACCGATGCTGGTAAAGATCAGGCACGTAAGCAGAAGCGTAAACTCACCTACATCAGCAACATCTATGTGGTGAAAGATCCTGCTAACCCCGAGAACGAAGGTAAAGTCTTCCTGTATAAGTTCGGTAAGAAGATCTTTGACAAGATCACTGCCGCAATGCAACCTGAGTTTGAAGATGAAGAAGCAATCGATCCGTTTGACTTCTGGCAAGGTGCCAACTTCAAACTGAAGGCAAAGAACGTTGCTGGTTATCGCAACTATGACTCTTCAGAGTTTGCCCGTCAAGAAGCACTGCTTGATGATGACGATGCAATGGAAGCGATTTGGAAGAAAGAGTATTCTCTCCAAGACTTTGTTGCTGCCGACCAGTTCAAGTCATATGATGATCTGAAGAAGCGTCTTGATTATGTGCTCGGTAACAAGGGCACTCCTCGTTTCCAGGATCAAGAAACTATTGAGGAAGAAGAAGAGTTTCGTCAGCAGAATCGTGGAGATGTAGCACCTTCTGTTCCCCAATCACTCAAAGATGAACTTGATAGTCTGAGTTCTTCTAAGACGACTGATGATGACGATGATGATGCAATGTCTTACTTTGCCCGTCTTGCTGAAGATTGATTAAGGATTAATTTTACGAGTATTCTCAGTTTTTATTAATCTATTATTAATATATTGCGATGATCTGTCATAGATCATCGCTTTTTTTATGTCAACCAAAGCATTTTGCAAATATCTTGGTTTAAGAATATAAATTCCTCTTTTTTCATTATTTTTTCTTACTTCATACTCATAATTTGTAATACCAGTTACTGGATTTTTAGTTAAACCATCTACATCAGGATCTGGTATGGTAAAATTAGAATCGACAATTTTACCTGCTGGCATAATAAGTCTGCCATCTTCGTCTTTGACTTCAGTAGTTTCGTAATGATGAATATTATTCAACTGATCGCCATAAACATTTAATGAATAATCATATACTTGCCTATCTGAAAGAGGCCACTCATCTCTAACATTGGTGATTCCGGAACTAATAATTACTATCCAATCATATTCTTCACTTCCATAAATTTCATTTGCTACAGTTTCTGGTCTAGCACCATCAACAATTTGATACTTATCGAAAAGTGTAAACACATTTTGCAAATCGTCACGTAATTTAATTCTTTTGAATAAATTTTTTACAAGTAAATACCTATCAGATCCATTAGAGTCTGATAAAAATGATTGATATTCCAAATTAGGAATTTCTCTGAAGTAAGACATTAGTAACCAGTTCCTCCCTTACCTTGACCGTTGTTATAATCTTCAGAAAATATTGGAGATAGTTCTTGGAATTGAAGTTGTAAACTCAAATTAACTGGTGCAGAATCTGAATATGTAGCATAAGTTCCAGATTCTGTATAGTTTACTGCCAATCCTTGCAACGCACATATTTTAAATCTATTCAAATATGGATGAGGTTTCCCCCCACTCATGTATCGGAGACGAAATACATTTGGAGATTTAACAAATAAACCAGTTGACTCTTTCAATCCTGAACTTCTTTTTGGCGCCATGTTTGATTTAAATAGTCTAATAATATCTCTAATTTCATTAGATTCTTTTTGAAATCTTGGAGACATATTAAAATTAAAAGAAAACGCTCCACGAATATTAACTCCACCAAAAAGCATTTCTACATTCGGATTAAATATTACCCCACCAACTCTACTGAGAGTTGCCGATATATCACTACCTTCACTACCTCCACTCAAAGCATTAATAGCAGCAGATGTGAATACTGATTTTAAATTTGCTTGATTTGACGAATTTCCAATTATACTTTTAACTTTGCCAGTTATGTTATTTTTCAATCCTGTCAATCCCTTTTTTGCAGATTCACTAGTAAGATTTGCTGCTAAAGCATCTAAAGCACCTCTCGTATCTGGTCCCCATTGTGCAGTTTGATTATCCACAATTCCTTCCGGAATTGGTAATATTATACTACTTAAAACATCTTTTATTGATCCAGATCCACTCAATAGAGACTCATATGAGTTATCAGATGAGTTAAGAGCAAATTGCCTACCAGGAGCACTTCCAAAACCTGGAGGTTTGTATTCAATAATATCAATTTGTAAATAATCGTCAGATGTATCTAATTTTCTTAGAGGATACCTATAAGTTCCCTTATATTCTGGCATTTATCTTTTTTAATTATTTAGTCTGAACTTTCCATAAGGAATGGTTCTTAAATCTCTTAGTTCTTCTGGTCTTACAATATGCAGTTGCCCAACCACTTCCGGCCAAGTATATTGACGATGTTTATTCCAGTGATAATTAAATCCACGAAATCCTGTTGCGTATATTTCAGTTACTTGAATAAGAGGATGAATATCATAAACAATTCCTGGAGTTTTTGCATTATAAACAAATGTATAAAGATTTCCAACTTCTGGAATGAATTCAGTTTCAGTTAATGCTTCAAGAATTAGTAGCATAAGATCATCCGGATCTTCATTACCAATCAAATCTTTCACAATATGATTGACTCTACTATTTGTGCTTATAGATTCTTTTCTTTCCCTAGGATCTTTTCTTATATTTTCTTCATAAACATTAGACCCTACTGGAACATTAGGATCCCTGCTGTAAGTTACTTCACCAGTTTCGCTTCTATAAAGATATTTTTTACCAGTTCTTCCGCCTTGTTTTATTGGCATTATTTGATTCCTAATTCATTTTCGGTGATAACTTTAAATTCCCATCCACGATCAGCACAAAACTCTCTTGCTGCTTCCCACTTGGATTGATTTTTTGCATACTCATATGCTTCACGAATATATCCTGGTGTTTGTCTTCCTGGATTTTTTGGTGGTATTGTTTGTCTTTTTGGTTTAATTTCAATCAAATATTTTTTAATCGAACCATTTGTTTCCTTAACTTTTATATAAAAATCTGGAAAATATCTATGAACTCTATTATCAACAGGTGAACGATATGGCAATGCAATCTCTTCACTTCCCCACTCCAATATATTTTCATTTCTATCGCAATACGCCATAAACTTTCGTTCCCAAAGAGAACGATAGATTATATTCATATGATTTCCCCTATACTTTTGTGGGAATGATGGTTGATATTTTCCTTTATATGATGGCATCTAAATACTTATAACTAAAATTCATATAAGGTATTTAGAGTGGCAGTAAGACCTCGTAGGATATCTGATATTAAATCATTACTTACAAACGTTGCTCAGACTTCTCATTACTTAGTTAAATTTGGTGGATTGCCATCTCCATTGGTACAATTCATCGGAAAAAAAGGAGTTGGTCGCAGATTTGCTATCGAAGATGCTGGTCTTCTTTGCTTTTCAGCATCTCTACCAACTCCAAGACTTGCAACTGCAGATATAATGGGAAATTATACTGGAGTTATGGAACATGTTGCTCATAGTGTTCAATATAACCAAATTTCATTAGAGTTTTATGTTGATAGTCGTTATAGAAGTCTAAAATTCTTTGAAGGATGGATTGAATTTATTTCATCAGGATCTTATAATCCAGCAAGAATTGCAAATGAAAACTCCCCTGTTAGTCAGAATCAATTGAATTATTTTGTTAGGATGCAATATCCAGAAGAATATAAAAGTAATCGAACAACAATTACTAAATTTGATCGTGACTATAACACTGAAATTGATTATACTTTTATTGGATTATTTCCATTTGAAATTAGCGAAACTCCAGTATCATATGGATCATCAGATGTAATGAAAATTCAAGTTTCATTTTACTATGATCGATTTGTAAGTGAGAAAGTTGATCGTATTAATAATGTCATAACTGGTAGTCGTTTTGATAACTTAATTAATCCTTGGTCTCTGGAAGACTTATTTGCAACTACAAATAAAAGCACGTTACTTGACGATATTATAAATGAACCATATGATCCATTAAAAGGATCCAAATATTAGTTAATAAATAATCATAACTGAAATGCTATAGGATATTATGCCTTTACCAAAGATTGCGACACCAACATATGAATTGGAAATTCCATCAACAAAAAAGAAGATAAAGTATCGACCATTTCTTGTTAAAGAAGAAAAAGTTCTTATCTTAGCGATGGAAAGTAATGATACAAAGCAAATTGCAGAATCTGTTAAAAATGTAATTTCTGATTGTATAATTACGAGAGGAATAAAAATAGATCAACTATCAACATTTGATATTGAATATATTTTCTTAAATATTCGTGGGAAATCTGTTGGTGAAGATGTAGATATCTTGATAACTTGCCCAGATGATGGTCAAACACAAGTTCCTTTAAGTATTAACCTAGATGATATTGAGGTTAAAATAGATAATAATCATAGCAGAGATATTAAACTTGATGATAATTTAATTCTTCGTATGAAGTATCCTTCTCTTGATCAATTTATTAAAAATAATTTTTCAGATCAGGATAATATGAGTGTTGATGATACTTTTGATGTTATTGCATCTTGCATTGAACAAATTTATAATGAAGAGGAGTCATGGTCTGCCAAAGATTCCACAAAAAAAGAACTCAATGAGTTTCTAGAACAACTGACAACAAATCAGTTTAAAGAAATTGAGAATTTTTTCAACACTATGCCAAAACTTTCTCATACTGTGACAGTTAAAAATCCAAATACTGGAATTGAAAGTGACGTTACTTTGGAAGGATTAACATCTTTTTTCGCCTAAGCATGGCTCATGAAAGTCTTGAGTCATACTATAAAACAAACTTTGCCTTAATTCAGCATCATAAATATTCATTGACTGAGCTAGAAAACATGATTCCCTGGGAAAGGGAAATTTATATCGGTCTTCTTCAGCAGTATATTGAGGAAGAAAATTTAAAGAACCAGAATGGCTAGATCTTTTTTAAATCTTGGAGGATTATTTGGTAGTCGTAGAGAAGCGGCTGCGTCTTCTACTATAAGACCACAACAAACAATATTTGATAGAAATCAGAATATATTAATTAAAGATAATGAGAAATCAATTTCATATCTTCAGGAACAAATTCAGTCATTGCAACTGCAAATAGTTTCTATTAATGCAGGATTAAATCAAATATCAAATCTTATTGTTAGAGATGGTAATCAAGATAGAGCTCAACTTTTAGAGGATCAGGAAAGGCAGAGAAGATTAAATCAATCAAAATTAAGAGAAGGTCAAGAAAATCAACTTGAACAAAAGATAAGAAGTGCAATCGCTGCTCCTTTGGAAACAGTTCAAAAAAATATGAAAGGATTGTTCTCTAGAATTAGTAGAGCAATTGGATATCTTTTTATGGGATGGTTGACAGACGCTGCATTCAGTTTTATTGATGAAGCATCTCAAAGAAACATGACTTTGGGAGATTTATTAAAAGAAAAAATTAAAGATAATCTTGACTCAATTTTAAATATTACGAGGTTGACATTTAATGGATTTGGTCGAATTGCAACAAGATTGTTAAGAGCTCCACTTTCAGTTGCCGGACTTGGGGTTAGAGTATTTACTTCACCTTTTAGATTAGCATCTAAAATTTTTAGACCTGTTTTAAGACCTCTTAGTAAAGTTCCACTTTTATCAAAGTTGTTTAGAGGAGCAGGAAAGGTACCAAACGTAATTGCAAATATTACAAAAAAAATAATTCCAGGTATTAATTTGGGATTGGGATCTGCAGAAATATATGAAAGACTTAAAAATAAAGACATCTTTGGAGCAGCAGTAACTGGTGCATCTCTTTTACCTGGTTTCGGACTTCCGTTTATAGGATTGAATCTTATGAGAGACTTTGGATTGATTGATACTACTTACTTTGATGAAACGTTTTCTAAACTTGCAGAAAAAATTAATATTCCAGAAGTAAGTAAAGATATTAAGATTCCAAATCTTGGAGAGTATTTTAAAAACTTTGATGTTAAAAAAACATTTATTGATATACCAGAATTATCCAGTCTAGAACCAGAAGTTTCTGTCATAAAATCCAGTTCAAATCAAGTTGCTCCTCAAGAAGAAAAATTGGTAGTGAATGAAATACCAATTTATCCGTCATCAAATTCTGATAATTATCATACAGTTATGACTCAAAGATTGTTTAATCTATTAGCAACATAACATGGCAATTCCATTAAGTAGTATTCAAAGAAATAAGAATAAATCTAAAAAAATATTTCTGAACACAACTCAATCAATTACTAATATTAAAAATTCTTTAGTTAAAAATACTAGAGAAAAGAAGATAATATTTAATCGTTCAAATATCTTAAAAAGAAGAGGAGTTGAATCTCAGAAAAGAAGATATCAGGAAACTATGTTAGAATTGCCAAATATTTCTAATTCTGCAGCAAGAGGAAGGATTATTTCAAAGGCATCTGCCAATTCTACTAAGGGATTTTTTGAAAGAATTATTGAATCTATTGCATATCTTGGTGCTGGTTGGATGTTGGATAATCTTCCCATGTGGTTGCAGGCAGGGGAAAATTTCATAAAAAGAGTAGAGGCATTTACTAGCAAAAGTTCACAATTCTTTAATGATATAAAAAATATTTTTGTTGATATTGGAGGCATTATCAACGCTGGTCGAAAAAATTTACTTGAATTTGATTTTAATGATCAAACTGGGAGAATGGAAGCAGCAATTGAGTCATTTCAAACTGATGTAAATATTATGATAAAACGTATTCAAGATTCCTTAAGAAGTCAAGAAGAAGAACAACAACAACCAGAAACACCAGAAACACCAGAAACACCGGAAGCACCGGAAGCACCGAAATTGCCAGGAGAATCAAGTAGTGAGCAAGAAGAAACTCCACAAACTCCACAAACTACATCTGGCGAATATACTGAAGAGGATTATCGTATAGCAGCAGGGATTTACACTGAAGGTGGAGAAGGTCAATCTGCTGTCGATGTAATGCAAGTTTTAGCTAATCGAGTTCAATCTCCTAGATATCCTAATAATTATACTGATGTTTTAACTGCAGGAAGTGGTGGTAATAATGTCGCATTTGCTGGTATATGGCATAGACCTGGCGGCCCGAAAGAATTTAGAAAAATTAAAACTCTTAAAGATGCTGCAAGATGGGCAGGAACTTCTGAGAGCGTTATCTTACGTTATTTAAAAGATCTATCTAATCAAGGTTATATTAATAATTCTAGAAAATTTGTTAAAGGTGCTTTTGAGTTTAGAGCAGCACCAGGATATTATTTAAAAAACGGTTTAGTTCCTGGAGAAATGGGCCCAGATGGTAGATTTTATGGATCTTCATGGAGAGGTGGTCCTGGTGATAATCAATTTCTTATGGATCCTGTTCGTGATAAAAACAGAATCAATCCACAAAATAAAGCAGCACCAATTAAACCTATAGGAAAATCATCAGCATCTTCTAATCTTTCTACCAGTTCATTGATAAATCCAGTCTCTAGCGGACAGCAACCATCTACACTTTTAGCATCTACAAGAAGAAGACAAAAAATAGTTGTTATAGATGATTCTCAGACAACAATTGCATCTAATTATAGTAATGGTGGTGGAGATACAATTATTATCGAAGATGGCTTAAATAGTTATAATAAAGCATTTATTCTTACCCAGCTAGCGTATACATAATGGCAGCATCAGATAGATCCAATTTTCAAATAGCAGATTTAACTTCAAATGATGGATTAAGAACAGTAGATATTAGAGGAGGAATTATAGGATTTGATTATTATGAAGATATTTTATCTCCAACAATAACTGCAAAAGTTAAAGTTGTTAGTTCTGGTGGAGTTATAGCAAAAAAAGGTGATGATGGTGGTCAAAAACAATCAATTTATAGTGGTCTACCTCTTCGTGGTGGCGAAGCATTAAGTTTAAAAATAGAAGGTAATTCAGAAAATAATAAAGAATCCGAAATTGATTTTTCTTCTAATTTTAGAAATTATCTTTACGTTTCTGGAATATCTGACATTGATATTGGATCAAGGTCAGAAACTTTTACACTTAATTTAGTTTCTAGAGAAGCAGTTTCGAATGAAACATCGAGAGTAGGTAAAAAATATACAAGTTCTATAAGTGATTCAGTAAAAAATATTTTAAGAGATATTATAGATACAGATGAAAATAGAATTGATGTTGACCCAACTTCAAATAAGTATGATTTTATTGGTAATCTTAGAAAACCATTTACAGTTATAACATGGTTGGCATCAAAATCGGTTCCAAATACTTCTGGATCAAATGATGCCGGATTCTTTTTCTATCAAACTAAAGAAGGATTTAAATTTAAATCCATTTTAAATATTATTCAAAATATAGATAAAAATAAAAAAGCAACTTATATCTATTCAGAAACTTCAGGATCATATGATAATCAAGAAGTAGAAATAAACAATGATTTTAGAATTCAAAATTATTTGTTTGAAAAAAATCAAAATTTAATGGAAAATTTGAGAATGGGGTCATATTCGAGCAATAGATTTTTCTTTGATCCATTAACACATAATACAACAAGTGTTAAGTATACTTACAAAGATGATATTAAAAATGTAGGATCAGGTAATTTAGATATTCCCGAAAGTTTGAAGACGGCGCCTTCAAGAATAATTACAGGAATTTTTGATCGTGGAACTTTAAAGTTTGGTAAAGATATAAATGCTCTTCCAACAGAATTTCAATCACAATCATTAACAAGATACAATTCTTTGTTTACTCAATCACTCAGTATTGTTGTATCTTTAAACACCAAATTACATGCTGGAGATATTGTTGAATGCCTATTTCCATTGAACACATTATCAAAAGCAAAAGATTTTGATTCCGAAACAAGTGGTCTATATATCATAAAGGAATTATGCCATCATTTTGATGTTGATGGTTCTTATACATCTATGAAACTTATCAGAGATAGTTTTGGTTTAGGGAAAAAATGATAGATCAAGCAACACTTCAAAGTAACTTTATTGGTAGAGATAATTTTGTATGGTGGATTGGGCAAATTCCACCAGAAGAAAGTATGAGTGAAAATTTTGATGATAATGAGAACTCATTTAGTTATAGGTATAAAGTTAGAATTGTTGGATATCATCCTGATGAATCAGAATTACCTAATGAAGATCTTCCTTGGGCACAAGTATTACTTCCAACAACTGCAGGATCTGGTGGAGCTCAAGCTTGTACAAGTGTACAAATCCAGCAAGGTGATATGGTCTTCGGATTTTTTGCAGATGGTGATAATGCACAAATACCTATAATCAGTCAGGTTTTCCCAAGAAATAGTCAAGTTTCTACAGCTTCTTATAGTGCTCCATTTCAGGCATTTACTGGATTTGGTCCGAGTAATAAAAAAAATTCCGCAATCGTTACTAATGAAACAAATGAACCTAAAGGTTCGAGTCAACCAACACCATTAAATTTACCAAAGGATGTAGCAACATCTAGTGGCAACGTATCTGACAATAATGGGAATGGAGATACAATTCCACTTGCAGATCCTGCAAAGAATTCAAAAATTGCAAAAATAAAATCAGTTGTTGATGATTTACTAAAACAGTTTAAAAAGTTAAGGAGAGATCTTCAGAGAATTAGAAGTGAGATTAGAAAAGCAATTGATAAGATTACTACTCTTATGAATGAGTATGTGGGTTCTTTTTTCAAAGAGATTATAAAAATTCTTCGTGATCTTTTAAAGAGTGGATTAAAAGCTCTTTATGATTTGGTGTATCAATTAGTTTTTGCTGCGACACAAAATCCAGTAGCAGCTCATAAAGCAGGAAAAACTGCTCAAGAAGCAATGGTTATTCCTGTTAACGAATTGGAAAAGCAATTTTCTTGCGTTGCTGGAAATATTATTAACCAAATTGTCGGTCAAGTTGAAAATTTAATTTATTCAACACTTCAGAATGTGGAAAAGTTTGTTACTTGCGCTTCAGACCATTTTGTCGGATCACTTTTAAATATCGTTATTGATAAATTGGAGAATTTAATGAACGGTCCTCTTGCACTGGTTGATAAATTACTGAATTTGGTTGATGGTAAATTTGATATTGGTAGTCTTGCTAGAGGAGCAATCAGTGGTCTTACTAATGCTGCAGCAGCTGCATTTGATTGCAATCAAGGAACAAAGAATTTTTCGGGTCTTGTTACTGAATGGGTTATTGGTGGAGGACCATCAAATGAAGTAAAATCAATTTATCAAAATATTCAGCAAATTTCTAATTTCGAAAATTCTGGTGTTGATATTAATCAGGTATTTGATTGTTTCTCTGGTCAACCAGCACCAAGACCACCTACAATAAGAATTTTTGGTGGTGGTCCTGGATCGGGTGCTGAAGCAGTTCCAATCTTTGGCAATTTAACTCCAGCATTTGGAAATACAGAGTGCGTTGCTCTCGGAAGTGTAATTGGAGTTCAAATTACAAATCCTGGATCTGGATACACTTTTCCACCATTTGTAGAAATTGTTGATGAATCTCAGCAAGGATATGGTGCAATTGCAAGAACATTAATCGATGATAATGGTCAAGTTAGGGAAATCTACATGGTAACTGAGGGTGAAAACTATTGTGTTGGAGATATACAAAACTATTCAGTTATTGGTGTTTTAATTGAAGATGGTGGATCTGGATATGAAGATGGTGATATTGTTACTGATGATCTTGGTAATGAGTATAAAACAAGAGTTTTGGATGGAGAGATCTTTGAAGTTACACCTCTAAATAATGTTGTAAATTCTTTACCATTCTTAACTGTAAATACAAATAGTGGAACTGGTGCGGTCTTAAGACCATTACTTGGAAATGTTAAGATAGATGGTGAGATTTTAGAAATTGTCGATTGTCCGAAATAATAAATGGCAAAAAATTATTGGAAAAGACAACTAATCAGTTTCAATTCAAACTTTAGAATTGATGCTGGCAATCCTCAAGGAGGTCTTTCAGGACCAGAAGTTTACAAAATTTATGGCGTTACTGATGATGGTGACAATAAGTCATCTATTTCATTAAGTCAAAGTGGAAAACTTTCGATTAAAAATGAACATTCTATTGAAATTGTTGGTGGCACAAAAAACGGCGAATATGCGGAAGATATTGTTTTAATTGGAAGAAAGGGAAATATTTCGTTATCAGCAGCAGAAGGATTTGTTCGCATCAAAGCAGAAAATATTGTTTTAGAAGCAGATGAAGATTTAAATATTAAAGCAGGCAGAAATGTCAATATTACTTCTGGTGGAGGAAGAGTTTTATTTCAAGGTAATAAGATTGATTATGATGCTCCGACAGGAAATCTTATAAATGAAATGGGAAAAGGATTTACTCAAGAAGTTTTTAAAGGAAGTTTTGTTGGAGAAGATTTAGTTAATTCTGTAACTAAAGGATCAAATATTGTGTTGAACACAGTAACAGGTAGTGGGGGAATTACTGGAGGTATACTTGGCGAAATTTTTGGATAATAGGAGATTTTAAATGACTTCAATAAATGATTTTAAAAAACAAACTCAATATTTTGGAATGAATTGTGAGTTTGATGGTAATGTTAAATTCAATAGTAGTGTTGAATTTAGTGGAAATATTCCCATCGGAGGAATTATATTATGGTCAGGAACTACTGCTCAAATTGCTGGATTAAATGGTTGGAAACTTTGTGATGGAACAAATGGAACACCAGATCTAAGGAGCAATTTTGTATCAGATACTTCTTATATAATGAGAGTCTCTTAGGGGGGGGGGGTTGACTCCCCGCCACCCATGCCCTATAATATGGGGGTAATCAAAGGAACATAAATGACTGAAGAGTTCGTTCAAGGCATCGTGATCGACATCTGCTCCCGCTCTTTCCTCCTCCTGAGCAATGAGGGTGATGAGAAGGTTGTTGAGTGTGATACCGTCAAGCAATTCATGAATGTTCTTGAGATGGTGACTGCCAACATGACCGAAGATCAGATCGAATATGCAGACCTTGCAATTTGCGAAAATATCTGATATACTTAACCTAAATATAACCAACGATGAAAGTCTACACTGTGGATCACTGGCAAGAACATTGGGACGAACTGATCTCCAGAGTTGAAGGTGGAGAGCATATAGGGATCTCAAACGGAGATAATATAGCAGTCATGATACCAGCAGACGACGAATTATTACGAATATACACCGAGAATAATAACGAAGCATCATAATTGACAAAGCATCTCAGGTCTGCTATAATTGACCTGACACTCACGCTTCTGTCGCATAACGGTTAATGCGCCCTGCTTATAACGGGGTCATTCGGGTTCGATTCCCGGCGGAAGTATTGGTAGTCGCTATGCAGATAGCATAGAAAGATGCCAACCCGATGGTGGTAGCGGGTTATCTACCACTCATGCTCCTTTAGCTCTCTGGTGAAAGCACTCTGCTCATAACAGAAGATAGGTCAGTTCGATCCTGACAAGGAGCACTTGACAATCAACACCACATTTGGTATGATTGTCTTATCCCAGTGACGCCGTTGGCAACGGTCATGTGGTCGGGTGGTGCCCCCGCATTCCAGAAGGATTACATTGTAATCTGAGGTAGGTGACTAAAAAACTTAGGGTTCGAATCCCTATACTGGGAAATTGGCAATCAGCACTGCTGATTGTCGTAAACACGGGAGTGTATTCCAACAGGCAGAGAAAATCGACTTAAAATCGATCCAGTGTGGGTTCGAATCCCACCACTCCTATTCATTCAAATAAAACATGGACGATCTCAAAATCTATTGCGAAACAATGGAAGATCAATCAGAAATGTTTGACTTCATTTTTATTACTTGTCCCGATGCACAGATTTGCACATGGGAACCTGATGGTGATGATGAGAATCCTGGAACATGGGGCATGTTTGTAGACAATGCTCCCGAAGACTTGTGGGATAAGATTATTGAGGAATTTGAAGACTACTTTGACTTTGAGATGGCAATCGGTCCTGGTGATAAAGAGTACCCATAAATATATCTAAACGATAAGCATATGTCTTACGAATACAGAATCACTAGCGAATACTGTTGGTATGATTGCGAATCCCACAGTATGATAGTGAAGATGTATTTTATAAATGGAGTTCCATTTACGTTTGATGAGTTGGAAGATGGTCAGGGATATGACCAAAAGTTAATCAAAGAAGCAAAGAAACATAATAGAAGTTATACACCAGAAGAACTTTATAGATACTCATTTTATTTGGTGGATGAGGAGGTGCATCCAATGCTATTTCCTGTTCCGTTAGAGAATCCTGAAGATATGCCAGATGACTCTGATTATATTTGTGAGGAAGATTACCTTCCATAAATAAATCATAGAAATAACTCAAGAAGTCATAATACGATGCCTCTGAATAAGTTAGACAATTTTATTAAAAATACTGAGGGTAGAATCTTATATGTAAATCCAGATGATTTAGATTCTACAGATTCGATTTCAAATGAAGGTAATTCTCTTGCAAGACCTTTTAAGACTATTCAAAGAGCTCTTTTAGAGGCAGCAAGATTCTCTTATGTTAAAGGAGATAATAATGATCTAACAGAGAAGACAACTATTTTACTCTTTCCTGGTGATCATGTAGTTGACAATAGACCTGGTTTTGCAATTTATGATAATAGTGGTGTTGCTTATGCAGTTACAAGAGCTGGTGGCGTAGGTCAAAGTGCTAGCTCTTTACTCTCATTAGATCTTGATTCTAATTTCGATTTAGAAAGAGAAGATAACATTCTTTATAAATTTAATAGTTACTATGGTGGCGTAATAATTCCAAGAGGAACTTCTCTTGTAGGTCTTGATTTAAGAAAAACAAAAATTAGACCAAAATATGTTCCAAATCCAACAGATGATGCTCTTGCAAAATCTGCAATTTTTAGAGTAACTGGTGCTTGTTACTTATGGCAATTTTCACTGTTTGATGGAGATCCTTCAGGAACAGTTTATACTGATCCAGATGATTCTTCTTCTAAAGCAACTCCAAATTTTTCGCACCATAAACTTACATGTTTTGAATTCTGCGATGGTGTAAACAATGTCGGAACCTATGGAATAACCGATCTTGACATGTATTATGGAAAGGTATCAAATGCCTTTAATAATTATCGTGATATTGACCAAAAATTTCCAGAAAAACCACTTGGATTTAAAAAGAGAAATCCTGAATGGGAAATTGTTGGTGCTTTTGCTAGTGATCCAATTTTTATCAGTTCAATCATCTCAGGAAATGGATCAACTGCAAATTCAATTGTAACTGTAACTACACAGACTGATCATGGACTTAATGTTGACACTCCTATTCGCATCAAAGGAGTGTTTGGTTCTGGTCTAACAAATCCTTACAATATTTCAACCAAAGTTCAAAGCGTCACTGGAGCAAGAACTTTTACATATCTCCTTCCAGACTTTAATTCTATTCCAACTTTAAATCCAAGTCCAACAGCATCTGGAGCAACTGTAACCGTTGAGACTGATACAGTTCAAGGTGCATCTCCTTATATTTTTAACATCTCTATGCGTTCAGTATGGGGTATGAATGGATTACATGCTGATGGTAGAAAAGCTGCTGGATTTAGAAGCACGGTTGTTGCTCAGTTTACTGCTATTTCTCTACAAAAAGATGATCGTGCTTTTGTAAAATATGATGAAAGAACAAGAACATATAACAGAATTAATTATACAAAAGTTTCTGGAGCAGCATTGCCATCTGGTGCTTCTGCGCAAGGTGGAAGTGAAGCAAAAGTTTATCACTTAGACTCTGGAGCAATTTATCGTCAAGGGTGGGAAACAAGCCACATCAAAATGTCGAATGATGCGTTCATTCAGGTTGTTTCCGTTTTTGCAATTGGATTTAACAAACACTTTGATGCTGAAAGTGGTGCTGATGCTTCAATCACAAACTCAAACTCAAACTTTGGTCAAATCTCTCTTAACTCTGATGGATTTAAGAAAGAATCATTCGCTAAAGACAATAAAGGATTCATAACTTCTATTATAACTCCTAGAGAAATCTCTGGTGAAGACGAAAATGTTGATTGGTTATCCTTGGATGTTGGACTGACAACATCTGTTGGTATTTCAAGTCATTTATATATTTCTGGATTTTCTTCTCCAGATTCTCCACCAACAGCACTTACACAAGGATTTAGAATTGGTGCAAGAGTAGATGATAAACTTTATGTGAAACTTGGTGCTGGAACAAGTGAAGCAACTATTTACATGTGTGATAATGAAATCAGTGAATCTGGATTTACAACTGCGATTGGTATTAATAATTCATTTAAAGAATATAGTGTAACTGATGTAGATGAAAGTATTTTTACGATTGGATCTCACGATTTAATCAGTGGAGAATCTGTCAAAATTATCAGTGATGTAGGTGATCTTCCCGAAAATATTACAGCACACCAAACATATTATGTTATCACAGATAGTTTGAATAGTGATCGTGGTGATAATGTTTCTTTAACTTCTTCTCAAATACAATTAGCTTCTTCATTAAGTAATGCAATTCGTGCATCATTCCTTAATGTTTATAAAGGATCTAATCTTAAAATTTTAAGTAGAGTTTCTGAAAAGGATTCGGGAGAACTTGGATCTCCGATACAATTTGATGCTCAAAATAGCAACTGGTTTATTCATGTAAATTCTGATAATGACATCTATAATGCTTTTAGTTCCAGTGGATCTTCTGTATTGGGAGATAATACCGATTTATCATTTGTAAAAAGAATTTCTGACGAAAGAAGTTTGGATGAAAAAATTTATAAAGTAAGAGTTGTAATACCAAAAGATACTATAAATGCCAAGGATCCAGAATCTGCATTTATTATTCAGGAATCAAGTTCTACTGGTGCTTTAAATTCTGTAGATTTTACTAGAACAAGTATTGGATCTACAGATTATGAATGGTTAAAAAATCCAAGATTTATTTCTACATGCTCTGCACTTGGCGATATTGTAACTGTTGAAACAGAAATTCCCCATAATTTACAATCAGGTGATATTGTAATTATTAGAAATGTTAAGAGCACCAATAATACTAATGGAACTTTTGATCAAGAGTTTAATGGAAGATTTTCTGTTATTGGAGTAACTACTTCCACATTCACTCATTCAACAACTGATGTAAATGGAGTGCCGCATACTTCTGGAACTTTTACAAGTGATACTAATGTTAGAGATCAGAATCTTCCAAGATATGAAAGAAATGATCTAGGATCGAATCTTTATATTTACAGAAATGAAGTTATTTCTGAATACAAATACAATGAAAGAGATGGAATATATCATTTGTATTTACTGAATGCAAGTAATAAAGTGGAGCAAGAATTTACAAATCTAAAGTATAGTCAACTTCCTACTGATCTTTATCCACAATTGGATCGCGATAATATTGATTCAAACCCAAGGGCATCAAAAACTTATGCAAAGTTAAATCCCATTGGTGATGTTGTAACAAATGATTTGAAGAAAAGTGTTACTAGAGAAACTATTGATAAATTAATGACTTCAACAGGTGTTGGTCTTAGAATTAGTTCAATAGATTCATCATCTGGTGTTTCTACAATTACATTTTCAAGACAACATCAACTTTCAGGAATTGTAACATGCTCAATTAACTCTGCTGGAACAAATTATGCAGATAGTGTCGCAGGCGATTACTATAATGTGAAAATTTATAATAATATTGGATTAAGTGAGTGGAATGGTGCTACTGCAAAATTCACAGTTTCTGGAGTTGGAGAATTAAGTGATCCAGAAATTATGGCTCATGGTAGTGATTATGTTGCCGGAACTTATTATGTCGATCAAATTAAAGGTGTAGGTTCTGGTGGAAGTATAGATGTAGTTTCTTCTGGAATTTCATCATCACTTAATAATGTCATTCAAGTAACTGGTGCAGGAACTACTTCTGATGGATATTATCGCATAACTGATATTCCATCAATAAATTCCATTGCAATTGCAAAAACTGCTGGAGATCCAGAAATAACGTCTGATCAATATGTTTTTGTAAATGGCCCAGCAATTCAAATTACAAGTGTTGGAACGTTAAATGCAACAACGGGAATTGTTACCTTTACAACTTCTTCATCTCATGGTCTTCTTGCAGGAAATAAGTTTAGAGTAACCGATTCCAGTAATAATAATCTTGGCGATTTCATTGTAAAAGATAAAGTAAATGTTACTACATTTACATCTAAAACAAATAAAGAAATTTCTGCAGCAAGTGGATATATTTTAAAACATGGATTGTCATCAAACTCTGCAATTTCGGATAAGAGAAGCGAAAATTTTGGAGTTCGCCAAATAACATTCTATGAAGATAGATTTACACTTATAGATGCAGTAACTTCTTTTGCAACAACAATTAATATTGAAGATGCTAATAGATTGCCTATTGGATCTTATATTCAAGTTGATAGTGAGATAATGAGAGTGTTGAGAAATCTTTCATCAACATCAGTTACTGTTTTAAGATCTGCTCTTGGAACTCTAAGTTCTTCTCATTTAGCAAATTCATTAATTCGTAAAGTAAAACCCATTCCAATTGAATTTAGGAGACCTTCTTACGTTCGTGCTTCTGGTCATACTTTTGAATATCTTGGATATGGTCCTGGAAATTACTCTACTGGATTGCCACAAGTTCAAGATAAAACTTTATCTGAAAGAGAAGAATTTTTAGTTCAAGCACAAGAAAGACAGTGTGGTGTTGTTGCATACACTGGTATGAATAATGATGGGGATTTCTTTGTTGGAAATCAAAGAAAATCCTCTACAACAGGTGAAGAAACCACTTTTGATACACCAATTCCTACAGTTACTGGATCAGATCCAAGTAGTTTAAGTGTTGTATTCGATGAAGTTACTGTAAAAGAAAGATTATTAGTTGAAGGTGGTGATTCTGGTCAAGTTTTATCGCAATTTGATGGTCCAGTAACCTTTAACCAAAATGTAAACTTTAAAAATACATTATTCTCAAGTAATGTAGTTCGTTTGATTGGTGGAAATGAATCTACGTCAGTCGGAACTGGTGATCTAATTATAGATGGTGGTGCTGGTGTTGCCGGAAATGTGACTATTGGTGGAACACTTAATGCAAATAATGTTACTATTGAAAGAGGAACATTTAAAAATGTTGAGATAGCAGTAAATGACGATAATACAATTTCTGTAATAACTGGAGAACTTAAATTAACAGGATCTGGAGCAGGATCAACTGTAGCAATTCAAACAAATACTACCATTACAGGTATTTTAAGTGTTACTGATGATATTACTGCTTTCTGGAGTTCTGATGAAAGATTGAAAAATAATATTAAACCAATCGAAGATCCTTTATCAAAAGTTCTTTCAATTAGCGGAAATACATTTACATGGAATGAAAAATCAAGAAAAGGTGGGAATGATGTTGGTGTAATTGCACAAGAAATTGAGAAGGTTCTTCCAGAAATTGTTGTTACAAGAGATAATGGTTATCTTGCAGTTGACTATCAAAGAATTATACCACTACTAATTGAATCAATTAAAGAACTTTCTTCCAAGATTAATGACTTGGAGCAAAAACTATCAGATAAATAACTAAAAACAATATAAGATGTCAAGCTTTAAAAAGTCATTTAATCTTAGAAATGGTGTACAAGTTGATAATGACAACTTCGTTGTAAGAGCAACTGGTTTGGTAGGAATAGGATCAACTACTCCTACCGAATTTCTTGATGTCATTGGAAATGCAAAAGTTTCTGGATTAACGACGACACAAACATTGTATGCAGGAATAGCAACAGTTGGTGTTCTTACAGCTAGTAGTGCAAATATTAGTGGTGTTTTAACTGCTACTTATTTTTCTGTTGGTGGAGTTACTTTTGACACTATTGTTGGATATTCTACTGATGCTTGGATTGTTCATCAAGCATCTGGATCTTCAGATCCTCAAAGTGGATTATATGGTGATTACAAAGTTGGAATTGGAACAACAATTTCTAGCAACAAATACTCACTAATGGTGGGATCTGATCCAGATTCTTCAAATGGGGTATCAATAAACAGCGATGGAAATATAAAATCCTCAGGAATTATTACGGCGCAATCTTTTTCTGGTCCTGGTGCTGGAATTACTGGAATTAACGCTAGCAATATTGCAACTGGAACAATCAATAATGATAGACTTCCAGACATTAGTGTGGGTATTATAACTGCTACCACTCAATTTGAAGGAAATGTAGTTGGTATTGCATCAACTGCAAGAACTCTTACAGGATCCCCAAACATTACAGTTACTGACGTAACTGCAACAACATTAATTTCATCTGGATCTTCAATTGGGATTGGAACTTTTACTGGAGTTATTCATGTATCTACTGGTGCAAGTATCGGTGTAGGAACTGCATCCCCAACGACTGATATTCAAGTTCGTAAGTCAACTGGAGCTGATCTTGAGGTAGTGTCTGACAGTGGAAATGCAAAAGTTGCTGTTGGAAATTCTGTTGGTATTGGAAAAAGTAGTGGTTACATAGGATTTGGAGAAGAGGTAGGAATATTTGACATTGTAAATAACGATGTCAATGGAATGAGATTCTTCATTGATGCACTTGGTAATAGTGGAACTGGCAATTATATTTGGAATTATGGTTCCGGTCCGACAACTTTGATGACACTAACTTATGATGGAAGTTTGGGTATCAACCAAACAGTTCCAACCGAAAAATTGCATGTGAGTGGTGGTGCCACATTTACACAAGATTCGTATTTTGGATCAAATGTTTATGTTACTGGAACTTTAGACGCGGCAACATTGACAGGAAATATTACTTTTCCTGCTGTAATTTCTGGATCAAATTTGAATGTATCAGCAGGAGTCAGCACAGTAGGGAAACTTATTATTGATTCTGGTTCACCAGATACTTCTACGATTGGCATTGGAACTGCAACTCCTGTTTTTAATCTTGACGTTGGATTGGGAACAGCAATTATTAGAAGATTAGGGATCAATACAAGTGTTTTCCAACTTGATGATTCTGGTCTTCCACGAAATCAAATTGAGTGTGAGGGCACAATTTATGCTTTAAGTGCTTCTATAGGTGGTAAAGTTGGTATAGGAACAAGTGTTACAGATACAGTAGATGATGCTGCTTTAACATTGCATCGTGGTACTTTACAAATTAATGATGGATCCATTCATTTTAATAGTGATGATCCAGAAGATATTCCAACTGTTGGATGGGGAATTACTTCTAAGGGAGTTCCAAGGTCTCAAATTGACATGGGTGTTGGAATTACAACGTTCTCATATTTAACACTTCCTGTTCTTACCGATCTTCAAAGAGATGCTTTAAAGAACTATTCTGATAGTGGACAAGTTCCTGCAGGTGCTGTAATATTTAATTCTGATAGTGGAGCATTAGAGTTTTTTAATGGTTCGAATTGGAGAAAAGTTACACATACTGCAGTTTAAGAAATGATTTCAACAGACATAGCAAATACAGTAGTTCCTGTAAGTGGAGAAATTAAATTTTCTCACTTAAGAAAATCATTCTTAAAAATGAGAATACGTGAAAATTTTAGTGATACTGACACTTTCGATGCAGAAACTGGATCTGTTAGTGCATCTCAACTTTTAAGAGATACTACTAGCAATCCAAATCCAATTGTTCCTGACTGCACAGAAAATTCTCAGGTGGCGGAAAGTGAAAATCTAAAAGTTTCTCAATTTAGAAATACTGTAAAGTATTACTATATGAGACATACTGGAACAACTTCAACTTTTACAGACTTTGGAGATGGAACAGAATCTAATTGGAATGGAAATCCTGAATGGGATGGCAATTTATTTAAAACAATACAAAAAAAACTGTTTGTTGAAGGAGAATTGCAGTCTGGATTATATGTTAGCGGAATTAGTATTAAAAATTTAGATGTAGAAATTCGTGGAAATGTTTATGGGTATCGTGGAACTGGAGGATTAACTAGCGGATCCAATGGTAGTGCTGGAGGTCCTGCAGTTTACATTAGAGATGGAGGAACTAACGTTACAGTAACTGTTAAAAACACTGCGAAACTATATGGTGGAGGTGGTGGAGGTGGTGCTGGAGCATCGGGTGGAAGAGGTGGAAAAGGTGGATTAGGATATTATAGCATTTATACAGGTACAGTCTGCATACCTACAGGTGGAAGTTGTAGTGGATGTTCCCCTAGCGTATATTGTGGTGGATTTTGCACAAATTGGCATCGAAAAAATGGTCAGGTTTTTTGTTTATGTTGTCAAAATCATGCTCAATATAATCAAGGATATGTTTCCGGTGGAACGGGAGGAACTGCAATATCTGGCGGTGCAGGTGGATCTGGTAGAGGAGCTTCTGATTCTCCTGAAGGAGGAACTTTAGCTGCAGTTCCTCCTGGAATAGGTGAAACGGATGGAACAAATGTTGGTCCGTCTGCTGGAGGATCCTATGCTGGAGATGGTGGATTAGCTGGAACTGCTGGAAGAGGTGGAGATGGTGGTGATTGGGGAAAACCTGGAGAAGATGGAGCAGATGCTTTTAATGGTGAAATAGGTAAAAATGGAAATGCTGGATTAGCACCAGCTGGTCTTGAGCAAGTTTTGCCGTTTGATAGAAGTGGTCTAATAGATGGTAGTCTTACCTTTAGAGTTACCGATCCTTCAGGAATTGAAGCAAATCAAACCGTAACAATATCTTCTGGTCCAGCAACACTACCTGCTAACACAAAAGTTCAGCAAATAAATCAAGTTAGTCCTACTTTGTGGATAGTTGTAATAGATAAACCTTTTACTATAATAGGAAATCCAAATGCTAATATCTACGTGAATTTTGGATACCCTGAAGGATCAACAGTGGCTGGTAATAAAGGATTAGGAGGAGCAGCAGGGCAATCTTTACGTGGAAAAAACTTTAATTATAGAGGAGTTATCAATA
>Ga0208795_1000026_pt1 | contig 62709 bp, 76 predicted proteins | sample CB_VirMetaG_6_FD_184541 | JGI IMG/M metagenome (GOLD analysis project Ga0208795, IMG submission 184541) | Freshwater to marine saline gradient viral communities from Chesapeake Bay - CB_1508_2 Viral MetaG (SPAdes) (version 4) | ecosystem: Environmental > Aquatic > Marine > Coastal | place: USA... | reverse complement strand
GGCGTCTACTTCATGTCCGTTGGGCTGGTGGTTTCAGCATTCTTCGGCGCAGATGCCTACGTCAAGGGTAAGGAAAAGAAAGGAAAAAAGGATGGAGATGAGTGACGATCAAAAGCGGGACCTGATGGATGGTCTTGCTGAAGCCATTGAGGCGCTGGTAAGCCCAGATGATACAAAGCGTCGCAGAGTGGTGGGGGTACTTCAGTCTATTTACAACTGTCTCGCCAGAGACTGTAAGGGAGACAACCATGCTTGAAGCACTAGGTCCAGAAATCGCCGTCATGGCCGGAGGCAGCGTCCTCGGCATGGTCTCTAAATTCATCAGCACCGGCCAGAAAGCCAAGGCTGAAGCGCAGCGTCAGCAGATGGAGCTGCAAAAGCATCAGCTTGAAATGATGCGTGGTGAGCAGGAAGTAAAAGCCGCAGACCAGAAAGCAGCTACAGAATCTGCCAATGCTGCCGCAGCTCGTGTGGGCGTGGATAAGTGGTCTCCGTGGGCACGCCGCGTGTTCGTGGCGGCAATGCTCTACTTCGGCTGGCTGCTTCTGACTGCCGCACAAGGTGGCTTTGATGTGGTCGTCCCGGTCGAAGTGACCAAGGGCTTCAACTTCCTCGGCATTATCGACACCACCAAGACCGTGACTGAGTTTGTCCGCTTGGAGAATGCCGTTGTGGCATTCGACTGGATCAAAATTTCGATCCTCGCAGCGGGCAGCTTTTACCTCGGTAAGAGTTAATGGCCGAAACCTTAAACACACACCGTGCATCTCAGGACGGGGGAGTAGGCCACCAGTTTCGAGCGACCCGGTACTTGCGACCCGTGCTGGCCGGGGTGGTCGTTGCCAGCACCCTAACTGGTTGTGCAGAATTGCGACAGCTTACATATACTGAAGAAGAACGTAGGATTTACGGTACACTTGAGCTAACCGACTGGTGTGGACGCCAGCCCGATATGGTCTGCATTAGGGAAAACTGATGGACTACTTTCTATGGAACTTACTGCTGACAGTCTTGATTATAGTAGTTGGGTATTTTTTACGAGAAAAAACTACTGAGCTTCACCGCATCCAGATTCTTCTAAACAAAACAAGGGAGGAAATGGCCAGGGATTGTGTGACTCGTACTGAATTACACCGACTTGAGGACAGATTGACCTAATGACTACCAAAACCTTTTTGCAATGGTCGCTAGTAGTTCTTATATTGTTGTTCTTGGTCGGTACAACTGGTTGTGCACCGATAGATCGTTTCGCGGCACTGTAAAAATACTGAAAATAAATACTATGAGGATAGAATGGAGTGTTTTGATTTGAGGGACTTGTGGAAAGACATAGATACGGCCAAAAACAAAGGCGAGATTATCCATGCTCTTCGTAAGGTTTTATCCCATTACGGCATGCACACAAACATGCCGAAAGAGACGTATGAAAAGCTCGAAGCAGCTACTACGCATTTTCATCGTTGACGGAGCGGCACATGATCGATGAACCGCCTACTGTTGGGCAGATGTTGGAAGGGGAGGTATTTATTCTCGACGGCGAAAAATACGAGGTGCTCGAGAATAGAGGCATGAAATACGTATTATGTAAGCGCCGACGCGATGGGGATATGGTTCATCTTGACCAAAATTACACTATCGAGTTTGTTGGGTTATAATCGACGGTATGTCTAGATCATCTTTACGCAGAGCCTCTAAGGCAGATATGCCTTGTAATAAGCCTAGACGCACGACCGGGCATCCTAAGAAATCCCACGTCGTAAAAGCGTGCTCTGGCGGTAAAGAAAAGGTCATTAGGTTCGGGCAGCAGGGCGTATCTGGGTCTCCGCATAAGAAAGGTGAATCAGAAAAGAGTCGGCTACGTAGAAAATCGTTCCAAGCGCGACATGCTAAGAACATCGCCAAAGGCAAGATGTCGGCGGCCTACTGGGCTAACCGCGTCAAGTGGTAACTCGTTGATATTTAAGGATTTTTATGCAGAAGTCATTCTCGCCTTGTTCTAGTTGTAAGACTCCCAAAGCTTGCGCCGCGGCCGGAAAATGCTTGAAGAAAGCGCCTAAAAGCCCGCTTCGTGGTATGAAAGACGGAGGTATGCGTCGCAATGGGTACTGATAAAAACTGGATTCAGGATGCCATCAAGAAGCCCGGAGCCTTACGAGCTATGCTCGGTGTCAAAGCTGGTGAGAAAATACCTCTCAAGAAGCTGAACAAAGCCGCTAAAGCTGGCGGTAAGCTGGGTCAACGCGCTCGTTTGGCTAAGACGCTCAGGGGCTTCAAGGCGTGACAGTTCGTAATAGGCCGTCGGACTCAGTTATTTTCAACGAGTTTGTTGGCCTAACAAACGTCGTATCTGAGGAGCGGCTTAATAAGAAACAGCTTCTTAAGGGCGACAATATTGATATCGACGATGCTGGTCAGATCCGTCGTCGTCGCGGGTACAGAAAGCTCGCTGACGGTCAATTCCATAGTCTGTATTCCAACGGAACTAAGACCCTCGTAGTTAAGGATGGGGTACTGAGCCGGGTTTATCCGGACGGCACCACATCTCCGATAAAAACTGGTATAGGCGCTGAGCGTTTAGCGTATGTCACTGTAGCGTCAGATATATATTTCTGTTCCTCTACTGCTTCTGGCATCGTTGCCGAGGACGACACCGTCGGCGACTGGGGGGCTACGACTTCCGCAGGCCAGTGGATCAGCCCGGTAGTAAACCCGTCGGACGAGCTACCTGAAGTCAGGGGGCGGTTATTCGGTAAGCCCCCGACCGCTACATCCTTGGCGCACTTCAACGGGCGCATCTATCTGGCCGATGACAATCTGCTGTGGGCCACGGAGCTGTTTCTCTACAAACTAGTAGATAAGACCCGTAATTTTATTCAGTTCGAGTCTAAGATCACGGGGTTGGCGCACGTCCAAGACGGTCTATACGTAGGGACCGAGACCGGTGTGTACTTCCTAACCGGCGCGTTCACTGAAATGCGGCGTATTAAGATAACGGACGCCGGCATGATTCCTGGCTCGGTCGTGTACACGCAGACCGACGCCATTAGCGACAAACCACAGGCGGTGGCGGAGGCGGGCTTCTTCTTGACTACGGACGGCCTGTGTGTTGGTTTACCTGGCGGCGTATGTAATAATTTGACCCAGGCTAAATACCTATTTCCTGAAACTGGCCACATGGCTTCCATGTTCCGATTTCAGGATGGGGTAGCCCAGTATGTAGGCGTTTTAGATAACGCGGGCACCCCTACCTCGAGGGCTCGAGTAGGGGATTATGTTGATGCAGAAATTATTCGTTTCTCAGGAGCATGAAAATGAACGAATTACAGAAAGCCATTCTCGATGGCAATTTTGAAGTCGACGGTGGCCGAGTACTCGTTCCGTCACAGCGTTTGACTATTGGCGGCGTTTTTGAGGGCGAGATTGTCCGTAACGGCGAAGTTATTGATCGTTTTGAAGATCATAACTTAGTCGTAAACGAAGGTCTGAACCATCTTCTAGATGTTGTTCTGCATGGCAGTACCCAAGTCACTACCTGGTACCTCGGTTTGTTTGAAGGTAACTACACTCCTGTAGCTGCCGTAACTGCCGCGACGATTACCTCTGCTGCTACTGAGACCACGGCGTATGACGAAGCTACTCGTCGCGAATTCACTGAAGCGGCCGCTTCTAGCCAGAGCATCACCAACAGCGCTAGCCGAGCCACGTTTACTTTCAACGCTACCAAGACCTTGTACGGCGCGTTTTTGGTAAGTGCGTCAGCTAAGTCGGCTACTACCGGCACGTTGTTCTCAGCTGCTCGTTTTGCTTCTACTAAGAATGTAGATAGCGGTGACGAATTGTTGTTGACCTACACGTTCTCGGCAGCCTCTGCATAAAGTTAATAGGCCGGGGGTTACTCCCGGCCTATTACGTATTTAGAGAGGGCTAAGATGCCTATAGTAGAAGGCGCATTAACTGATACAGCTAATGTTTCATTGGCTAGTGTCGGTGAGCTATCAAGTATAGTATCTGATACGGCCAGCATCTCACCGTCTAGTGTCGGCGATCTATCAAGTGCGTTATCCGACGCGCTTTCTATCACCCCTGACTTATCTTTGACTCTACATCTCACACAAGATGAAGAGGTGCGTATCTCTCTAGTACAAGTCCTTTCTCGGATATTTTCCGTAGAAATGCAGCAGTCTTTTCGTACTACAGGGGTTCTGTCTCTAATAGACCATGCACTAGCTTCTGATTCTGTAGATATAAGCGAAGACGCAGCTGGAATCTTAGCAGCCCTACTTATTGACAGAGTAGGGGTGTCATTAGTAGCTGCGCTAAAACTAGCAATCGGCGGAACATACGAGGAGTCGTCAGTTCTTTCGGACAACGTAGCTCGCGCATTTGCAGCCTCGGTGACGAATGGAGTAACGCTCTCTAGTTCTACCTTGGCGCATTTGTATCCCACGGCGGCTATTTTAGAAAGTGCCTCTGTACAGGATACGCTTGCACCTACTTTCTCATTAGTTGTGGTCTCCGAGGACGGCTTAGATATATCGGATGACCAGATTCTGAACTTCGTGTTTAGCTCCGAGGTTACTGACGAAGTAGAGATATCGGCGGCGTTTAGTGCCGGTGATAACCTAGTAGCCTGGGCCGTTAATACGAGAACCGGCTCAGTTTCTAGCTACCTGAATTTCCCTTTTAATAGCTTCGGATATATGGGCAACCGGTATTACGCTGCCTCTAAAGACGGGCTATACGAGCTTACTGGGGACGATGACGACTCTACGGATATCGTGGCGACCATCCGCAGCGGGTTCCATCAGTTCGGCGGCCCGTATCTAACATCGTTGGATGCGGCCTATTTAGGAGTCAGAGGCGACGGTGATTATGTTCTGAAGATAATCACAGCTGATGGGCAGACCTATACCTACTCCGTTTCTGCCCAATCTATGCGTACTGCTAAGATCAAATTAGGTCGAGGTATGAGCTCGCGTTATGTTTCTTTCGAGCTTGTTAGCTCTGGACAAGATTTTGACCTTGAGAGCATCGAGTTCAAGCCAGTAGTCTTGTCCCGTCGTGTTTAACCCTAAATTCATAAACCCACCGCAGCACGGGACAGAGCTATTTCGCGATGTGGCGCGTGTACCCGCGCATTTTCGTGTCATAGGTGCAGATCCTAAGACTCCAGAAGGGCAAGCGCTATTAGCACAGTACAGAGCGCTTATTCATTCGTTTTACGTACGCCAAAGCCATAATCATTCGCTTTCCGGTCTATCGCAGGGGGCATCGTCCGTTACATATGGCGGCGTAGAGATGCGGTATCTGAATCAGTTCGGTGTAGAGACTGTATATGTCGACTTCAGTGTTGCACCTAAAGAAGAAAAAGAAGAAGGAAAAGTATTCGAAATTAATCCCGGCTTCATTTTCTTCCACGATGCTGGGTGGGAGTACAAAGAGGTCGCCCCACTCGAAGATCCTGCAACAGGTTTCAAGCAGGCCGGTCTTAGTTCCAGTACGCTGGCCTTTGATTATGCGTTCCCTGATGCCACATATGGCCCCACTTCTAAAGACGATACTTTTGATAGCACCGACCCTTCGATCGGATTCCCCGGGATATATAGTTGGTATTCATCCGACGGCACTTCTACTATCCAAATCCCCTTCTCCGTTAGAGGGGATGATAATAATCCCTACACAACTACGGTAGACAATGTAGTTACCCATTCAGTAAAGACGGATTGCACCGGCATATTCGTAAACGGCGTGTATATGTTCGCCGGAGTGCATGACATATGCGGGGCAGCGGTGAGGGGTGGGAACACACTAATCGTGGTGTATTTTGAAACGGAACAAGCGTACGACGACGTTACGGATATATATTACGATGTGTCGTATTACAGCGTCCGCGTGTTTAGTGGGGTATTTACATCCGAGCCCGATAGCTCAGGTGTTTTTACCCCTATACCAGAGATAGAGTGGGGTAGTGGTAGGGATATATTAAAACAGAAGCTTGAATATCCATATGAAGCTGGGTACACGTGCTGGTATCCCCCGGCGCCCGATACACATACTGATTTTTATCAGGCCTTGTTTAGCCAATATTTTTTCCATTTTTCTCCGGACGCCAGTACGTGTTCTAGGGTTACACACGTGTATCCTAGGGAAAGATGTGATGCGTCTGGAGAAAATCCTAGATTCTATACGTCCTCTCATATACACACTATCAATATACCTGCAGATCTATCAGAGGAAGCCGCGCCTACAGTGACAGAGTTTTCCCCCGAGCTGATGTCAGCATTAGAAGGGGTATCTAGTGTGCTACGCAATGGAGTAAAACAATCTTTAATAAATAATTGGCCAGATAACGTAGTTACGGAATACTACACCCCAACTCAGTGCACCAGTGGCGATGATGTACTTACATCTACCGATACTCTCGCTCAAGGCGAGTATATGATGAGTACTTATATCGATGATACCCAGTCCTTAATCCGTCCGTTGTGCTGTGGGTACAATAATGCCGGTGAGCTGCGCATATTGTGCGCCACGAAGACAATAGGGCCGGGAACATATGCTTCTGATTACTCCGAAGACTGGAGCTTTACTGTTACTTGGGAATCCATTGGTTATTGGCTTAACCCAGGGGGTACATCAGAGGAATGTGGGTGGATCCAGACTGGGGAAACATATACCTACTCAGGCGGTTTAAGTAGTAGCGCTTCGTATTATCACGACAACACATGGGGGCACGCCATTTACGACGGCGGTATGGTCCTTTTGGCGGACCTTGACGCTAAGGTTGGACAGGTTGTATATGTTCCGACGACAACCAGTTCTGCATATTTCCCCGGTTCTGGAAATGCCACCACCGCCACTGTTACTGGTACCACTGTAAGCGGGCAGTACGTGGAAACTACGTATATGCAGCTGCTTGGAGTGGATCTTCGTGCCGGAGTAGCGTTTGTAGATAAATCAAAAGTAAACACCGTTACAGCAGGGTTGAGTTCACCATCTATTACTGAGGTAGTCTCAGTGTCTCCGGTAGGAACTAAATATTGGTTTGCGGTCAGCGCGCTTGTAAAAGCAGCTTATGTACGGCGGATGTATTTTTCACCTGATTCCGCTTATACGGGATATGTCAGATCGATCAATACTAGCATCAGCAAAAGTTTCCGGACCGCTGATGGCCCTAAAGAGCAACTTTTTTTCTACGAACCGAGTGTGAGCCACACGGTTGATTTGGATTTTGTTCGAAACGAGCAGGAATCTTCGTCTTCTAGTTCTTCGATAGCTGACCGAGATGCGGCATGGGCAGCGGGGGACTTACAGGGGACTTCTAGATATGCGTTGTACACAACGCACACTACCTATGCGGACGAGGTACAAGATGGATACCCGCCAGTACCTTATAGTACATGGATATCGGTTATTAGCGGCTTACCAGAAGAGTATATTCAAGCCATGCTACTCCCTCCGTGGTCAGACCAGACCCTAAGTATAGGGGGTACCGCAGGTATGGAGCCCCCAACAAGTACGTCATCGTATGTTATAGACGCCGAGTTGAACGTGGTATCGCCGAGATTCATGTCCGGCCCACCGTCGTGGGATATATATCTAAAAGCTGTCTATGAGTCTTGGGAAACGTATTGGGACGAGTATCTACATAATAATATGCTAATGTACCAAGGTGTGACGCTAGATAAACACATTCTCCTATCATCGGCGGACGGCAAAATCATTGTAGCGCCTAGTTTTAGAAACCAATACGCGAGATTTGACGCCACCATGCACGGGTACAATGTGAACAGCCATCCGCTGGCTGACGGGCAGCAAGTTGTGTATATGGATCAGGTCTATGCTGTGTCCCCCGGCACGGATGAATTTGGAAACCCAGCATATACGGTCCTGGATATATCCGACACCGCTAGCTTTTCCCCCGCGGGAGGGGCATTTTTGACCGATGACGTTAGCGAGCTAGGAAAGGCCAGTTACGAAGTGTGGGCGACCTTCTGGGGGTTTGTGCCAGCAGCGGTTGGGTCATAGGCTAGAACCAACCGTGATATACTAAAGCAGCGTATTTTAGGAGCTTACGAATATGAGCATAGGTCCATCATCTCCAAATTGGCTGTCCATCGGCAATTATGGCATTACTTCCGATATGGATAGTGCTCGTTACTATGCCCAAAACGCTACAGCCTCAGCTATCTCGTATGCTAACTCTCTGAGAGACGCGCTAACAAATCTAGCTCCTGATGTAATTACCCCGGAGTTCCCTACGGTTGGCGGGGCTCCGGCGATTGAGGTTACAGAGGCCCCAGAGCTAACAGAGATCTCGCTTAATTTCCCTTCTGCGCCATCGGATTTCTCACACACTCTGTCCATCGATACGTTGTTCCCGGAGACGTTTGATGAGGACCCGCCGGCACTTATTATCCCTGCCGCGCCTACCGCACCAACTGATTCGGCACCGAGCGCCCCGGCACTGGCCACTATCGACGATGTACCTGATTTCCCCGGCGTAACTTTGCCGTCCGCGCCAAGTTTGTTGGGCGTAAATACCTATAAATTTGATGGCGTGGATATTCCTAGTTTCTCTGAGGATATTCCGGAGTTACAAGTGGCTGCTCCGTCCATTGTTAGCTACACCCCGGGCAGCCAGTACACATCTGCACTTCTGACCTCCGCTGTTGATACGCTGCGGGACCAGATCGACAACGGCGGGACCGGATTGACAGCGGAAGCCGAAACCGCCTTATGGAATCAGGCGCGTGAGCGCGAGGCGATCTCTGCAGCAGACGCTCTGTTGGAACTAGACCGTTTAGAAGTGCTCGGATATTCGATGCCTACGGGCGTATATCTGGATTCGCGGTTAAAAATCACTACCGAAATGCACGCCCGTACGGTGTCATTAAGTCGTGATATTGCTATCGAAAATGCTCGCTTAATGGTAGAAACCGGCCGCCAAGCATTAGCTCAGGCGGTCCAGTTAGAAAGCACCCTCCTTAATTACAACAACCAGATCGAGCAAAGGGCGTTTGACTCGGCTCGGTATGAAACTGAGGCCGCAGTATCTATCTACAATGCCAGAGTACAAGCTTATGCGGCGTTTATCGACGCTTATAGAGTCAAAGTTGCTACGTACGAAGCTCAAATTCGTGGGGAAATGGCAAAAGTAGAGGCATACACTGCAGAAATGCAGGCAGAACAGGTTAAAGCAAACGTGAACGCCTCACTGGTGCAGCAGTACGCTACTCAAGTTAATGCGTCCTTGGCTGAGATCGAAATCTACAAAGCTAGTGTGGATGCTATCAACGCTAAAGCGGAGATAGAGAAGATCAAATCTGAGATTTACGCTGAACAGATCCGTGGATATGTAGCTAAGATCAACGGGTATACGGCGCAAATCGAGGGCTTTAAGAGTGTGGTTGCTGCCGAAGCTACTAAGCAGGACGCATATAAGACTAAGGTGGATGCGTACGGAGTTAAAGTAGCTGCGGCGTCTAAAAACATCGATTCTAGAATCGAAGAATATAAGGCAAGGCTCGCGGCAAAAACGGCCGAATGGCAGGGGTATGTCGCTAAAGTAAACAGTGAGGGCGAAAGAGCTAGGGCTATCTCGTACCAAAATTCCGCGTCCATCGATGCCTATAAAGGTGCTGTGGCAGCCGAAGCTTCATATAATGAAGTCCTGACTAAACAATGGCAGGCTTCGTTAGAACAAGCGCAACGAGTAGCCGAAATCGGCGTATCTGCTGCCAAAGCAAATGGCGAGTTAGCAGCAACGACGCGTAGTTTGGGGCTAGACGCTGCCAAAGTCGGCGCTCAAGTATCCGCCCAGATAGCCGCCGCAGCACTCAATGCAGTAAGCTTCTCAGGCAGCGTATCTTCGTCTAGCTCTGAGTCTAACTCGGCCAGCCAAAGCGTCAGTCACAGTACATCTTACGACGCTGATTTCTAGTAAGGGTTTGATATGAACAACATTCAGAAGAACTTTAAAAAGAAGAGCCAGCTACGTCGGGCTAGCCCCGGAGTTGTTAAAGGTCCAGGCGGCCCTGTAGACGATATGGTCGGGCCCGTAATGCTGAGTTCTGATGAATATGTTCTCCCTGCTGACACCACAGCTGCCGTAGGAACTGATAATTTAGACGCTCTGGTGGACGCCACTCATGTACCGGCTGAACTTCAAAGAGAATTGGAGATGGATGTAGATATGGGTAAAAAGAATATGCGGATTGCTCTTCGTGGTTTGGCTGACGGCACTAGAGATGCGACGATGGGCGCCTCAGATGACAGTTATGTGCTGATGGAGGCGCAAAGGCAGTTGCGCGATACGGGCTCCATCGATCTTAGCAACCCTAAGATTTTAGACTTGTACGAACGCGGATTGATTGATCAACCGGCGCGCGGTAGTGAACTTTTTGGCACCGCCGATCAGATGGAGCAATATAACGCGTTAAAACGCAGAGGTGTGATTGGTGGCATGGCTGACGGGCGTAGCCCGGGCTCAGACAGCGGGTTCTTTAGCAGCCTTCGCAATATCTTTGGTTCGTCTGATGAGCAGACCCAGCCGCAAGAACCTGTTCGTACTACCCCATACCTCGGTACTGGGCTCCTCAACCGAGCCGTACAAGGGTTACAAAATCGCAATAGTCAGATACAGCAGCAGCTCGATATGATCAATAAGGAGTACCGGGGTATGGCCGATGGCGGTTCGCCCCTCCGTATGGTCTACGCAGCTGACGGATTTCCGCCGCGCATGGGGCCTAATATGCCGATTGAGGATGAGATTGCACGTAATGCTGCTAAAGATGTCGCTGCTCGCCGAGCAGCCGATGCGGCTGCAGAGCAGGCGCGTCGGTCGGCTACCTCCGCGGCAAATCGAGCAGCAACCGGTGGTACGGCTGCAACGGCTGCCGGAGGCCCATCCACTTTGCGGAAAGTTCTAGGCATCGGTGGCAAGGTACTTGGCCCTGCGGCGCTTGCTCTAGAGCCTACGGATACGGCCACGGATGAACAGATGGACCAGTTGGCGCGTCAATACGCCGAAAAGAACGGTACATTTTTCGGTGGTAAGCGCCCAGAACAGATCGAGTCTGTGACCAGAGTCCCGGCGGTCTCGCCGCAGCCTCGGGTAGAAGGGCCTTCGGTAGGTCGGCAGCCGGGGGCAGCGGCTGTGCCGGGTACCTCTTCTACATATTCTGCTTCGCAGGTGCTCCGTAATATGCCCGTGCCAGAGCCGCGCACTGAGGATTTGTACGCTTCTCGTACGCAAGATATCAATGCTTTGTTCGACGCCCGCATGCGAGAAATTGCTAGCTCCCCGCTACGCACTAAGCGGGATGTTTATAAAATGCAGGAGCTGTCAGAACTAGAGCAAGCGCGCGCAGAAGCTCTGCGCCAAGAGGCGGACCGTATGGCTACACTTCGTGGCCAAGATGTTGATGTTGCAAAAGCCAGACTATCTGCTGTTGGTAAAGGTGACGAAACTGCAGCGCAGCGCCGTACTGCAACTCGAGGAGTTCTGAAAGATGTTCTAGGAGATGAGGGGTACGCGTGGTGGGAACGCTCTAAGCGCGAGACGTTTGACCCTTCTACTGTCGAACGTATCAACAGTCTAAGCCCAGAAGATCAATCTACGTTTGCACTTAACATGGAAGGTTTGGCCTCCGGCAATTTCGAACAAGTCGGGGGCGGTGTCGGACCGGCGAGCACAGTAGGCGGTGTATTAGGGTTCCTTAGTGGGGGTAAAGGCAAGCTTGGCTCCGCCGGTGCCGCTTTAGACAAGGTGCTTGCTAGAGCCCCAGGCCCGTTGAAAGCTATCGGTAAAATGGGCGCGTTTGAAAAAATATTCGGCAAACTAGGGTCGACGGTCCTAGGTGCGTTTGGTGGTGGGTATGTCGCCGGGGAAGCGGATAACCGAGCGCTTGGGAACTCCGTTGCGCTGCCTATGATCGACCCTCAATCTGGGGACCTTGTTACTCGGGATGTGTCATATAGGGAGCTTGTATCCATGACCTTCCCGCAGCTGTATAACTACCTGACCGGAGCTGACTACGCTATTGCCGGCAACAGAGCGGGTGAACTTGCACCTTACCAGGTCCCATCAGATACGCAGCAGAGAGAAAGATTGCGCCAACTAGGGGCAGACATTCAGTACATGGGGCCTCGGATGTAAGTATATAATACTAACATGCCAACCCCTCCCCAGTTTTTCTCACCCCTGAGAGCGCAGGTACCTGAAGGCCAAACCGACCTTACAGACCATTTGCAGCTTAATAGGGGAGCGCCGCTAGGAGCGACTAGAGCCCAGTTAGAGCAGTGGTACGCCAGAGAAACCCAGCGCCAAGCGCAGCAGACTCCTAGCGTTCTACGGGCTCTTGAATCACCGAGAGCCCAAGTACAGCTTGGTGAGGCTCATCGCCGCGCCCTTGAGGCAGAGGTAGCAGGTGATGAGGAAGCTAGGCTCAGAGCGCTGCAGGATATAAATATTGCAGAATCTAGGGCTAGGGCTTTTCAGCCTAGCGGTGCCACAACCGCTGAAGAAGCCGCTAGAACTGGGGATTGGGCGTCTTACTTCGCCAACACCGCCGCCAGTGCTGTGGGGTCTACATTTGACCCTCTTGTCGGCGGTATTGCTGGCGGCCTTCTGCCCGGGCCACTCCGCCCGCTGAAAGCAGCTATTGGTGCCGCTATTCCGTCATACGGAACTATTCGTGGTGCAGAGCAGGCCGACATTGCCTATGACCCTACTCTCCAAGGTCTTACTGCTCAACAGAAACTTGACTTAGCTAGCGAGTCTGCTCTGGGACAAACTGCTTTTGAAGCGGCTCTTCCCGGGCTTATCGGCGGCAGGGTTCTTAATCGCCTTCCTAGATACGCATCTATTCCCCTGTCAGCCGGCGTAGAAGCAGGCACCGAAGTATCCCAGTTTGGCATTGGCGAGTTCGCTCGTGGGCAGTATGTTCCGGATCGCCCTAACGCTACTGCGCAAGAATACTTAGAGAACCTTTATGCTGGCGGCATCGGCGGCGCCACCCTCGATATCTTATTGGGTGGCGGTAGGCGGCAACCGTCTATCCCTCAACGCGAATCAGGAGTTGAATATGGCTTGCAAGAAGAAGGGCAAAGGCAAGACGCCGCCGCGCCGGTAGCTTTAGGACCGACCAGGCGCCAGAGTCTAGAAGGCGTCGAGGATATGCTGCCGCAGGCAGCGGCTATCGATGTAACTGAGTCGCAGGGCGCTAGTTTCTTGGAAGAGAATCTTGTCCCGCAGTTACAAGGACTGGATTTTACCAGCAAGCGGAACTTAGCGAACTACTTAGATAACAACGCCTTGGGTTTCGAGAGCATGACTGCTGCGCAGCAGAACCGCATCTTAGAAAACCTAGCCCCTGTATTCGGATCTTTTACCAAGGCCCGTAAAGTACTCGATTACTACGCCCAGCAGAACGATGAGATGGCGCAGGCGACTGTTTCACCGTTTGGACAACAGGTTGCAGAAGCAGCGGCTGAGTTCGAGCCAGGAATGGCCGCACGAGAGACCGCACCGCGGGAACGGTATACATATTCTGAACCTACTACAGGTCGCCCGTTTCGTGCTTTCGTCGCTACGGAAACAGCTTCTGGTAAAAAAGTTACTGAAGCCGAGGCTGCCAGACAGGCTAGGTTTGGCGGTACTTACGCCCGTGTTGTAGGTTTTGGCGACGCCGCCGAGCAGCAGGGGCAAAATCTAGAACAGCTGTATAACCAAAGACTTGCCGATATTGATAGCCGTATCGCTCAAAACCAAGCTCGTAGGGGCGAGGATCGCAGGCAAGCTATTCAGTCTCTGCAGGGGGAACGTTCACTGATTGAGGCTACCCGTGAATCTCAAGGTATTAAAGCAGCCCTTAACCAGTACCAGGTTATCGAACAAACCGATGCCGAGGCCAACCCGCTAGAAGCTACTGACCGAGAGTTCGCCCAGATGGGGCGTCTACTAAAGAGTGAGCGCAGAGGCAGAGGAGAAGCGAGTAGCGAGTACAACCAAAAAATCCGTGACACTCGCGTACGTTTCCGCATGCAGGATGGGAGCGTCCGCACGCTATCCGCCGAGTCCATGTGGAAGACGCAAGGCGACAAAGAAGGTACTGGCAGTGGCGAGAATTATGCGCGCCGTGCCCAGAGACTGTTCAGCGAGGCGGTTGCGTCGATTCTCGCCAGACCGGACGTAGCCGGTGTAGAAACAAACTTAGACAGTGTTCTGCTAGACCGTAAAACTGGGCTTCGCGGAGCTACTCCGGTAAGCGCCATAGACGCCGAACGCTCAGGCAAGATCGTAACTAGGCTGCAGAACGACGAGAACAACTACTCAAAGCTTCGTAGTAATATCGAGGCGCTGGTAGAACTGTATACCGCTACTGAGACTAACGATCCAGCTACTGCGGGCGCTGTTGAACAGGCTCTTATAGATAGGTACGAAAACGCTGCCACTAGATACGAGAATCTAGGAGCTGAGCGCGGAGTACCGGCCGATGCGCGTGAGCGCAACAGGCTCAGCAGGCTCATGGATGCTTATTCCGCGGCCTTGGGACGGATTAACCCCAGAGAAGATTTCGATCCCAGTCAGCTAGAAACCACCGAGCCTGGGGATACTGCTCCTAAACTCGGGCCTCGTTTCGCAGAAGAAGATACTGGCATGGCGCTTCAAGGCGCTGAGCGCGTGGGTCGTACCGCCCCCGCTATGCAGGCAGAACAGAAAGCCCCGTTGCCGGAACCTAAGCTTGCCCCGGGCGAGAGGGCGGCTCCAACTGCGTTGGCCGCAGAAGAGAAGTCAAGGTTATCCAGCAGCATGGAAGACTTCGCTCGCCAAGTTGCTGCTTTGGCGGCGACTGAGGAAACCGGACTTCCCAAAGCCGCCCCATCGGCTGAGGCGTTCATCAACAAGTTCTTAGAACAAAACCCTGATATGACAGCGGCTGAGCGCGAAGCGCTCAGAGATTGGGTGATTCAGAGAGCGTCGCTGCAGGAACCTGCGGCTAAGGCTGCTACGAAAGAGCAGCAGCAAGCGGCGATTGACGAGATTCTCCGTACTCGCGGTCCAGATGTGGTTGTCGCGTTTGAAAAATTCGCTGATCTGAAAGCGGCTGGCGAATATGAGATGAATCCTAAAACTAAGGAACGCTTCATCCGCATCGCAATAACAGCAGCTGATCCTACGTCCGTAGCTTGGCACGAGTCACTGCATGATTTCTTCCTCACCCTCGGAATGGAAAAAGCGGCGCGCAATCTGAAAGCACAGATGCTGGCCGTAGCTAGCTCCCCGTTCGTGATGAATCAGCTGCGTACCTTATTGAAAGGACACCCAGCTGCCCTCCAGCAGATTAAGGATAGTCAGGAAGAACGCTTAGCGTATATGTATCAATTCTGGGCTGCCGGTCAGCTGTCGCTGACTCCAAAAGCCGAGAGTTTCTTCCAGAAGGTTGCTGCATTTTTCAGAGATCTGTTCGGAGTACTCTCTAAGGACGAGAAAATCGAACAGGTTCTTGTAGCCCTACATAAAGGCGAATTGACCGACCCCAACACCGTGACTCAGGTACTCCGTGAGAAGGGCGTAGAAACCCTGTCGGATAAACTGGATAGAGTAGCGGCTCCGTTTGCCCGCGGTATGAGCAAAGTGTTCCGCTCTCCTACCGACCGCCTAAGAGATACTGGTGTCCCTGAGCTGGTAGAAGTAGCAGACATGTTCGAGCGTGGCGTGGGTCGTGAAGAAGGCGGGCTGGAGTTCCTGCAGGCACGCTTCCAGCAGGAAGGCGTTTTCGGCAACCGCTTGCAGGATATTCTCGAAGGCACGACTGAGCAGCAGCGCAAAAACGCTGTTACGAATCTTCAATCGATGAAGAAGCCAGAAACTCAGCTTGAAAAGGACCTAGCAGAGCTGTTCTCCGACCTATACACCTACATGGACGAAGCTGGGGTCATGCGGTTTGATGCCGAGCAAGATCAATGGGTGAGAATACCTAAAGTAGAGAACTACTACCCGCGTGTCTGGGATAAATCTACAATTTCCGCCAGACGAGGGGAATGGGAAGCTCTGCTGAACAAATACGTCCCACCAGAGCAGGCTAGTGCCATTACTGACGCTATTCTCAGTGGGGACGGTCGACTCGAACTGGCCGAAACCGAGCATCACCTGGGGTTCACTCCGTTCCACGCTAATGTGCAGGACCGCTCTCTCAAATTCATTAACGAGAGCAACGCCGCTGAGTTCGCTGAATTTCAGTCCAAGGATCTTAATGATGCCGTCGGCGGATACATTAAGCAGGCAGTGCATCGAGGGGAATATGCCCGTACTTTCGGGAATAACGGCGAAGTAATCACTAACTTATTGTCGAAAGCGGCGGATACCGGGGTTGACCAAGTGACCCTAGCAGAAGCCGCCACCAACATCCGTGCACTAGAAGGGTCTCTCGGCAACGATATGTCGGTACGCATGAAAGAGATTCAGGCCTCGGTCATGACTCTTCAGAACATGGTGTTGCTACCGTTAGCTATTTTCTCTCAAATGGTAGACCCGCTCGGAATCGCTGTCCGTACGGGGAACATTAAAGAGGCTGGCGAAGGATATAAGCGTGCCCTCAAAGACCTCCGTCGCACGATTACGAAGGATAAGAGCTTCGACTACGACCGCGAAATGACCAGAATGCTGGGGATTATTAACGAAGACAGCATGATGGAGGCCATGGGGCAGACATACGGCAGCATGTATATGACTCGTGCTACTCGTAATATCAACAGAGCGTTCTTCCGCCTCAACGGTATGCAGGGGTGGAACAACTCCATGCGTATCGCGGCTACTGTAGCCGGGGAGCGCTATGTTATTCAGTACAAGGATGACGAACGCCGCATGAATGAACTCGGGCTTCGCCCGGAAGACATTCAGGTGTCGAATGATGGCAGGTTGATCGTAGACGCAGATACTCTAGGACCAGAATCGTTCAAACGAGTGTCTCAAGCGATGTTCAAGTTCGTAGATGGCGCGGTTATTCGTCCGAGCGCCTCGCAGCGTGCTACGTGGATGTCAGACCCTAGATTCATGTTGATCTCCCACCTAAAGCAGTTTGCGTACTCGTTCCAGAGAGTGATTCTAGCCAGAGCGCTGGCGGAGGCTAAGCAGGGGAATGACCAGCCCATGCTCATGTTAGCTGCATACGTACCCGTTATGTTCGCGGCAGATATGGCGAAATGGGTGCTTACCGGGTCAGTGCCGCAGAACTGGGATTTCTACGACCACTTCGGGCACGCAGTAGCCCGTTCTGGGATTCTCGGTAAGTTTGAATTTGGCGCAGAGGCTATTGGCGATGCAGGCCGGGGCGGTGTTCCTGGGTTCAGCTTTGCTGGCCCGACCGCTGAACACGCCGTTGATATTGCAAATTGGCTTACTGGCGATCCACGGACCGATTTCGGTGACGTAGTAGCCCGCACCGTTCCGGGCGCTAGATTTGTAGTTGATTAAGTCTAGAAAGCTTCTCGGATAATTCTGCGCACTCTACGCACAGAGTTATTCCGGGAAGAAGTTTACGTCGTGTTTCGGGAATAGGCTCCTCACATTCTTCACAGAATTCGTTAGACACGCCAGCATATTGCTTGCGTAGCTTTATTGCTGCTGCGATATGTAGGTCGATCTGCGTTTGGGCGTCATCTGCATCATCGGCCATGTTGTTCCTTTGGTGCCTAAGAGAATCGTTTCTTATTCCATAATTTGACGATTTCTCTTGTTAGGGCGTCTCGTTTTTTAGCTAGCGCCTCGTATTCCGCAGAGCTGTCTTCGTAGAAGTGATACCCTTTAGCAGCCCCGGGCTTTTTCGCGATTATAATCATCTTTTTACAAACTAGCGCCAGCTCCTTGCGGAGCGGCGCTAAATCTAGGGTCTCAAATGGGTTCATACCGGCCCGAAAAATAGCAATGCTAGCATAAGAATAACCACTGCCATCATAGTAAACAGAACAACGCCATAGCTCTCCTCTTTCTTTGGAGCCGGGGCCGGCATTGTACAGTCAACCTGCGGTAGTTCTGCCGCCTCGGGCATAGCTGTTTCAGCTACCTGCGGCTGCGCCGGGTCAGCTTTGGGTTTCGATACTTTGGCCTTTTTCTTAGCAGTTTTGCGCGGACGTACTGGGGTGTCCAGAGCTTTTTCCAAGCTCCAACCACGGTGCATCCTGTTATGGACAAGCGTAGGATTTAGTCCTCTCTGCTTAGCAAGTTGGCTTACGCTAAGCTCGCTTTCTACAACCGGCTTCTCTTTCTTAGCCATTTGTCTTCTCCTAATTAACGGAGGAGTCACCTACATGGTGCTCCGAAAGTTTTTTCTCAGTTTCTGAAAGCTGAGTTTTAAGGTTGTCCTCGACAGTATCGAGGTATTTACGCATTCCAGAAATAGCCTCTAGGTATGCCTTTAACGAGACAACGGCGAGTACCATTTGAGGCTCGGACGGAGCCCCACTATTCGATTTTTCAGTCATTTAAACGTTCCTTCGTTAGATAGTGTGTGCTTTTCCCTAGTGGACTTCCATGTAAAATGGAGTAGCCCAACTATAGTAAACTTGCAAAAAGTAGTCAACCCCTGTTGCGCAAAAAATGTTGCGCCTTTATAATCCGCTCTATGAACAAAGAACTGCTGATCAAGAGAGTCGGGGGAGTAGCTAGGTTAGCAGACCTCATCGGGGTCACGCATCAGGCAGTGTATTCTTGGCCAAATCCTCTGACTCAAAGAATCCAGGATCGTGTGGCTGGCGCTCTGCACCGTAACCATATGATTGACCTTTTGCCCGACCCGTTAGACAATCCTCCTGACAGCACTCCTCCGTCGCTGTCTTCAACCTCTTCTCCAGAAGGTTAGATCTTTACCCCCTCTTTTGAGGGGGATTTTTTTGCAGCTTTTCGATTCTTCGTCGTTCTTTAGTGTCTTTGATTAAATAATAGGCAAGTATGGCTGTAGCCAAAACTTTGTACCCTGCTGTAACGGCTCTGGATACATTTACTATGGCAAGTGTGACGGACATATCTTTGTCCCTACTTTTGAGAAAATCCATGCGGCCACTTCTTTCCGAGTGATAACTCGGTCCATAAGCTGCGTCTGTGTAAACGCGTTCATCCAGTCTTTATTTTCAAAGATAACCCCTCCTTTTGGGCAGCCTAGGATCACCGCGATTGACCTGCCCTCGTCATAGCGGCTGTTTAGCCATAGTTTTTGTAATTCTGATAACCCTAACCGGATCGAGTCGCTGCGCACTATTTTTGGCACATATTTATACTCTACCCATAAGTCTCCTAGATCGCCCGAATACCAGACATCGGCCGTACCGCCGCGGTATGGGTTGTTTGTTTTTTCGAAATACGTGTGAGGTAGGTACTTATGCACCCCCCGAATGAACGTTGTTTCAGGTTTTGAGGAGGCCACAGTAAACCAGTGCTTCGTGCGTGGCGTGCTGAAGGTCTTCTAAATCACGATCGTTATCGATGGTAATGTCGCTTGGCTGGACGGCTACGCCAGCTTCGCTGGCGTGCTGATCGTTTTTATCTAATTTCCTACGGATGTGGATAATCGTACCGCCCATGTCGCGAATCCAAGCGGCTTCGTTTTCGAACCGCACGTCCGTGGCTATAGCTAAGCTAGAGCCTGAAGACAACACGCGCTGTTTGGCGATCGTAACCCACAAGTCTGGATTGACCAGTTCTCGCCCCCACTCGGTACCGAGAGTCTGCATCAAATACCTTGGGCTGACGCCCAATGCCGGAATTACTTCCTCTTTGTGGTCAGTCCAGTACGGATCTGACATGTCGATCCCAATCTGACGCATCATGCTACGGATTGGGTCGGCGAAACCAAAACAATATCCGCCTACTGCGGATACGATAAAGTTACCTACTGTGTCCTTTCCGGATCTGGCCTTACCAGCGATTCCGATCAGAGGTGTGCGCATAGTTCTCCGCTCCTTTGGGCTAATATGAATATGTTCATATGTTGCGCTTCCAAAACTCTTTGAACTCAAAAACTCCGCCTGAAGCTAAAACAAATAAACTAGCGGCAGCTATACAAATAAAATAAAAAGGAGTAAGGGCTAAGTCCCATACCCAACGAATGGCTTCAATCTTTTTGTTTTTCATTGGCTTTCTCTACGTAGGTGTCAAGTAGCTCGATGGCTTGTAAAGCAGTCAGTTTATCTAGCTCGGCTCTATGGTTCTTTCGTTTGGTAGAGGCGGCTATTAATCTGTCTGCTGTGCGGACTCTGTTTAGTAAAGATATACGAAGTCCAGATAAACTAGGAGAGTTCATTCGTTAGCCGCCTTTTGTAATGACTCTAAGCGCTTCGATAGCTTTTTGTACTGCTTATCAAAGTCTTTTTCGGCTTTTTTAGCCTCGTCTTCTAACTTTTTGATCGTAGCTGCGTGATCTCTAGTCAGAACGTGGATATCGTTTATCAAAGACTTAATCTCGCTCTTTGCCTGCGTAGGAGTTAGATCCGCTTTAGGCGTCTCTGGTTTCTTTGTTTCGTCGAACGTAATAATAAGACTAGGTATATGCGGCATAGGTCCCCCTTGAGTTTAAATCCGGTTTTTAGCCAGACCGGAAACTGGTCCCACTGAAACTATCGCTTTTCGTACGACGATACATCCGGCTCAGTACTCAAAAGCCCCATAGCTTCACCACGAAGCTCCATGTATACCCCAAGTTCTGCGCCTTCAAGAGGACGAACAACGCGGAATTTAGGAGATGAGTACTGTACGTTGGTATCTAGCGTAATTTCGGTTACTACACCAGTAGGAATAGTACGATGCTTAGACGCCAAAGAATGTACGTAGGCATCGAACGGCTTCATAGCGCTCGGTGACACGGACATTAGCCATAGCGGCGGTGCTTCTCCATTTTCAAGAATAGGAGCTACCGCTAGAACGCGAGTGTTCTTACATGCTTTGCCTCGACCGTTCGGGGACGAGCCGAATTGGTTCATAGGGCAAGTAGCGCAAGTAGTAGACTGGACATTCGGGCTGTTCTCAGACGGAATAAGCATGGACGGTTCAGAACCAATAGCAAAGCACGCCGGTGGAACTGGTTTGTCCTTATTGTACGGGCGATCGTAGAACAAATTTGTTGATACAAAGTCAACAATAACTACATCTACTGCTTCGCCTTCATTACCATCTGGGGTAATAATGGACATGTTGCTATTAAAACGAAGGCGATTGCCGGTAGGCGCTGAGATGCGCTTAGCCATGTTCGCTACTTCTGCAGCAAGTTGTTCTTCATATGACATTGGTACGTTTTTTACTTCGCGACTCATTACTTTGACTCCTAGTTACAGTGTGCGTAAGCTGATCTTACGCTGGACAAAGGGCACAACGCCCGGGATGCTGCCTTTAGTTTCAAACAACTCTCGGCAGCCAGACACAGATGGTCTACGTTCCAACAAGTGGTAGTATTTCATCTTGTGAATGTAATCATAAAAATCGTCCCAGTCTTCGACAGACGGCTTGACGCTTTCGGAGATCGAAGCGGTTGCCTTACTACCAGTTGACTTGGTTACGTTTTCTGCTTCCATAAGCGTGATCAACTCACGCTCGACTTGTTGAATATCTTCGTTTACCTGTTTTACTTCCTGTTCAAGCGTACGCTTGAACTCGCGAAGCTGATACATTCTGTCGATCGTAGATCCTAGTGTAGCCATCTCATTTTCTCCAACATTTAGGACACAGTTCTTTGTGCTTAACAGCCCCTTGCTTAACTTCGATTTCTCCGCGACCACCGCAAACAGGACATACGCGACGCTGTAACGTCTCATATGCTTTCTTTATGGTTTGGAATTCATCGATGTTGCCACCTCGATCGGGGTGACAAGCCATAGCTTTGCGCTTATAGGCTGTGCGAATTTCTTCGTCAGAAGATTCTTTTGTGACACCTAGAACTTGATACGCGTCCATACTTGTTACTTAGTTACTTAGTTACTTTGAATAACACTCGTCCCAGCCTCCATCTGCTGATAGAGGCAACCCTTGCGCCCATACTGGGCATTCAGACATGATGTTAATCATGTCTTCGTAACACCGCTCCGCTTTGTCTTTTGGAGCAACTGCTACAATCTCATCGTGGGTCATCGTCGCAATGCGGTATCCAGCGTCGTGGACTTTCAGCATGTGTTCCGCAATTACGCAACGGGCCAAGGACTGTACGACATTTTCAGTCAGCAGTCCACCATAAAGCTTCAATCTAGCGCCTTTTTTACCTAGATATGTAGTATCAGTATTCACAAACCCACTGGCGGACTCTTCAACTACTGTATGCAGATCAGGGTAGTGTAGAAACAGCCCGCTTGGCATCTGGATATATCCTTTGTCATACGACATAGGGCCAAAAGTTCCAGCTTTACCTACGGTCATAGCAAAGATGACTTTGTCCATTTCCGCCCATAGTTTAAATATCTTGTTGTTTGTGTATCGATAGATGTTAACGATGCGTTTGCACTCAGCTAAACTCATGGCGACGGGTGGACCCATGGCACCGACCGCTAAGGTGTTCTGGAGTTTGGCCGCCCCCATACCGTAGCCAAGGCCGAGAACCGCGACTTTACCTACAAATCGTTTATCCCCGTCCACCTGATCCACCGGTACACCATAGATAGCCGATGCCATGAGTTTGTATACATCCTGCTTGTTGGCAAAAGCGTCGACAACGTCGGCTTGTCCCGCTAACCATGCGTTAATGCGTGCTTCGATCTGAGCGGCATCCGCTACAACCAGAACATGCCCCTTCGGGGCCAGTATTGACCTTCGAAGCTCACCGCCTCGAACAAGGTTCTGAAGATTCATTTTGTTGCCGCCGGACCATCGATGGGTATGCGCTCCGCAATAATTCAACAGAATAGGAAATTTATAATTTCCTTCACCGGCATGCAGGAACCTGTTGGCCCGAGTCTCTCCAATCGTAGATTTAGCTTTAACACGAGCCTCGCACAAAGCTGCAATGCGTGGGTTTTCATGTTTGAGAAGCTTCTGGAAATCCAGATCGCTTTTAGAGAAGGCGAAAGTACTTTTTCCAGTAGTAGGGCTAATCTTAGTCGGGGGCTCTATGCCTTCAGCTCTTAAAAGCTCGGCAAACTTGTTATTGCTGGACAACTCTGACGTGCCTACGCCAGCAGCGTCGATAGCAGCCTTCTTACTGGACACCTCCGCCTTTAATTCTCGTTTAATACGGTCGGAGTCTAGTTCTAAAATTGGCTCACAAAACATACGCATCGTAATGTCTACGAGACGAAGCTCGTTGTCCGGCATGTAATCGTAGAACTTCCAAAAAAGTTCGTAGGTGTCATTAACATCGTCTATACAGTACTCGCCAAGAGCTTCCGCCTCTTCCTCAGTTAGCTCTTCTTTGCCCTTTGTATTGGTCAAGGCGTGCGCTTTAACCTTACCGCCTAGCCCATGCAGTTTGGCTAAAAAATCGAGGTTGTGACGGAGGTGGTGCCCATGAATAGCCCGGGCCATGGACAAGGTGTCCAAATAAAGACCCGGCACTATCCCGTACCGCTGGTACAGAATAAAACCGTCGAACGCTGTGTTGTGGCATAAAACAGCGGAGTTGGCCCAGTCAATAGCGTACAGCGCAGAGGCTATCTCATCCTGACGGGAGTACCAGTAAGTGCCCCCCGAGCCGACCTTAATACCAACGCCGTGCGCTTTGAATCGCTCGTCACGAACGTATTCAGATGTGTTCATCTTGCCAGACAGCGTATAGTCCTGCGAATAAAAGGTTTCGAAGTCGAGCGTTACGACTTTGTACTTTTTATTATGGAGCTCAATAACTCCGTCGTTATGCTGCATTTTTGACCTCGGTAAAATGCTCTTTCAAAAAGTCAAGCATGCTAGCTTGACGTGCATCTTTACTTAACAGCTTGTTATATACGTCTTCTTCAATCGTGCCTTTGGCTAGAATCACGATCGTCTCTGTACGCTTAGTCTGCCCTGCACGGTAAATGCGCTTGTTACCCTGAGTAAAGTGTTCAAGGTTGTAAGTAGGGCTAGCCCAGATCGTAGCACTGCCGCGAGTAAGGGTAAGACCGTGTGCCGCACTCTGCGGATGGGCTAAAAGAACTTTGTAAAATCCAGATTGAAAATGATCAACTGCGTCTTTACGCGCTTTGTCTGATGTTTTCCCATCAATAACAGTGTAAGTAATATCACGAGATTTAAAATGTTCGATCAGCTGGTCGCGCTGGTGCTGCCAGTTGAAAAACACAACACTGTTATCCCGCTGCTCGATCAAATCGCAGATAAGTTCGTAACGACTATCATCTACAAGTGCGTATTTACCTTCCACCCCGGTATAAGAAGCGCCAGAAGCGATCTGTAGAAGCTTAGTCACCACGCTTGCTGCGTTAACAGCTGCGATAACTTCCCCGTTTTTCAGTAACGTAATTGCTGCTCGCTCCATGTCTTTATAGGCAGCTTGCTGCTTTTTAGACATATGGTATGGGCGAACGTATGTGAAATTTTCCGGGATGTCGATGCACTCTTCGAACTTATGGCGAACAGTTATGTCCGTTAAAAGATTGGCTACGACTAACTCAGATCCTTCTTTATCAACCCATTGAACCATATTTGGTTGGGGCCCTACTTGTTTGGGCGAACAAACGGCGTTTCTAAAATTAAAAAACGAAGAACCTAGGCGTTGACCGTCATCAATAATAAACACTTGGTGCCAGACATCGGCGATAGTGTTTGAGTTTGGAGTGCCGGTCAAGCCATAACGATGGTCAAAATGTTTTTTAATCTTGTTCAGTGCTTTTGAGCGCTGGCTAGTACGATGCTTGAACAAGGAGATCTCGTCCACGATTAGCGTATCGAATTTTGCAAAAAAGCTAGGATGCTGTTTGGCGAGCCACTTAGTAGCGTCTGTATTCGTAATGTATACATCGGCTTCCATAGCAAACGCTTTTTCACGAGTGCTGGCGGTAGCTACGGACGTGACGATATGTGGAGCAAATTTACGGAAATCGTCTTGCCAAGCACTTTGAAGCAAGGACTTAGGAGCAATGACCAAAGCGCAACCGCCGCCTCGCTTACGGCGGGCGACATACGTTTCGATTTGGACGCGTGTTTTGCCGGTACCTGGGTCCGAAGTATCAAACACACGGTCGTGCTCAAGCATAAATTTTACGCTATGCACTTGGTGGTCAAATAACGGAGGTGCCGACATATTAAACTCCCTGGTTACAGTGTCCGGTGCCTTTAGGTCCGTAAGGGCACCACTTACAGTTAAACATGTTTGGTTTGGCTGGAAACTCTTCGGATTGAGTTATTGAACAGCCACGGATATTGAATCCAGAATGAAATCTAAGGCCTTGATCTCTGGTGTATGACATTCTGGTAATGTCATCTTGATCGAGGTACCACAACTCGACTTCGATATTTTGAAGTTCTGGATACCTCATAAACGTGGCTAGCTGATACAGCTGACACTGTTCAGCATGCTTAATCTCGTTACCGAATTTCCTACCTGTTTTGTAGTCGACCACGACCGCATGAGTGTCAGACAAATGGACAAGGGCATCTAGCTTGACTCGTAGCCATACGTCAGCTGATGTCCAGCTGGTAGGCGCCCAATCGGTCGTGTACCCCCATTCGCCTTCCAGAGCTACTTTTCCCTCGCTGTACATCTGGCGGAGCTTTACGAACTCCTCTTTGAACTTAGCTAGCTCTGGAACCAGCTCTACGCCGCCTTGCACATAAAGTTCAGCAGCTTCGTGAATACGTGTACCGCGATCATTTGCGTGCTCGGTTTTACCCGGAGGTAAAGGACGTGGAGGTTCAGGGATACGGTCGATGTAAGCCAGCTTGGCTCGAAAAGGACACTGTTCGTAGATTGAAAGTCTGGAATAGCTCCAAGTAGGAATATTGCTCATACTGCACCTTGTTCATGGGGGTAATCGGGAGTACGAGTATACTAAAGAAAACTTGGTAAGTAAACTAGGTTTCTTCTTCTGTGGTCTTTACTTCGAGGTTAAGTTTGTCCTCTAAGTAAGCGGTAATTTCTTCTCTGTTCTCAAAAGGGCTGTTGTCGATGGCCGTCATTACTTCATTGAGAGTAAAGTTGCTTATGCTGTTGAAAAGATCCTTTAAATGAGTTCTGGGTACCATAACTACATCGTCTTCTTTATCCTCTTTCCAAATAGGTTCCATAAATATAGTCTCAGTAGATAACGTCTAAAATAAGGTACGGGATTATAGTCAGCATAGTTAGAGCTATGATTGTAAGAACATAAACTTCCCAGTTTTGTTTCATTTTGCTAGCTCTTTTCTGACAAATTAAACGCAGTAACTAGCCGTTTAGCACGTAGCGCGTATTTCCTTGCTAACTCATCTGTGAGCGGTAAGGGGTCTTCGTCCATCATGTGAATTCGCAAGATTTCCACATAAATCTGAAACGCGCGTTCGTTGTTGCTTTGTTCTTCCATTAATACAATTCCCAAAGTTCAAGCTCCCAGTTTATAGGAGACTCGTCTTGATAAGCGAGTTGGAAAGTACCTTCACTTATAACCCAAACACTGTCACATACATCCACAAACGGCTTTGCTTCAAAGAACCACCATTTACCATCTTCGTCTTGGGCCATCCACTTCGCCCATTCAGGGACTTTAATCTGTACTGTCAGTTTCATTGATCTTCCTCTTCTTCCTGGTCTTCAAGATATTCTCGGATTGTTTCGTCACTTGTAAGATACTCGTACTCAGCTTGCAGATCATCGTAGAGGCTGCGCATAGCATCCCTAAATATTTCATGAGCTGCGGAATAAAAGTCGGTAAGCTCATCGGCTAATTTCTCATCCATAGCGTTGATTACTTTTAAACGAAACTCATCTTCTTCGTCGTGATGGATTAATTCCCACGTATCGTGTTGTTCGCTAAAAAGAACACTATTTGCGTGAGAATAATATCCATGTTGGTGACAAGACAGATTTACAGCTCCGTTTTCTTTTAGTAGACGGCGAATAAACGGATACTCGTCGTCGTTAAAATAAAACTTAAGAAAATCGTCCATGTCGCAAATACTGCCTTCAAAACACGCGCCGTCACCTTGCGACCAAAACCCAGAAAAGAAAACGCGCTCGACTTCAACTCCGCGACTGCGCATGCGTTCTGTAAAGTTATTTTCAGTACCTTCCCACCAGTCTTCGTGATCTACGAAGATCAAACGGTTCTCTTCGATCTGCTCGTCAGTGATCATTTAAACCCCAAGTTTATGTGACACAACGGCTGAAGTTAGGGCGTTTAGATCGACATCTAACTCATCTACTACGTTGGCTGACTTACGTGTAGCCGTCTGTTTGTGACGAGTTTGTGCATCTTCAGGAAGAAGGTCCCATAGCGGCGGCCATGCTTTTAGTGCAGGAGCTAGCGTCTTGTATGAATTGATAATGTCTTTAACGCCAGCTTCAAACTTTTCGCTTTGGGCTTTAATTTCTTGAGCTTTAGCTACCCAGTTTATTAAAGGCTCGCGGTATGGCTCTAACACTGGGCGGTGAGCAAATAGGCCATCTAAATCTTTAACTGCTAGATTAATCTCAGTGTTGCGGTACGTATATTCACTTTGTACATACGGGAACAGCTCTTTAAACGCTTGCGAAGTGGAGATATACGGCCATACCACCGGATTACCGGTTGTATACTCCTTTTCTACTTTTACGCCAGATACAGACAGTACATTGATGGTAGTAATCTGGGAAAAGAACTGAGTAGGAAGCTTGTTAATAGTCCCGATGTACGGAGACATAAGTGCTTCGTACAGATCTTTGTTGAATGCTGCTGGAAAAGCATCTTTGTGCTTTTCCATTTTATCTATGTAAATCCGTCTGCCTTTTTTGAGGATTTCATCGCGTAGTTTTTGGGAAAAATGAACAACTGCCATAAATATCTCCTTATTTCATTTTGACTACTTCGCCAAACGGTGCGTCATCTGTTCCAGTTGTAACCCAAAGAACTGGATAATCTGGCTCAGGGCCAAAATCGCTGCAGTAAAGGTCAGTAAGAAAAACACAAGCCACAGGGTTAATATCTTTATCGGCCATATAGTTAAAGACAGGAGAAAAGGCAGTACCCCCTCCCCCGTGCGGACGGATATTGAGTCCATCGTCAGGGCCATAGGTCTCATAATGCGATACCTCCGAATCAAAATAGATTACGTGAATAGTGGCCGGGCGTGAGTCTTCTTGGATAGCCCTAATCTCAGCTGCAAACTGATCGATTTCCTCTTGGCCAATAGAGCCAGAACAATCGACAGCGATGGCAATCTCGCCCATAACTTCGCCTGACACGCTCGGTAGATACATGTTCTGTGCGACGAAACGACGATTTGGACGTGCCCAAGAACGTTCGTCGTTTTTCGCTCGCTCTACGAAACGTGCTAAAACATCTTGCCAAACAACTTTGGGGGTAAGTAAACCCGAAACTAGGCGCTCCAAACCAGATGAGAGCTTGCCCATCATTTTTGCGGCTTGCGCCGCCTGAGCTACTTTAATGCGCCACTCAGCCTGCTGTTTAGAAGTTTCTGCCGGGCTAGACGAAGAGTCTAGAATTTCGTCAAGTGGCTCACCGTTGCCGCCATAACCGCCGCCTCCAGAACCTTCCGGCAAAAGATTGTAAATTCCGTCCGACGTACCCCCACCGTTGTTATAAATGGTGCCGTCACAAAGCCCGCCTTCGGGCATACGCCCGATGTTTTCTTGAGTCAGCAGTTGATTAATGACGTAATCACCAGCCATGTTCCAACGATAGTTATCACGGCCATTACGGCGCGTAGTGTGCTCAAGCATTGGGTGCATGCACTCGTGCGCTACGAGAAACTTCATTTCTTCGTCAGTTAGATCCTTGATAAAATCTGGATTGAACAGCACCTGTTTGCCGTCAGTAGCCGCAGTCTGAACGTTTTCATCTAGCTTGAACGGCATATTAAGAGCGATAGTGCCGATAAACGGGTGCTCAAGAATTAAGCTGGTCTTTGCCTTGCTGAGCTTCGTCTCTAAGTTCATAGTCTTCTTCCTTCTCCATGTTATCTACGTAGTACGGACAACCGTCGGCTGGAGCATCGTGATTTAAATTGCACTCATACCCGCCTGCGTCGTCTGGACCAAACGGTATATAAGTAGCGTTTTCGCAGTCTTCGCATTGATGGGTGTCATGCGTTTTGTACTGATGCTCCCAAACGTCGTACATAGTTACCTGTGAAAAGTTCATAAGCCCCCCATAAACACCGCCATTTTGTCGCTGATAGCGCGTGCATCAGCTGCTACGGTCCTACGGACCGCTGGATCAAAGCGCAAAGTATCTGGTTCATAAGCAATTAGTAATTTTTCTACTTCGTCGCGAATATTTTTAATATCTTGGTCGTCAGAAAAATTCATACGAGTCAACATCATCGTTTGTTCGCGAATGTTTTCCACTAAAGTATTTTTAAAAATGGCTGATTCATCACTAAGTTTGTCAGCCATGTGCTTAACTTTGTCGTAAAGACGAGTCCACAACTCTTTCATAGCTGTTTGCTGCGCTGCTTTGAGCTGGTCTTCCACCTGACGTTGAATCTTTTCGACTTCGTTAGAGGCTAACTGAGTACGAAAATCGGCGTTAGGTACAGGCATGACCGATAAGCTCATGCCAAATTTGTTACGAAGCTGATCGATGGGTGGGTAATCGTCTTCAGAAAACAAACTACCTAAGTGCTTTTTGGCTGTGTCCTTAGCGGTTGGGTAATGAATTAGAAAGTCGTTAACGAGTTTTTCCCATTCGTTCTTTTCTTTACGAAACTCAGTCATGAATTCGAAGTAGTTGTTGTTCGGCAAAATCTGAATGCCTTCCATACCCCACGGTAAAGTGTTGGTATAAAACTTCTTACGAATCATGGAAGTTTTCTTGTGGATAAGATCAAGCGCGTTGTTGGCGGGCAATAAACATTTGTTGTAATTACCGACTGCCCCATCGGCACCGTTTGATTCAGCTACTTGTTTTGTAGCTTTCTTGTCTAGACGACGAGCGGACCATTGGGAAATGTTGAGTTGTACTAATAATGCTTTGTCAGAGAGATTCATGGTTAATTCCTTTACTTAGTGACAAAAACTCCGTTACTGATTGCTCAGATACGGGAGCATAAATAGATTGATTGACCCCCATCATATTAAATAGCGCATCCATCGAGTCTGACGAATTGCTTGAACTGTAATCAGTTTCTATGTCTCCAAGCTCTTCTCCAATACGAATAAAATAGACAGAAGCATCGGATTTTTTAGCTTCTTCCATTAGTTTGTTGTGCCATTCAACATCTGGATAACCTGGGTACCATTTAACATCTTCGTTGTACATATAAATTGTATGTACTTCAGACTCACCGTGTTTGTAGATCGTGTGGTAATAAGCATCAAACTCTTCCTGGCTAAAATCAGGAGAAAGTTTAGTTTTAGTCACGAAGGATACGAACTGTTCATAAGTATCGAACGCTATACCAATAGCTATGTCACTTCTGTATCCCATAACTAGAACAAAATATCTTGGTGGTTGATCGACCACTTTGTAAACGCTGCTGTGTCAGCTAGTTCTGGATTTTTACGTGTGGCGTACGAAATAGACAGAACTGAGAATTCAGGCGGCATGCGCTCAGCGTAAGTACATACACGCTCGAAATTATTTTCCGAAGCACGTTCAGCGATAGCGCCCGATAGTGCATACAACGTAGCAGGATCAGTTGGTACGTTAGCAGTCGTAGGATTCATGATCAGATGATCTGGATTGGGCAGCGTGCGGAAGATCTTCAGATAGCCTACGAACTCGGCTGCGGCGCCTTCACCAACTGCGCCTTTAAACACCTCGTACTCAGCTTCGGGTGGAACAACGGTCAGGACATCACTAACGCCTTCAGACCAACCACGAGGTGATGGGTTCTGATCACGCTGCGGATCGAAATCGTGCAGCAAGTTAGGGCGGAAACGAATAAACGAAATAACTTCAGGCTTGATACCGTTGTCGATAGCCCATGAAGACCAGTTATCTAGGTGCGTTTCAAGCTCGATTACGGTTTCACGCATACGCAAGTGAGACAGTACGCGATTGGCACCGGCACGGTCGGATTGACGGTTACCAGTAGAGATAACTTGCCAACCATCTGCAAGCGGAACACCGTGGAGATTACGAGCTTGGCAAATATTAGCTAGAACTTTTTGTAAGTCGTTATTGGCCTGGTTGCGATCGTCGAAACATAAAATGCCGCCACGACCGTCGTCGTATTTAGATCCTTTGGCTGGGTACCACTCTGGAGTTTTATAACCAAAGGTATCAGATGCGGTTGTCATATCAGGAACGCCAAAGTCTTCGGTCAACATAGTCGGCATATGACGTTCGATGTAGTGGACACCAAGTTCACGAGCTGTGTCTTTTACGATCGTTGTCTTGCCGCCACCTGGAGGGCCTTCGACGGACATAGTGCGCTGAATAGGGAACAAAGACTTGATAGTGCTTTTAAGAAGTTCTGGTTTCATTGGCTTTCTCCTGGGTTGAATCAAATACTCCATACTCAGTACGGAGCTTAAAACTTAAAGTTTTCATAGCTTTATCAAAAAATACTTCTATTTCATGTGTCGTAGGTTTAGAAGTTAACGAGGCCCAAATGTACCCATTGGCTCTAAAAGCAAACATTTCTAACAGTTTTGTAGGAAAAGACTGATTTTTTATGCAATCAGTTACGAATTTAACGTTGTCGTCGGTCCATTCGGTGGCTTTTACAATGAGGTTTTGTTGAACTTTGTTGTATACGCTTGTAGCAACTGTGTCCATGACGCCTAGTTTGATTCTGGCTTTGAAACCAAGCTTGAACGCTTTTAGATCCCGAAGCCATTGTTTGCGTATATCAGGATTGGCTTCTGGTTTTGCTATCGCTAAAAGTGGGTTTAAACATTTGCCTGTTTTCAGATCGTATTTAATCCCGTTGAAGTAGTACCCGGCGTCTCCTTTTCGGAGAAAGTCCCAAGCGGGCCATACAGGAAACCGTTCATTTGGGTGCTGGTCTGCGTAATCAGCCATTTCTTGTAAATGAGCAATGCGGTATACACCTGTGCTTTTACGATAAAGAGCAAACGGCAACGCAACGAATAAATGCCCTACTAACGTGTGCGCCCACGCTTGAATCGTTGTCGGATCTACTACGAATTCAGCAATGTCGTTTTCGTAAATACGAAAAAACTCTTTGTGATCTTTAGAGTTGTATACAAGCCGGAATGAATAAAATCCGTCCATTTTGTATATCCGCCCCCAGTTTCGAAACCTTTTACCTTTGCTCGGGGTACGGCAGTGGCTGTAATAGATTTCTGCATCAGCGTAGTTACGAATCCCGTCAAAGCTAAATATCTGTTCATATTTCATGACTACCTCTGTGCGTATCTCCAGTGGTCGGGTCCCGGAATTACAATATACCGGGCGGTTTCACCGCTCTGTTCATTGAGCTCTGCTCTATGTTGTTTTGCACTCGGTTTAGAGTCAAAAAAAGCGCCTTCCAGCGCCTTATTGGTATGTCGATCGTAAATTTGAAATAGCTTCATAAAGCCTCCAGAGTTTTAGATAGCGCCGTGAGCAATCTCTTGCAGCGCGTTTTTATGCCATGTAGCGTCATAGCGCCAAGTAACTTCAATTCCTCGTATATTTCGATTGTCTTTCCATATTTGTTTCATATGTATTCGGTGGTGTTTCAAAAGAGCAGAAAATTTATTTGGGCTCATCGGCATGTTGCCTATGCACCAGTCGAAGATCACTAATAGATCATCTCGTGAGAGCTTGTTTTCACCTGTTTTTACAAGATCGACCATTAAGTTCTTGAACGCTTCGAGTTTGAACGAGACAGACAGGCTGTTGGCATCTGAGTGCTTCGAGCTAGGTAGGTGATCCCACAGAAACTCTAAATCTCCCTGGAGCAAAGCGTCGGATACTGTGTCGATGGCTGTTCTGCCAATATTGATCAGAGTTCTACGTGCTTCATTAACAAGTGGGTTTCTAGCTCGGTGCGTATCCGCTGGGTACTGTAGTAAGTAGTTCATAAATACTGGCAGCTCTTGGGGCAGCAGCTCGTCGATCTCGTGACTCGATATCTGAATCTTTTTCGTCTGATATGGACCGACGTTGTAACGACGGTCATCAGGATCGACTTCAACAGGCATCGATTTATTCGACGCAAAGATCATATTGGCGTAGTTTTTGGCGTTGAACGCTGAGGTATACATTTTCCGAATCGAGATCGTAGGTTCTACGATCAGATTCTTTAGCTTTGACATCACTTTGTTGTGGTACAGACTCCGTCCAGACTCAATTTCGTCGATGAATACAATGAATTTATTCTCCATAAATTCTGTAAATTCAGAAGTCAGTTCCTCCATTCGCTTCGAAACAACGTTCGGATCTCCAAAAATCGGAGTTAGGATCTTGTGGAACAAAATTCCTTTGCCTGTGCCTTGTGTGCCTTGCCATACCCAAGCAGTGCCTGTGATCGTTAGCTTTTGCACGATCACGCTTAACCAGTTTATGAAGTGATCTACTGTTTGTGGGTCGTTACCTAATACGTGGTCGATTATTTTTTCGATTGTAGGAGGGATTTGAGTAGGTAAGCTGCTCGGCTCCATTTGAAAGTATTCGCTAGGCTGATAGATATTCAGAGACCGATTGGTAGGGTCTACTACTGTGGAGCTGTGCGGGTCCCAAATAATGTCCCAATCAGGCACGTTTTCGCCCATGGGGCGGTTGTGTTGTGCCATGAATTGACGCAGCTGGGTCTCGGATTTGGCTTGCGCCAAGGTTAGGCGCTCCGCGCCCTGGTCGTAGTAGCCGTTGTAGTAGTTGCTGGTTTTGAAGTCTCGAAACGCTAAGTAAATACGTCCTGCGTGATCAGGTTTACCTGATTGAGCACTAGAGGAGAGACGGGCCCAGTATTCAGGGAGCAAGTCTTGAGTGCGATATACGGGTTCGCCTTTGAAATTAAAGATAAATTGTGGGTTATCGATCGGGTGGTAATATGCCCATGAATCCCCGCCGTTTAAATTGAAGTACACGAAATTGCGTTCGGACTTTACGTCAGTGATGACGGCCGAGTCGGGTTTTTCCATGTACTCGATCTGGCCTGCGAATTTGAATTTAGTACTACGGCGCTTAGGAAGCCCGGCATTGGCTCGAAGAAAGTTGACCTTTGAGTCTACTTGCTGGCGTAAGGCTTCGCGTGTAGGCAGCACTTGAGGGAGGGTGATTGTACGTCTTTTGCGTTTGATGAGCTCAATACGTGGTTTGGAGGCGAACGGGTCTGAGATTCCCGGACCAAGGTCCGGTGGGCTTATATACAAGAGTTTGTCGTTTTGGCATGTGGTGATGTCGAGTGGAAAACGGAGGCTGTTACCGGTTTTGGTTAGTTCGAGCTGACGTTCTATGTTCGAAGTTACTAGATTGAGTTGTTGGAGCCAGTATTTCAGCATCTTGGGGTGGGTTTCTTTATCAAGCAGCATAAAGACATGGCAGCGCAGGCCGGCTTGAGATTCGATACCTTGAGACGAGGACCACTGTAGGACGTAGTCGGAGTCCCCGACTCCGATGTCGGCTAAGAACTCGTCAACTGAGGCGTAGTTGTCTATGCCGTCAAGGTCGAGGCAGATCCAGCGTGTGGGGTCGTCTGGATTAGTTGTTCCGGCCCTAGATTCTGCGGACAGAGGGCGGGTGAGGCGGCCTTTAAGCAGGCAGTGCCCACGAGTTGAGTGGTCTGCGATGGCTTGATAAAGGTCTTCGATTTTAGAGCAGCGTTCGTGGTGGCTAGTGACTTCGTAGATGAATGGATAACTGTGCTTGTGAATGGAATTGTCTGCGTTGAGTTCGTACTTTTTGACGATTGGCTTGTCCGCAGACAGAAAATCGAAGTCCATATGCGCTCCGTTTTGTAGTTTTAGAGTCAGTAGAAGGACGGCAAGTATACTTGTGTTCTAGCATTTTGCAAAAGCCGAAATTGGGTTTATGTTAGTGATCACTAACATTTTCTGATGTGAGTACTTACTAACTTATTGCAAGGTTATTTGCATACAGAATGCTAGAGCGTGCTAGGTTTGATAGGGGGGGAGTCAATAGCAGTAAGGGTTCTAGCATTCCTAGCATTCCTAGCACCTATTCTTTTAACAAATTAAAAAAATATGTATTTATGTAAATATACATTATATATAGGGGAGGTTATGTGCCGTTTTTGCTAGGATTGCTAGGTCGTTGATTTTAAAGGAAAAGGCAAAAAATGGCCTAGCAGAGTGCTGCTAGAGCAGTTTTTCGCGTACATCCCAGATCTTGCCGGGGTAGTAGTTGTTGTCCTTGATGTAGCCGACTGCGTACCTGGCTGCTGAACTAAAGCCTGATACCATCAGACCTGCGACTGCTGCTGCCATGACGCCCGAGAACGTGCCGTAGTGCATGATGAACGCTAGTGCTGATGCGCTTAGATCGAGTACGAACGGCACACCTAGCCAGCGCAAGGTTACTTTGAGTGGCAGTTTTAAGGCTAGTAAGACGAGACCTAAGAAGATTATTACTCCGCTTTCGATGATCATTTTCGTCAATCCTCATTACGATGAACCTGTTACCTGCGATCTTAAATTCGTGAAATTGTGTGCTCATTGCCCATGAACTCCCTGGCTTTGGTAGGGCCGCGACCATCCTAAGACGGCCGCGGCTGGTTTAGGTGTTACAGATCGTCAGATACTGCGGCACCGTTGTGGATAGCGTCATCGATCTCAGTACGATGTTTCGTGTGAAAGGTGTCTGCCCAGTTTTTGATTTGGTCAATACCGTCGTCAATGAGTTTTAGGTCAGCCAGTTGATCGATACGCTTACTGCGCATAATTCGCGTGATTGCTCGGCTCTTTTCTTTTATGAGACCGTCAACTACTTTGCCAGCAAGTTGGTACTGGGTAATTGGCGGAAGCTCATCGATTGCAAGTGAGGAGCCAAATCCATCGAAACTATTAAACACGTCAATAATTTCTGGTCGATCATTTGCGAACCGTTCTTTTTCCATACGTTCATTGATGTCATTGAAACGTTTAAGGTCGTCGACAGCAATTTTGGTCGCGGTAGATAAAGCGTGGACAAAAGCGTCACTGATTGTGCCTGCATTGTTTTGCATATAATCGAGCATTTGTTCCAACGTTAATGGGTCATCCCATTTACTTTGTGAAATATTCTCGAGCTGCTGAGATGCCCAGTTATAAACGCTGTGCATTAAGCGAGCTCGTTCAAAGTGCGAAGGGATAACATCTAAGCCATAAGGGGCAGTACGTTCGTATTCATTGTCAGAATCGATGAAATTACGGTTATCTATAGTCTGCCCTACTTCACCACTTTCTTGCTCAGCCTGACGTTCTAGGAACCTCTGTCCTTTGATATGAGCACTGATGGATCCGATGGTACGAGCCATGGAACTATGAACAATAGCCTTGTACGCTGGTACTTGTGCGGCACGGTCTAGGTTTTCAATTACTTCAAACATAATCATTCTCCGATTAGATCTTTAAGATAAAAGTTAGCTTCTTCAATGGTTATCACCCCTAATTCAATATCTTCCTCGAGGCGGGTGAGAATATCCTCAACGGAAGCCACGGGATCAGAACTAAGTTCTAGGTCCCTAGGTTCTAAGCCAGTTATAAATTCAATACTCATTTATAAGCTCCTAGTATTGTCAACGGCTGAACTTTCCTAAGTACGCATATACCTCTGACATTGACTCTTCATTCATAGCGTTAATCGCTCGCAACGCAGTTGATAGAGCTCTTATCTGAATCAACTTGTCTGTTACTTGATCGAGATCAACCCTACCTGTTTCGTAAGACTTAAACGCATCCTTTACTCTGTCGTGAATGGATAGATTCTTAGGCGCTACGTAATAGTTACCAGTACTCATTTTGACTCCTCCTTATTAACCTGCTTGTCCCACCACTTGATGTATTGCTCTACAGCTGCAGCGGGTTGTTTCTCCCAGTACTCAACTGTGTTAACCCAGACACAAGTCATGAGCGTGTATCGATCCATGGAACGTACCTGCGCGTCAGCGGTTTTCGATATAGCTGCGATAAGCTCGTCGGACAAAGGCTCTTCGTGCACAGGCTCGAGGTTCTTCGAGCGTTTGTACTTAGGAAGCTTCTCTTTGATCGAGGTAGCGATGGCTGCGATATCAGGCACGACGATGTTGATGGTCTTAGTCGTAGTCTTCATGTGTATGTCCTCTTAGATTTAAGTTAAATTGCATATGTTCTGGAAAGAACAAAAATAAAGGGCAGCCAGTGCGAAGCACTGGGAAGCTTGGTACCGAGGGTTGTGTGCTGAGTACGAGTCGCAGAGCGGCGTGGTGCTGAGACTTGGTACTGAGGGCGAGGTGCTGAGGGGATAGTGCAGGGAGGCGCGGTGCTGGGGCTGGGTACGGGGGCGTGGTGCCGGAACGTTTGCAAAAAAGTTTTTAGAGCTGGTGACTAGGGTCCCTTATGAGATCCGAAACCAAAACCGAAGTAGGGGGGCTCTTGTGGGGCGAAGGGGGAGGGGAGCTGCTCAGTCACTCAGCCCTAATTTTCTAAATACTTGACTAAAATACTCAACTTAACAAGTAAGCGCCCACTTACACTACCAACTAACCTGTGTTAAATTTAGTCCTATGGAACTCAAAGACAAGAAGTTGACTAGGGACGAGCGTCGAGCCGCGGACTTAGCCTCTCTGGACGCGCTCCATTCGCACGAGAAACTCAAAAAAGTACAAATAGACCGCCCGCTGACTGATCAGCAAGCCAATTTTGTTAAGAACGTAGTCTGGAACGGTATGACGCAGTCTGCCGCAGCCCGAGCCGCCGGGTACTCAGAGACTGTAGCTAAGAATGGGATCGTGTCTACGCTGACGGGAAACCCCAAAATCCGTGCTGCTATTGCCAAAGAGCGGGAATTGTTTGCTAAAGCCAACGAGATGACCCGGAAAAAGGTCGTCGATGGCATGAAAGAAGCCATCGACATGGCCCGAGTGAAGGCCGACCCGGCCGTTATGGTTGCAGGTTGGCGCGAAATTGGGCGAATTTGTGGTTTTTACGAGCCGGTCAAGCACAAAGTCGAGGTGTCGGTGTCTGGTAAGGTCTTGGTCGAGAAGTTACAGACTATGTCGGACGAAGAACTTCTCCGCTTAGCCGAAGAATCTCAGGACGAAGCACTAGAGGGCGATTTCGAAGTCATAGAAGATGGCGAACAAATCGACAGTTAAGCAGATCTTAGCTCGCCGCGAACTGGCACGCCGCCGCCTGCTTCAGTTTACGAGTCAAACTCACCCAACGTACCAGGCCGGTTGGGTGCATGACGATATTTGCCGCCGCCTCGAGCGGTTTAGCCAGCAAGTTCTGGAGAAAAAGTCCCCTAGGCTTATGCTCCTGATGCCACCTCGGCATGGTAAATCGGAAATCGCTTCGATCCGCTTCCCTGCGTGGCACTTAGGACGTAATCCTGAGCATGAAATCATCAATGTCGGGTACAACCTCGACCTACCCATGCGGTTTTCGAGGAAAGTCCGTGATTTGGTGCGCGAACCAGTGTACGCAGCCATGTTCCCGCACATGCAGCTTGATCCTAACTCTCAATCCGTAGAGGCGTGGAACACAACTGCTGGGGGCGGGTTTACCGCCGCCGGTGTTGGGGGCGGTATTACGGGTAAGGGCGCGACGATTCTGATTATTGACGACCCATTAAAAAATCAGGAGGAAGCGGATTCGGTTGGTACACGCGACAAGTTGTGGGACTGGTACCAGTCGACTGCGTACACACGACTAGCCCCCGGCGGCGGAGTGTTGGTGATCGAGACGTGGTGGCACGACGACGATTTGGCGGGGCGTTTGCAGAACAGTATGCAGGCGGATAAAGAGGCGGACCAGTTTGAGATTATCAAATACCCCGCCCTGTCTGAGAAATGGGAGTATCTGGACTCGGATACAGACGAGATTATCCGCACAGACGATAAAATTGAGGAGCAGACCCCGAATCTCCAGTTACTCCGTCCTCCGGAAACATGTTTGCACGAGGAGCGGTACCCTACAGACGCGTTGCAGAAAATCCGGGCTAACATGCAGCCTCGTATTTGGTCCGCTCTGTATCAGCAGAATCCTACTCCGGACGAGGGTGTATATTTCAAAAAGGAATATTTCCGGTTTCAGATTTCTATGCCCGAGGCTGCAAATGCGCACATCTACACGGCGTGGGACTTTGCTATTGGGCAGAAACAGCAGAATGACTGGACCGTAGGGGCCACGATACTGCAGAGCGAAAATGATGTACTATATGTTCTCGACATCCATCGCATGAAGGGCGATAGTTTTGCGATAGTAGAGGCTATGCTCGATGTTGCTAAGCGCTACGAGAGCGCGTACAACAGCGATTATATGATTGGCGTGGAAGATGGACAGATCTGGCGCGCTATTGAGCCGTTATACAAGAAACGGAGTCTCGAACGACGACAATATGTGTCGTTTGAGGTTCTAAGGCCGTATACTGATAAAATGGTGCGTGCCCGCCCGTTACAAGGTCGCATGCAGCAGGGGCGCGTAGTTTTTCCTGAGGAGGCGCATTGGAAAGAGCAGGCCGTTCAAGAGTTGCTGAGGTTCCCAGCCGGTGCACACGATGACGTGGTTGACGCCTTGGCATGGGCTACTCGGCTGTGCATGGACAAAGAGCCCCCTAGCCAGAAACCTGCCGTCCATATTCCGTCGTGGAAAGACAAATTGAACACTACATCTTTTGGCGGAAGCCACATGGCGGCGTGAAGGATAGGCTATGCCAGTAAACACGAAACTTGCGGATGACGTTTGGAACCGGTATCAGTGGCTCCGTGACAACGGGCATATCGACTTTGTAAACAAGGCAGATAAATGTGAGGATTTTTTCGCTGGCGAACAGTGGGAACCTAAAGATTTATCGCTTCTGAAGGCGTATCGCCGCCCTGCTCTTACAATCAATAAGATCCTCAGTACGATCAGCAATGTACTAGGTGAACAGATTTATAACCGCACTGATATTTCTTTCCGCCCGCGTAACGAGGGGGCTACCAGCGAGATCGCAGACGCTCTGACCAAAGTGTTTATGCAGATTTCGGATAACAACCAATTACCGTGGATTCGCAGCGACGTGTTTGCGGACGGTGTTATCACTAGCCGCGGGTTCTTTGATGTGCGCCTTGATTTCTCCGATTCTTTGCGCGGGGAAGTTCGTATCGAGCCACTGAATCCTAAGAATGTGTTGGTGGATGCTGACGCAGACGAATACGACCCTGATAAATGGGGAGACGTGATTGTCACTAAATGGATGACGATCGACGAGATTGAGATGCTGTATTCCAAGGCCGATGCCGATATGTTGCGTAATCGCACCGGCAGTTACTGGCCGTACAGCTACGACGCTGTGGACATGGACCGAGATCGTTTCGGTAAGCCCCGCGCGGTTTCTTATACCGACGAGTGGGGGCGCGACGGCGATAATGCACGTTCCGTCCGCATCATCGAGCGCCAGTGGCGAAAGCTCGACCGCGTAGCGCACTTTGTAGATATTGCTACGGGGGATATGCGGATTGTTCCTCCGGACTGGGGCAAAGAGCAGGTAGATGAGTACTTAGAAGCTAATCCTGGGTTGACGATCACGAAGAAGATGATTCGTCGTATCCGCTGGACCGTAGTTGCTGACAACATCGTCTTGCACGATGACTGGAGCCCGTACAAGCACTTCACGGTTGTTCCGTTTTTCCCATATTTCCGCCGTGGTCATACTATGGGGTTGGTCGAGAACCTGATCGGCCCGCAGGAGTTGCTGAATAAGACTTCTAGTCAGGAACTGCACGTCGTTAACACCTCCGCCAATAGCGGCTGGAAGGTCAAGCGCAACGCTCTACAGAATATGTCTGTGGCGGAGTTGGAGCAGCGTGGGGCGCAGTCAGGGCTTGTTCTTGAGCTTGATGAACTTAATAGCGCCGAAAAGATTACGCCTAACTCAACGCCTACCGGCCTTGACCGTATCTCCTATAAGGCTGAGGAGCACATCAAGAGCATCTCCGGTGTTAGCGATTATATGCAGGGGTTTGCACGCGAGGATGTGTCCGCCAAGAGCGTGCTCGCTAACCAGCGTAGCGGTCAGGCCAATTTGGCTAAGGTTATGGACAATATGATGCGGACCGACAACATGTTGGCCCGCAATATCTTGGATATTGTTCAGGAGTACTACACTGAAGAGCGCGTAGTTCTGATTACAGGCGACCGGTTATCTCAACAGACTGAGCAGATGGTTGTTAATCAGGTAGGCCCAGAGGGGCAGATTTTCAACGACCTGACTCTTGGAGAGTACGGCGTTGTAGTGTCTAGTCAGCCTGATCGCGAAGTATTTGAAGATTCTCAGTTTGACCAGGCCGTGGCGCTTCGTACTCAGCTAGGGGTCAATATCCCAGACCGTTTCCTCATAGAGTCCAGCCGTTTACGGAACAAGACTGAGATCGTACAGTCCTTGCAGGTTGATCCTGAGAGCCCAGAAGGGCAGGCACAGGCCCGCCGTATGGAGGCCGAGCTGAGCCTGATGGAGGCCGAGGCGGTAGAGAAGCGCACCGATGCCGAACTGAAGCAGATGCGCGCTCAGACTGAGGCTATGAACATTCAGAAGGGGGCTCAAGAGCCACCGAACACCGAGTTGCTGAAGCTTCAGGGCGAGTTCCAGCTAAAGAACGCCCAGATGCAGCAGGAGTATGAACTCAAGCGTGAAGAGATGGACCGTGACTATCAGCTCAAACGTGAGCAGATGGAGATGGAGATCCAGCTCAAGCGCGAGATGATGCAGCAGGAGTCTAGAATCAAACGCGAAGCGGCCGCTGTCGCTAGCAATCAACAGGTCGAAGCACAGACGACCTAAAATAGGGAGATTAGAAATGAGTGAAGAACAAGTTGTAGAGCAGGAAGAAGTTGTAGACCGTGGCGACGAGCTGGTTAGCGAGTCCCCTCTTTCCGACGCCGGTAAGGACGTAGAACCTGAAACTGAGGATGAAGCGCCCGCAGCCGAGGCTGACGTTTCTGAGGAAGAGGGCGAAGAGACTGACGAAGAGCGTGAAGAACGCGAAGCGGCTGAGGCCGAAGAGGCCCGTAAACGCAATATCCGTATACCTAAAGCCCGGTTCGACGAAGCAGTGTCCAAGGCTCGTGCTCGCGAAGCAGAGCTGAACCGTCGCATTGAGGAGTTGGAGGGCCAATTAGGCTCTACTACACAGACCAACGAAATTTCCGACATGAAGTCGAAAATCGAAGAGCTGCAGGATAAATACGAAGACTTAATTATGGACGGCGAGAAGGAAGCCGCTCGTAAGGTCCGCCGCGAAGTGGATGCTATGCGCGACGAGCTGATTGAATTACAGACCAGTACTAAATCGGACACCGCCCGTAAGGCCGCCATCGATGATATGAAGTACGAGTCTGCTCTGGCCCGTATTGAGTCAGAGTATCCGGAATTGAACCCAGATTTAGATAGTTTCGACGAAGAAAAGACCGACGAGGTGGCGGTTTTGGTTGAAGCGTTTATGGCTCGTGGTTTTAACCGTCACGTTTCGTTGCAGAAATCAGTTAAGTATGTACTAGGAAACCCAGTTTCTAAGGACAAAGCTGCTTCAGAAGAAGAAACGGCAGTGATGAAGGCAGACCGGGCCCGTAAAGCTCGTGAAAAAGCAGCCGAGGCCGATAAAAAACAGCCAGCGCCTATCAATAAGGCAGGCGTGGATTCGGATAAAGCGGGAGTTGCCGGCGAATTGGGCATTGATATTATGAAGCTGTCTCAGTCTAAGTTTGCTAAGCTCGATGAAGAGACTAAGGCCCGTTTACGTGGGGATGATGTTTAAAGAAAGGTTGTTTGACAGTTAAAAATAGCTTTTCTATTATGCAGTTACTTTCGTTTATACGACACGATAGTTCGTATGGAGTGCGACCTCCTAAAAACTCGTTTTCAGCGCGATCACAGAGCGAAACTGTGAACAACTTGATACGGTTTGACGTATTTTTACTTTCAAAATGCCTAGGAGGCTCACATCATGGCAATGACTAACTTTAGTCTGTTGACTGATGAGCAGAAAACTATTTGGTCAATGGACCTGTGGAAGGCTGCTCGCAACTACTCTTTCGTGGACAAGTTCATGGGAACTGGTCCGAATGCAATGATCCAGCAGATCACCGAGCTGAAGAAGTCCGAAAAGGGCGCACGCGCCGTTTTGACTTTGCTGGCTGATCTCGAAGGTGATGGCATCGCAGGCGATCGTACCTTGGAAGGTAACGAAGAAGCGATGAAGAGCTACGATCAGGTGATTCGCGTTGACCAGATTCGTCACGCTAACCGCCATGAAGGTCGTATGGCCGATCAGAAGTCTGTTGTTGAATTCCGCAACAACAGCCGTGACGTTCTGGCTTACTGGCTTGCTGACCGTATGGATCAGATGGCGTTCCTGACTCTGTCTGGTGTTTCTTACGCTATGCGTACCAACGGTACCTCTCGTGTAGGTTCCGATCTTCCGTTCCTTGAGTTCGCTTCTGACGTATCTACCCCGACTAGCAAGCGTCGCCTGCGTTGGGACGGTACTAACAGCGTTCTCGTTGAAAACGGCGCTACCAACACCGTCGATGCTGACGACACCCCGTCTTGGGAACTGTTCGTGCAGCTGAAGGCTTATGCTAAGGATCAGTACCTGCGCGGTATCAAGTCCTCTGGCGGCGAAGAAGTGTTCCACGCTTTCTTGACTCCGCAGGCTATGGCTAAACTGAAGCTGGACGACACCTACATGCAGAACGTACGTCACGCACGCACTCGTGGTGACAACGAACTGTTCTCTGGTTCTAGCGTCATGATCGACGGCATCGTGTTCCACGAGTTCCGCCATGTATACAACACCGCCGGTGCTGCATCTGGCTCTAAGTGGGGCGCGTCCGGTACTCAGGACGGCTGTCAGATTCTGTTCTGCGGTGCTCAGGCACTCGGTATGGCAGATCTGGGTAACCCAGAGTGGGTTGAGAAGGGCTTCGACTACGAAAACCAGCAGGGTATTTCGGTTTCGAAGATCCTTGGTTTCCTGAAGCCTAAGTACAACAGCATCTACGCTGGTAACACCGAGCAAGACTTCGGCGTTATCTCCGTATACGCTGCTCAGTAACAGTAAAGGAGACTAATCATGGCCCAAGTTAATCCGACTCGTGGCGCTCAGTACGCGCTGACCGCCATCTATGATCTGGCTGTCGGTGACACCGTGACTGCTACCGATGGTTCCACTGCAACCATTGGTGCAGCCGGCTCCGTAGTATTCGACGCTATCCGTCTGCCTGCAGGCGCTACGATCACTTCTGGTAAGTTGATCGTATCCGCAGCATTCAATGACGGTACTGCCGCTACTCTGGACATCGGTGACCGTGGCGACGACGACCGTTACAGCGCAACGCAGGTGAATATCGCTTCTGCAGCAATCTCCTCGCTTGACTTTACCGGTTACTCTAACCCGTCAGGTTATGACCTGCAGCTGACTATGGCGTGTACCGATGGTGACGCTGCTACTGGTGCTCTGCGCTTGATCGTTGAATATGTGGTTGATAGCCGCATCAACGAGGCACAGACCCACTAAGCTGGTTAAGAGGGGGACGCAAGTCCCCCTCTTTCCTTGAATCAGGGAGACAAAGCACATGATGATGGTTCTTAATAGAAACCACGTCCTCAGTACTCTGACTGGGCACACAGTTGGTTTCGTAAAGGGGGAACCGGTTTTTGTACCGAAAGTAGCTATCCGCGAGGCTGTAGCTATCGGCGCAACTCCGGCCGACGGTTCTGATGTTGACATCTTAGAAGATAAGAAAGAGTCATACGAGCCATTTGATTTATCCGAACGCGCCGGACTGATTATGGAGGCTATTTTGCTTCTTGTTGAGCGTAATGATCGGGAAGATTTTACTGCTGCTGGCGCTCCGCGCGCAGATGCTATTTCTAAGGAAGTAGGTTTCCGTGTTCAGGCCAAGGAGTTCGCTCCCGTCTGGCAGCGGTACCATGACGAACTTGCTGAGGCGGGTAACTAATGTACGACGCTGCTTGGTTGATTGCTGCTTTTAGAGCGGAGGTTTATGACCAGGTAGCCCCGTATCTTTGGTCCGACGACGAGATTTTGTCGTTTATCGACGATGCCCAGTACGAGTTCTGTCGCTTGACCGACGGTATCAGGGACGACTATTCGCCGGACACCAGGATTATTATCAGGGCCGGACGTGATTGGGCGTATATAAACCCGCTCATTCTAGAGATCCGACGCGCATGGCGAGTTTCTGATAAAAAGCCTGTCGCCGTGCTGAATGTAGAGGATATGGACCGAGATCTCGGTCTAGATGACTATGGAATTCCTAGAAATTCCGTTTATACAGGCGTTCCCGGAGAGGTTCGGGCGATCGTGGTCGGTGGGGATGAGGAGCGCGTACGCGTTCTAGATACTCCTCAGGCTAATGATTACATTCAGATGTCTGTTTATCGATTGCCGCTAGAACACATCGAAAATGCTAATTCCGACCTCGAAATCTCGGCAAAACACCGCCGCAGTCTGCTTTTGTGGATGAAGCATCTGGCGTATAACAAGCACGACGCCGAAACATATGACAGAGCCCGGGCTGAGCGATATGGGGCAGAGTTTCGTTTTTATTGCGACCGAGTTAAGACTGAGGACTCTAGGCGCAATCACCAGAATCGCCCGGTGGCGTACGCAGGGTTATGACAGAACAGGCCATATGCCCTCGCCGGATGTGGGCGGCTTGTACAGGGTATGTGCTTCCCTGTATTAACACCGGCCGCCCGAGCCTAGTCAGTCCCTAGCTAGGTTCGGGCACCTACTTCAGAGGTTTGGTATGCCGCAAAATGTAAAATATACTATTGGCGGCATTATCCTAGACTACCGCAGGGCAGAACGGCCGTATGAGTAACAAAATTAAATTGGTTCAGGGGGATACTCGTCCAGTAATGGAAATTACTTTGAGCGACGAGTTTACTGGCGCTCCCATTGATATTACCGGGGCAACCGTACGCTTGAAGTTTAGGGAGTTAGGCTCTGAGACCGTACGGTCTACGCTAGTAGGTATAAACGTATCTCCGGCCGATGGCGTAGTAGCGTTCTCATGGGCTGATGACGCAGATGCCCTAGCTGGAGACCCAGGGCCTTACGAAGCTGAAATTGAGATTACTTTCTCTGACAGTACTATCCAGACTGTATATGAGAAGTTGAAGTTCTACGTCCGCGAGGACTTCTAAAATGATTCAGGCAGATGCTTACACTTACCCTATAGCAAGTGTTAAGTACATCCTAATAACGGCAAGGGTATCTCTAGGAGCATCTGGGCGATACCGTAGACATTACGATCTTTTCGGCGTTACTGACTCGGTGGTATTTTCTGCCGGTAAGAACCCATCTGAGTCGGTTTCGGCGCTTGAAAATCTAGCTTTAACTTTCGGTACGCAGATTTCAGAGGCTACGATAGCTACAGCGGATGAGGCGTTCAGATCGTTTGGTTTAACCAAGTCTGAAGATATATCGACGGCTGATGTAAAAAACGTTTCTTTCAACGCTCAACAGTCAGAGTTGCTAGGTTCGTCGGACGGCCAGACTTTCGTTTATGGGTTAGAAAAGCCGGATGCTTTGGGGGTAGCAGATTCTGATGCAAAAACCCTTTGGACGACGTACACCGAGGCACCTGTATCGGTTGACGCCTCATCTATAGGGGTTTACTTAACTTTTCTTGATACGGTTTCTACTTCCGATGTACTCGTGACTGGCGGGTACGCTAATCGTGCCTTTAGCGATGCGCTATACGCTACGGATGATTTCCTAGGCGAAGCCAATATTGACGACGATCAGATCATGGTGTTTACAAAAAACACCGTGGATCTCCTCAGTGCTGCAGACAGTTTTTCCCGGTTATTGGCTTATTCTCGGGGGCTCACAGACCAACCCAGTACTGCGGATGTAAGTATTCTTGAGCATTCTACGCCTCGCAGCGACGGTAGCCAAATCTCTGATGCAGAGGTAAAATTACTGGGACCGGTTCGTAGCGATTCCGCCAATACATCCGACAGCGGGTCGTTGCTAAGTCAAGGGTACGTTGATAACCCTTATTACTTTGCGGAAGATTATGTCGGACAGATTCGCTACATAGACTAAGGAGTCATTATGATTAAGGACAATATGAAGGCAAAAGGCCGCCTTAAAATCGTCATTACTGGTAAAGACGGTTCTATTAAGGATAGCCGCGAGGTTGATAACTTGATAGTAGCTACTGGCCTGGGTTTTATCGCTTCTCGTATGAAGGACGCTACCGCTACCGCTATGAGTCATATGGAGCTCGGCACTGGCACTACCGCCGCAGCTTCTGGCGATACCGCTCTCGAAACTGCTATTTCAGGTAGCCGCATTTCACTTACTTCTACTACCGTAACTGATAACGCCGTAGAGTATGTTGCTACTTTCGGCGCTGGCGTGGGTACTGGCGCAGTTACTGAAGCTGGCATCCTCAACGCAGCTTCTGGCGGCACTTTGCTGTGCCGTACAGTATTTGACGTTGTAAATAAGGGCGCTAGTGACTCAATGTCCATTACCTGGACCGTCACTATTTCAGCATCATAAACTAGCCAATAGGGGGCGTGTCTGATGGCTATCAAGACCCGTGAGACAACTGCGGATGGCGTAACCAACAAAGGCGCGCCCCTTACTAACGCTGAGCTCGATAATAACTTTGTTGAGCTTCAGCAAAATAAGCTAGGATCGGCAGATTTGGTTGCCGCAGATACCAGTTATGACAATGCTGGAAGCGGGCTTGTTGCGAGCAACGTGCAGTCTGCGATCGACGAGCTCCAAGACAAAAAGCTAGATATTTCTGCGCTCGCTGCCAATGTGGTGTTCTATCCAACTACAGCGGCAAGCGACATTTCTACTTACTACAAATTAGTCACATCGACGGACGATGCTGATTATGACACTGTAGCTGTTAATGTCCCTACAGGAGAGATTGACGGGGGCAATGTACTTGTAGCCTCTCTTGCCTCTAGTGCCGGTATTCTAAGCGGTAGTACTGGCTCTATTTCTATTAGTACAGTAGGTAACGTACGAGTAGTAAACGCCAACGATGCAGCTAGTTTTTACTTTGAGGTTTACCACCGAGATTCTTTAGGTACCGAAACGCTGATTGGTACTTCCGGCACTACGGCTGAGGTTACCAGCCAAACCTACGAAGAATTTTTTGCTTTTGCGCTAATAGATGCGACCACGTTCACCGATACTGATCGGGTCGTCCTCAAATTCTATGCTAATGAACTTGGTGCTGGCACCGGCTCTTTTCAGTTCCAATTTGGTGGAGCGCAGCCCGTTAGATCAAATTTTCCTGTCCCAGTAAATGTTGTCTCCCACGCTAACGATGCCGGAGATATATTGGTTGACACCAGCAACTTCGCTGGGGCTTTGAGCGGCACGGATGCTGACGTTCAGTCTGCGTTGGACACCCTGGACGATCACAACCACGACAGTGCATACCAAGCCATTTTAGTAGAAGGTGCGTTTGTTGATGGTGATAAAGACAAGTTAGACGGTATTGAAGCCGGGGCTACCGCCGATCAGACCGGCGCTGAAATAAAATCTTTGTACGAGGCCGAGTCAAACACAAACGCCTTTACTGACGCAGAGAAGACTAAATTAGGCTATGTATCCGTTACACAGGCTGTCGACCTTGACCAAATGGAAACAGACATCGCCGCACTTGCGAACGGCATGGTGTACAAAGGTGATTGGGACGCATCTACTGGATCTTTTCCTGGCTCTGGTGCAGCCCAGACCGGCTGGTTCTATTACGTATCAGTAGGCGGGACGGTTGGTGGCGTCGTATTTACCGCGGGCGACAATGTCGTTGCTGTTACTGATAACGCGTCGACTTCTATTTACTCCGCGAACTGGTCTAAACATGACCAGACCGACGCGGTTCAATCCGTTGCAGGGGAGGTTGGGAGTATCTCTGCCTCGGCGTTGCGATCAGCGATTAATGTAGAGGACGGCGCCACCGCTGACCAGACTGCTCAAGAGATCGCCACCGCAATTGACGCTGACGCTACCGCTGAATCTACCCTGAAATCTGCACTCGGACTCGGAACTGCCGCTTATACCGCTTCGACTGACTACGCTACCGCTGCGCAGGGTGCATTAGCGGATAGCGCGTTGCAGAGTTCTGACATCGGCGTGTCTGTTCAGGGCTACTCATCCGTGTTGGCCGGGGCTACTGCATCATTTACTACCGCAGATGAGTCTAAGCTAGATGGTATTGAAGCACTCGCAGATGTGACCGACACCGCCAATGTAACGGCTGCTGGTGCGCTCATGGATAGTGAGGTGACGAATCTTGCTGCCGTGAAAGCATTTGATCCTACTGATTACGCTACGGCTGCTCAGGGTGCATTGGCCGATTCTGCTACCCAACCGGGCGACAATGTTTCCGACCTGACGAATAATGCTGGTTATTTAACTGGCATCACAGGGCAATCAATCAAGAATTTGTCAGATGTCTACTCGTCGATGACCCCGACTGACGGGCAGGTTCTGACCTATGACACAACGAACGGTTGGCAGGCTGAAGATGCTTCTGCTTCTGGCGGTGGGATCACCTATGTACGAAAAACTGCGAACTATACGGCTTCTACAAATGAAGGCGTCATTGCGGATGCTTCTGGCGGAACATTTACGGTAACTCTTCCAGCATCTCCCTCTATAGGCGACTTTGTTCGGATTGTAGACGGCGCAGATTGGTCAACGACTAACCTCACTGTGGGGCGTAACGGCAGCTTCATCGAAGGTGATGCTGAAGATATGATATTGGATTTGAGCGGGGTCGCCGTAGACTTTATCTATGATGGCGTAATGTGGCACGTCTACATTCAGGCTGGGTTTGTCAATGATAACCCCCTTCAACTTGTAACCACGCCAACAAACGTATCTCCGGCAGATTCTGCAACAGATATAGGCAGCACGCCTGCTCTTACTGGCTCTGCATTTGCTAGCTTGTATGGCTTTACTATGGCTGCCGGACAATGGCAGGTTTCTACCGTAAGTGATTTTTCGTCAACGGTAGTCAATACAGGTGATGTTGCAGGTACTTCTGTTACATATAACGTATCTAGTGGAATTCTTTCTACGTCAACAACATATTACTGGCGTGTTCGATATAAAAACTCGCACGGAGACTACTCTGAGTGGTCTACGGCAACTTCATTTACAACCGCTGCATCTTTTGGACCAACCGTTATCGGCGAGTCATATGGCGGCGGATACTATGCTGGAATAATCACTCAAGGCGGATCAGATTATTATTTGATCGTTGCTCCAAAATCTACAGGCGAGAACAGTAGCAAGCAATGGAAAACAAGTGGTAGTGCTGGCCCAAGCGCTACGCAAACACTAAATAATGGCCCGGCTGCTTCTGCGTCAATGAACAGCGCAACGTATCCTGCCGCTCAATTCTGCGAAGGATTGTCAATTGGTGGTTACACGGACTGGTATCTTCCAGCCAGAGATGAGCTGGAGTTGTGTTATCGGAATCTGAAGCCCACAACAGATGCAAATAATACCTCTAGCCGTTCCTTATCTGGAATTACTTATCCAGAAGGCAATGATGTTTCTGGCGATACGATGGGCATTAACCGTAACAGCAATCCTACGGGTTCTGCTTATACATCAGGATCTCCAGCGCAAACTTCTGTAACAGCATTTCAGACAGGGAATAGCGAAGCCTTCGCTTCTGCTAGCTACTGGCCTTCTAGTGAGTACAGTTCTACGGACGCATGGAGGCAGTACTTCCTTAATGGCTACCAGGGCACCAACCTTAAGTACAGTTCCTACTATGTTAGGGCTGTCCGCAGGATCGCGGTGTAGAAAGGAGAACAACAATGTATATCTGCGTAACCCATGTTGATGCCCGTACCGGTATTCCTTGCACTGTGGCCCCAATGTCGCATGGCCCTGCATTCCCAAAGGTTAAGGGTCTAAACATTGAGTTCGGCAATCAGACGCAATGGCCAACAGATCATCCGTTGTTCTTTGGTACTTGTGATGACGATGCCGATACTTCTGTTGCTGGCGTTGAGCGTGTCTTGACTGCCGAAGAATATGCCGATGAGCAGTTCAAAGAAAACGACACGAAAGCAGCACAGATTCGTCAACACAGAAATTATTTGTTATCCACAACTGTAGATTCTTTGAATCCTATTCGTTGGGAAAACTTGACTGAGGAAGAACAAAATTCTTGGCGAACATATCGCACAGAATTGTTAGATGTTCCACAGCAAGAAGGTTTCCCGTGGAATGTAATTTGGCCGACTAAGCCGGAGTAACGTATGGCTATGCTATCAAGTAAGCTCATAATCGCTGTCGGCAGCGTCCGAGCTGGTAATGTTGATTCTCAGGCGGCCGCAGATGGGTACGTACTTACCGCAGACGGCGTTGGTAATGCAGCTTGGGAGGCCGCAATAAGCGGCATAGCCGATATTGTCGAGGACACTACCCCTCAACTCGGCGGAGATTTAGATGTAAACAGCCGGAGTATTGTCTCTACAGATAACGGGGATATCCCAATTACCCCAGATGGTACTGGTAAGGTAATTCTGAGCGGGTTAAACTGGCCGACAGCTGATGGCGCAGTAAATCAGGTTCTCGCAACCGATGGCTCTGGGAACTTATCGTTTGCTGATGCTGTATCTGTTACTTATGCGGATGGGGGTTCTTCGAGTTCTATTTACGATCCGGACTCTACTGTGGATTTCGGCAATTCGACTTCTACCTATATCCCATTCTTAACCATTGAAGGCGGTACGGCGCAAGGATAATTATGGCTCTCAATCTATCTAGACTTAAACTTCGCCGCGACACTTCAGCAGATTGGGTTACTTACGACCCTGTGCTCGCTGCCGGCGAGCCTGGCTATGAAACCGATACCGGCAAACTTAAGATAGGCGACGGTGTCACCGCATGGACTTCACTGCCATATTCCTTCGATGTCCAGGGCTTGATCGATGGAGCGCCCACCGCTCTGGATACTTTGAACGAAATCGCGGCCGCTATTAGTGATAACGCTTCATTTTCTTCTAGCGTACTTACTAAGACAGACAATCTCGCAAGCGTTGCAGACGCAGCTACCGCACGTACAAACCTCGTAGCGGTACCTGGTACAAATATCCAAGCGTATGATGCAAATTTAGCAAGTTTCTTGTCCGCCGTAGATTTGCCATCCTCTGATGGCAGCGCAGATCAACTACTGCAAACCAACGGGGCTGGAACTCTTTCATTCCAACCTCCGCCTGAAGTAGCAGGTACGTTTACTGCAACAGCTTCAGGAAGCATTGCAGATGGCGACCCATGTGTCGTTAACTCCGACGGTACTGTATCAAGCGCAGGCAATGTAAGTTTCTCATCAGGTTCATGGGAGACAGAATTCGACCTTGGCGCTCAGACGCCATATTACGATGCTGGTCATGCTGCAGTAGATCCTGTCAGCGGGATTATCTGCAATGTATTTAGGGAAACCTCTTCGCAGAGTAATCTGTTATTCCTTTCAGACGACGGAGACGGTACGTTCACCGTACTGAGTGAGACTTCCCCAGCCGATTTCACCGACCCGGCTGGCTACGCAACCATTATTAGCCTAGGCGACGACAAGTTCTTTTATGTACATCATAAGGCGGGTAACTACACTGCGTACGTAATTGATTACAATGGCGGATCCCCGGTAGTGGGCCCCGGCACGGCGATATCATCTTCGACAGCGGTAAATAGTATTAGCGCTCATGTTGCTAGCAACGGGAACGTAATTGTATTCTACGGGCTTACGACGGATGCCTTACTTTATGCTACTGCGGTTTCTATCAGCGGGGCTACCATCACCGCTGGGACGACAGTTTCATTTTCGTCGACCTCACTTCCAACAAGCGGCAGCCCCTCGTCCCATCAAGCGTCGTTCTCTGTCGGAGGATATGAGTATTGTTTTTACTACCACGATGCTCCCGGCGTCGATGCTGTATGGTATGTCGTAGCCTCTGTATCAGGAACAACAGTTACTGTAGAAAATGCGGGGGCCACCACCGGCATCTCAAATTGTTATGGGAGGGTACATGCTGCATGGGATCCGTATAGAGAGCTTGCGATGGTTATGTACGGTTACGGCTTTAGTACGCATGCTTATATGTTCGCCTGTACTGTCTCTGGAACAGTAGTTACAGCAGGCTCGTCCGTAAATATGGCTTCTAGTAAAGGGCTTTCTTCCATTAACTTTGCCCCATTCTTGATTGCTTCAGATTTTCAAGGCGCATTCTTCGCTTCTGAAACCGCCCCCTATATTCGTTTTAGAACTTGGACCACGTCAGGGACGACTATAACTCTTGACGCGGATATAGGCGCTATCGCTGGAGCGGAGAACGATTACGCCAGCGCCTGCGTTGGCCCGGATGCGTTTTATGGCTTTGTCAACGACACCAACACCGATTTATCTGTGCTCGCTTTTTACGGCACCTCGGTATTGACCTCAAGCAATTATATTGGTATTTCTGCCGGTAACTATGCTAATTCCTCTACAGCAACTGTTCAAATTACGGGGGCTGTTGATGATGCTCAAACCGGTTTGACCCCCGGCGCGACCTATTATGTAAACGGTAGCGGCATATCTACTTCACCTGGTACTCCAAGTGTTGTTGCTGGCCAAGCTGTCTCGGCGACGAGGCTCAAGGTAAGATATAACTAAGGAGAAGAAATGGCTGATTCGATTATGCAACTCCGCCGTGATACTGCCGCTAATTGGACTAGCAGTAACCCTACACTAGCTTCTGGTGAGCCAGGATACGAGACTGATACCGGCAGACTTAAAATAGGCGACGGCACTACTGCTTGGGCGTCGCTTGCGTATTCCTTTGATATTCAGGGGGTTATTGATAGCGCGCCTGTGGCACTAGATACTTTAAACGAGCTCGCCGCTGCCGTCGCAGATGATGCTAGTTTCCACACAACTGTACTTATTAAATCAAATAACCTTTCTGATTTAACTAACGCTGCTACCGCCCGCGCCAGTCTAGACCTCGAACCTGGCGTTGATGTGTTGGGCTATGACTCAAACCTAGCAGCCGCGGTGTCAGCGTATGATTTCCCTGTCGCCGATGGTAGTAGCGGGCAGGCTATCAAAACTAATGGTTCTGGCACTTTATCCTTTACGGACCTACCTACTCCTGGTGGCTCTTTTACTGCAACAGCTTCAGGAAGCATTGCAGATGGCGACCCATTAATTATAAATGCTGATGGTACTGTAAGCGCAACCGCCGTTATTGCTGATTGGTCGTCAGTAAGCAATACAACTACTACGCCTATTACTGAATTCATTAGCTCATCAGTTCGTTCACAAGCCGCTACCGACATTGAGTATAATTCTGACAGTGATGAATACGCCATCGCGTATATGTCAAACTCTTACAACCTCAATGTATTTTTTGCTACCGTAACTGGCGGTACTCCCTCGTTTACTGCCGATACTAATACAGGGGTGGCTTTAGGGTATAACCACAATGGCAGGTTTCCTTTGTTATATGTAGGGAGCAATACTTACGTCTATCATAATCTAGACAACGGTGGTAACTTGAAAGCGTATACCATCCAAAACAACGCCGGAGTCCCGTCAATAGGAAGCCCGACAACGGTAGCGACCGGTATTACTTCCGAGATCAAATTTAGAGCCGTACATTACGTCGCTGACGGTAAATACCTGCTTTGGTTTTCAAATGTAGACGACGTCATACAGTGTCACTGTTTAACGGTATCCGGCACAACTATTACTGACGAAAGTAACGTAACATTTTCAGGAGGTGCGCCGTTTGACCGCCCTGGCTCTGCGTATTGCGCAGCGGATAGTGGGTACTATTTCTTTTTGGCGGGTGAATCGACCGCGACGGCTAGCGTTGTTTACATGGCCGCAACGGTTAGCGGAACCACTGTATCCATAGCGACCGCTCCTACGACAGCGGCGTTTCCTTCCGGCGTGATGAAAAATATAGCAAGAACTCAAACCCTTAGTGATGGGACGCTTATTTGTCTTTGCGGTACTACCAGCGATTCTAATGCTGGCGTCTTCGCTGCTACAAATAGTTCCGGCGTGCTAACGGTGGGCTCCCCGACCTTGCTGGAGGCGACATCGTACAAATCGCCTGTAGACACCATACAGAAGTTTCTTGTCGACGGTGGATTGGGTAATGAACACGCGGCGTTCGTCGGTTATGAGTCTGGTCTTTTCGGCAAGCTGCATAAATTTACGGTAAGTGGGACAACTATCACTAAGACAGCAGAGACCGCTGTTACTACAGGTACCGCCGCAAGCAACGAAATGTTCTCGATTGCAGGCGTACCGACAAATAACGAGTATATCGGTATTTGGTACGATTACTCCCCAGCGGATCTGATGTGGTTTAAGGCCTATGCAAACGAGTCAACAAACTTGACCGCAAGTAATTTTGTTGGAATTTCTGCCGGCGCTTATACCGACTCTGTCACAGCGACCGTACAGATTCAGGGTTCGGTGGATGATGCGCAAACCGGCTTAACGGCAGGACAGGTTTATTATGTTCAGACTGATGGGTCGCTTAGTGAAACAGCAGGTAGTCCTAGCGTAGTAGCGGGCGTTGCATTGAGCGCGACAACTCTTTTGATTAAGGAATAGAGATGGCCGATTTCCCTGATAGATTTAAGATTCGCCGCGACACAGCCGCTAATTGGACAAGTAATAACCCTACGCTGCTTGAGGGGGAGCTTGGCTGGGAATCAGACACTAAAAAGCTCAAGATCGGTGATGGAGCTACGGCTTGGGGGAGCCTTGGCTATTCGTTCGATATTTCTGCGGTAGTTGATGGCGCACCTGCTGATCTCAACACTCTAAACGAGCTAGCCGCGGCTATTAACGATAATGGTACTTTCCATGAAACGGTCTTGTTTAAGGCTAACAATCTTTCAGAGCTGACCGATGTTTCTGCCGCGCGTACAAATCTCGGGGTGGCGATTGGTACTGATGTACAAGCATATGACGCGAATCTTACAAGTTTTGTAAACACCTTTACCCTACCCGCGACCGACGGGGATAACGGGGGCTATCTTACAACTAACGGCGCAGCTTCATTATTATTCGATTACATCGGTGTTGGTGGTGGCTCTTTTACTGCAACAGCTTCAGGAAGCATTGCAGATGGCGACCCATTAATTATAAATGCTGATGGTACTGTATCAAGCGCAGGTTTTGCTGGAGAGGCCGATTTATCGACGATGTCTGCATTAGCTGTTGAGCAGTCGGTTACCCCCGTTGAGTTTAGTGGTAATCAGCCCGTCCTTGTTTCGTACGACCCGACAAATGACGTTTGGATAAGATTGCGGAGAAGCAGAAGCGCATCACTTACGTATGTAACGTTCGGAACTCGATCTGGCGGTGTTATCACTTGGGGGGTTGAGGACACTTCAACTCATGTTGCATATGCCACGGAACAGGTGGGGTCTGTACACTCATTAGGTGGCGGCAAGTGGCTTTTTGTATACAAAAGTGCTAGCGATACTAATCTTCAGAGTGTGGTTATTGATTACAACGGCGGAGCTTGGACAAAGACGGCAGAACATCCGCTAGGATTCGGAGTAAACGCCAGGAATCTTGGGTTTAGTAGAGCGTCCGATGGTACGTTTGTTTTCTTCTATCACAAAGCAGGGGGTATGCACGCAATAGCAGTATCCGTATCGGGTACGACTATTTCCTCTGGCGCTAGCCTCAACACCGGGTTTAATGTAGCTTCTACATGGAACGCGTTCAACGGTTCCGTCGCGTATGATGGAATGTATTTTTACCCGATGTGTAAAGATGGGACCGATCTAAAGTATTGCTCGTTGACTCTTGCCGGAACAACACTGTCTATATCTCAAGCGCCGGTAACGACCGGGATTTCAGACGTTCATGCCGAAAATATGGTTGCATCTATTTATGATGCCACCGCAGGAAAGATTGGGGTTTTTTACAGGAATTCCAGTGGCTACCCTACAGCAGCTGTTGCAACCCCATCTGGCGGCACGCTCAGTTTTGGCACACCTACTGTAGTTAGATCAAATAATACACTTTCGCGCCGGGGGAATTACTCTCCTATAACTTGTGATGGGAACAACAACTTTTTGTTTTTCTATGGAGCTTTTGACAGCCCAACACTGGTTCTCCACACTATGCCCGCGTCAATCTCTGGAACCTCGTTTTCGCTGGGTACAGAAATCACATATGGAAGCATCGTTATTAACGGTAATTCTGGTTTTACTAGTTATTCGTCCTATGCACTATACGATACGACACCTGCCGCAACCGTGGTCCATTATTATGGTGAAGACAGTGCCGAGGCGTATAGGGTCTATGCTGGCGTGCAGTCAACAAACTTGACCGCAAGTAATTTTGTTGGAATTTCTGCCGGCGCTTATGCGGATACGGGGACGGCAACTGTCCAAACCGCTGGCTCCGTTGATGACGCCCAAACTGGGTTGACTCCAGGACAGCGCTATTACGTCCAGACTGATGGGTCACTAGGCACTACGCCTGATTCGCCGTCCGTAGTAGCCGGGGTGGCTGTAGCGTCGACAAAATTGATAGTCGTTAACTAAGCCGGAGTAAGTGATGGAACCAGTCGTTTTTTGGAATTTAATCCTCACCGCATTTCTTTCCATTGGCGGCTGGTTCATCCGTAATGTAGTGGCCGACCTGCGCCGTATTGAAAAGCAGATGTACGAGTGCCAGTCCGGCCTGAACGACAAGTTTGTACGCCGGGATGACTACAGAGAGGACATCCGCAGAGTGGAACACAAGCTGGATCAAATCTTCGAGATGATCGGGGATTTGCAGAAAAGCAGATGAAACATCCTGTTGAGCAGTTAGGCTGGTTAGTGATCGGTCTACTGCTTGGCGGACTCATTGCTTATTCAACCAACGCTTTATCTGCCGACCCCATCGTCTCTGAGCAGACCATCACCACCAAGGGCGAACAGACCACTACCGTCAAAAGCCCTCCACCGTCCGCTATTGCACCGCAATTCTCCGCCGGTAATGGCAACGATCTCTGTACCGTTGGGGCTTCTGGCGCGGTTCAGACACAGATTCTGGGCATCTCTGTAGGCTCGACCTTCACCGAAGAAAACTGCCTGCGTTTGAAAAATGCAAAGTTTCTCTACGATAGCGGCATGAAAGTCGCTAGCGTTTCCTTGATGTGTCAGGACAAGCAAGTCTTTGACGCGATGATGCAGGCAGGGACACCATGCCCATATGAAGGAATGATAGGTGAATCCGCTAAACTTGCGTGGAAAACGCATACAGACAAAGCTTTAGAAACAACCGAACCAGATGGGATGACCGCAGAGGAACAAAGGCTTAAAGCCCTTGGCATTATTGGCGGCATATTTGGAAGCCTGTTGCTGTTTTAGCCATGAAATCTTATACGCCATACACATATTTAATCGGCTGGAGCCAACTTGGTATTTATTACTACGGCGTCCGGCACGCTAAGAAAGACAAAACATTGTACGAAAGCGGATGCCATCCGGATGAGCTGATGGTGACTTACTTCACTTCATGCAAAAAAGTGCCTGAAATATGTGAAGCCAATGGAAATCCGGACATAGTTCAGATCAGAAAAACTTTTGACAAGGCTGAAGCAGCATTGCTGTGGGAGGAAAAAGTCCTTCGCAGACTTCATGTTCTACAAAAAGACAACTGGCTGAACGCAAACATCGCAAGCCATATCGGCATGACTTCTGAGATCAGGAGCAAAATAAAAGAATCTATGCTGGCTTCTGGAATCACTAGAAATGATGAGTTTAAGGCGCGCGTCTCGGAAGTGCATAAGGGCAAGAAAATCACCGAAAAAACCAAAGCCAAGATCCGGGCAAAAGTTTCGGGCAAAAAACACCCTCAGTTTGGGACTACCCGTTCAGAGGAAACCAAGGCGAAAATCAGCATGGCTAATAGCGGAAATAACCAAGAAGTCTTTTCGTGTCCACATTGCCACAAACAAGGAAAAGGGTCTGTAATGTTCAGACACCACTTCGACCGATGCAAATTAAATGCGCTTTAATCGCTGCGTCAGTGGCCTATTCGGCAGCCTGCTCTTCTTCTGACCCTATTTATGGCTACAGTTCTAATGCTGCTGCTGGGGGTCATTCTTGGGCTATGTCTGAATCTGTATTGGGAGTGGCTCCGGTTCAAGGACTCGACATCTCAGGGGTTATCTACAGGTACACCGCCGTTAAAGAACGACCAGACCCATTCACCGTCACCATCCAAAACGCCAACGCGATTGATGGCGGATATGTATTTCGAGAAACAGATGATTGGTCGGGCCGAACTGGTCAAACAATCGTCAAGTCAGTACCGGTTGGATATGTACCGATTAAATACTGGGGAGACGGAGAGATCGTCACAACGGGAGTGGGTAGCGTAGAAGATCCACAGGTGGTCTACACCTACCGCTATATCGAGCCTGAGCCTGTTCTCCCTGACCTGCCGGTCTATTCCTACGATGCCCTTGAAGACCCTGCCGTACTGACCGCCACAGAACCTACAGAACGCCCCGAAACGGACGAGGACGAGGCGAAGAAGGACGACAAGGACGAGGAGGATAAGGACATGGAAAAGGCCCTAGCAGCCCTCCAGAGCGGTCTGGAGATGGCAGTGGGTCAGACAGGCATGCTTGCCCAGATGAATCCTGTCACAATGACTCAATATTATGCAGCCAATATACCGGGTGGAGTGTATAAGGAAACCGTAATACTCCAAGGTGGTGAGATCAAGGACAACAAGCGGGCATTCCGCAGCATGGCGAATGACCGACTACACAACCAGATGGTTGAGGGGCAGTACAAATAGTTGCAAGTGTGTTGAATTGTGTTATTGTGTAATCTCCTTCACACGGAGATTGACATGAAAAAAGACCGAACAATGACCATCCGGCTTCCGGCTGAGATTGAAGCCAAGTTAAAGAAGCAAGCCGAGAAAGAGACCCGAACCTTTGCGGATCAGGTTTTGCACTACATCAAACTTGGATTGGAAAAGAACACATGAGCATGATGGATTACAACCACGAACAAGCACTAGCGCAACCGGAACAAAAACCTGTGGCATATGTTCATCTAGAAAAATGGTTAGATGGTCAGCTTTGGCCAGAGGACGCTTTTAGTGAAATTCTTTTTGAAGGAATGACCCCACTCTACACCGCACCACCAAAGAAAGAAGCGGTTGAAAAAATTGCTGCATGGATGATCTCCCAAGGCTTTGCAACTGGCCACGGCGAATCCATTGAAGATTTGCTTGAAGAACTTGAATGGCAAATAAAGGAGATCCGACAGTGAAGAAGATCCTACTGGCCTGCCTGATTGCAGGCACAGCAAATGCCGTAGATGTTCCCATCGAGGGTACAGTACAAAGCCGCTGCTTGATTAACACCGATGTGGCGGGTGTCTACGGAAACCCGAATGCCTACACCCTGACGACTACCCCTGCTGATGGCGGGGTCTTGCCAATCGTCCGGTACGATGTGTCGTTAGCAGATGCTTACAAAGCTAAGATCACCTACCCGACTGCCTTCTCTGCTAGTCCTAGCCTGAGCGATGCGGTGGCTTGGACAGGTGCTGTAAGCGTGTCTGAGGTATCTGCTGTGGGCATGGCAGACTATGACACGGATGCTGTGACCTATGAGCAGACCAAGGAATACGACCTGACTACTACAGGTACGACTTGGTTTCAGATTTCCAGTACAGCGACCTATGGCGGTGGTGGCAATAAAGCCTTTCCGGGTGGCACTTATCGAGCAGTAGTGGTGGCGGAGTGTATCGCCCAATGAGCGACTGGCGAAAAACTGCGGTACAGGCTGTGGATGCCCTAGAGAAAGCCGCAGACGCCCTGCGACGAGCCATTGGCGAGCACGACATGGCAGAGTATCAGCGACTAGTTGCGCTTGATAAGCTGGCAGAGGAAGCCCAAGAGATGGGGCTTTACGACTGATGTTTCCGAAAGTTGCTTCGGTAACATGCCTGCTTTTCTTTATGGGTACTGGGTTTGCCCATGAGATGGTTCCGACTTATCCAAAGCTGAAACCGTCCCATGTGACTGGCGTAATGAAGACCAGCCTTGAGTTATTCAACAAGCGGCAGGATGTGGAGTTTTACGACATCGGCGTATTCACCGAGGACTGGCAACCCATCCCATTTGTCAGTGCCTATCGGGTGGCTCATGTGCGGTATCTGGGACACCTGAAGTTTGATGTGTATATCCGCAATGCTGACGCTGATCGAGCAACCTATGTCTGCTCTCAGTCCAAGCTGCGTGGTGATGGTTCAGGCACTCTACTGGCGAGCCGGATATGCTCAAAATTGCAGCAGTAGCATTGATGTTTTGTGGGGTAGCGATGGCAGATTCATCCTCGCTCAACCTGCAACTGCCCAACGCTGGTAGCAGCTACGGTACGGATTCATTCAGGGCAGGGGATTTGGACTGCAAGAACGCCATTGGCGGAGCCAGCAACTTTGAGATTGGTGCAACAGGGATTGTGAATAATGCGGTCACCCCATTCGGCAGTGAAGATCCGAACAATCCGCAGACCAAGGACATTGGTCTATATGCAAGAATCGTAATACCGCTGGATGCACCAAGAGAGCGGATCAACTGCAATACCCTGTACCAACTGGAACTTCAGGCCAGACGACTAGAGGTGATGAAGCTGCAACAGGAGTTGGAGAATCTTAAAAGATTGCAGGGAGGGTTTGAGAATTGAAAAAGAGAACCCCCACCGGGAAAAGCCCAGCAGGGGTTCGGGCCGAGGATGCTATCCAAGGCGTGGTTGGTGACGATTACAGAGTTCTCCGAGGGACAACCCAAACCCAAGCTGAACACCACTCAACAAGGGGGAAGTAGAAATGTACACCATTCTTAAGGAAAAAGCATGAACGAAGAAATTAAACCAACCGCTTGGCTTCTGTATGACAGCGATCCTGCTCAAGAACCAGAAGTGTTCACCTCAAAAGCCGCTGCCGATCATTTAATCGGGCAGGGGATTAAACTAATTCCTGTTTATGCCCATCCTCCAGAACACAATACGAATGGTGTCGATTGTTGGTGTGATCCTGAAGTGCGGCAGGTTGGGGATTCAAAAGTCGTAATCCATCAGTACGATCAATTATAGAGCAATTATACCGGCAACTATAAATGGCAGATTTAGGCGACAAACTGGACGAGATCGAAGGGCTGAAGGACAAGCACTTCAAGGTGTTTGGCCTGCGTGTCACGCTAACTACTCTTGGTATAGCTATTGGTGGAATCGGCTCTGTGCTGGGTGCTCTCTATGGTGGGTTTACAATATACCAAAAGGTCGAAGAGATCGCCAGTCTTGACCTCGGAGCCTATGCTGCACAGATGGAGCAGACCAGCAATAAGATTGAAACTCAAGAGAGGCTATTGGAATCCATCGAGCAGAATCTTAGAGATGCAAAACAATTAACTTATGACATTGAAAAAAGAGTAAACGATAAAGTAGTTTACTTTGAAGGTAAGTTAG
>Ga0208795_1000025_pt1 | contig 63515 bp, 74 predicted proteins | sample CB_VirMetaG_6_FD_184541 | JGI IMG/M metagenome (GOLD analysis project Ga0208795, IMG submission 184541) | Freshwater to marine saline gradient viral communities from Chesapeake Bay - CB_1508_2 Viral MetaG (SPAdes) (version 4) | ecosystem: Environmental > Aquatic > Marine > Coastal | place: USA... | reverse complement strand
AGAGAAAATACCGATGACGTTAGCACAAGTGGGTACTACGGAACAAACTTCGCAGCTTGGGAACGAGATGGCCTTATAGATCGCAACAAGAACGGCTATAAGATAACGCCTAGCGGCAGATTATACATCAAAGATCGCCAAGCTTGGGATTTGCGTAAACTGCGCTTAGATGTCAAGAAATACAAAGATCGCTGCCACAACTTAAGGGTTCAGTATTGGGAAAGCGTTTACTCTAACCCAAAGGTCAACAGCAATAAAGCATTAAATAAGTTTATTAGTAGTATCGCTGATGCTTGTAACCAGAGCAAGTTGCTTTATGCTGACATGGTTTGGCAAGAGGAGTTATTCGAGCTACAGCAAGACATTGTAGACGCGCTACACCAGGGCTATGAGGATAACCTGTTCACAGCAGATCAGCTCTTAGCGTTTGAATACGTGTTCTCAAAAACTAACGGCTAGCGGATGGTTAGACAATGTGGCCAGCTCTGCGTGTTGGTGTTCTGCTAGCCGGCATAACGATTTGCACCTCGCGCAACTGGTCACTTTTTTAAATCATGTAGATATGAAAACAAGATACTGGCTCTGTATTGAGCATGGAGAAAGGTTCGTGCTTGAAGCACCAACAATTGAAAAAGCTAGTGAGCACGCTATGGGTTACGGAGCAGAGGTTATCTGCGAGGTTACCAATGAGATTTCTAATGACTAATTTGCTATACATGCCAAACTACGTATACAACCAAATAGCGGTACAGCGTAAAAACGCTAAAAAAGCCGAGGCACTAATTGAAAAAGGTATTGCCGAAACACTACTTCCATTACCAGAATACCTACGAGGTACAACATATCCAGGTGATTCAGAAAACTGGTACGAGTGGTGTATACAACACTGGGGAACCAAATGGGGTGACTTTGATCTCGAATGGTCAGACCAAGACTACACACTAAAGTTCACGACCGCTTGGCATCCACTAGACGGAAGGCTTCACGAGTTGATCCTTGACTATTTTGAAGGAAACATGATATACTGGTGGGAAGAGGAACAGGGTTTCGGCGCTGAAAGTGAATGGAAAGACTTTGCGCTTGTATCTCACAGAGAGTGGGATGAAAAGCCAAGTGGTAGAACATACAATGACTAGTTCACCACACAATTGTAATACGTTCCACCTTGTATAATAAACACATAAAACAACAGCTATGAAATTTTTCACTATTAAAAAGCTTCAAGCAAAACACGGGTATGACCAAATGCAAGAGTTGATAGACTCAGGTATGGCATGGAGACTTGAAGGCGCAATAGGAAGAGCCGCTTCTGATGCGTTAACAGTAGGCGCCTGCTATCTTCCAACTAGCTCAAGACCAGACTCTTACGGAGGTCGTGTGCCAAGTAGGTACATGGTAAAACCAGGCACTAAAGGAAGTTGGAAAAACACGGTTTCATTTTACAAAAACATAGAGCTATGAATCTAAGAGTAACCCCAATGCCAGACTCTTTCACTATAGACTTTGACTCATCAAAGATCGACCAAGTGTATGAGGGCAGGCTAAACGTATGCCGTTGTGGCTGTGCTGGTGAATACTACGAGCCGTCAGCAAAAGATCCGGAGCAGGACAAAGCTATATCTAAAGCGCTAGACACATTGATCTCTTACAACGCGCGTGGTAACGAAATACTTTACTCAGACTTCGGTGATAGAATTTATTTCGAAATCAAGACCGACGAGTTCAACAAGTCTGACATGGATGATGAAGACTACGAGGACTGGGACGGAGGATACGATGAAGTTATAGAAATGGGATTAGCATTTTACTTAAAAAAATAATGAGGCAACTAAAAATCTCACAGCAAACAACAGATAGAAGTACAATTTCAGTAGAGAAATACTTGAATGATGTCGCTAAAATAGAACTACTCACACCACAAGAAGAAGCTGAAATCACAGAACTGATCTTTAGTACTGGTGATGAAAAAGCTAAAAAGCGATTGATAGATGCTAATTTGAGATTTGTTATATCAGTAGCAAAACAATACCAAGGATCTGGTCTACCATTAGAAGATCTTATATCAGAGGGTAACGCTGGTTTGATGAAGGCTGCTGATCGCTTCGATCCAACGCGTGGTTTTAAGTTTATTTCTTTTGCTGTGTGGTGGATTAGGCAAAGTATACTACAAGCTATATCCACAACGGGTAGAACAATTTATCAGCCAAGCAATAGAACTGGTAAGTTCAGTAAGATGCGTAGAGCTATCTCTCAATTAGAACAAAGACTTGAGAGGCAGCCAACCGAGGAAGAGATCGCTGAATACATGGATATATCCGTTGAAGAAGTTAAGGATATTTTGATAACACAAGCGCAAACAACCTCATACGACGCACCAATCAGTACGGAAAACGGTTCGGAATCTATTTTATCTCTTATTAAAGACGACTCACATGGATCTCCTGATAGCTTTATAAACACTGCTATCGAGAACAATGAGATGGTAAAAGAAATATCGAAACACCTATCGCCAAAGCAATTGTTCGGCGTACTATCTTATTACGGCATAAACTGCAAGCAAATGACACTTAATCAGATAGCTGAGGAGCTTGAAATGTCAAGAGAGGGCGCTAGACAGATAGTCGAAGCGGGCATGAAAAGGCTACGCAGTAGAAAGAAGCTGTTTGAACACATATTCTATGATTTATAAAATAGCACCTTTCATAATAGTACTTATAATGTTCTTGGCTCCGATCACTATTGCAATGATCATAGACAAGAAATACAGAAGAACATCACTAATTTTTTCATCCACAAAACAAAAAAAGAAAATGGGACTAGACATGTACCTGATCCGCTATGAAGAAACAGATAGCGGCAGCAAAACAGAAGAGATTGCAGTAGCTCAATGGCGTAAAGCAAATGCTATACACAGCTACGTCGTTAACAAGTATGCAGACGGCGTTGATGATTGTCAAGAGATTCCTCTTACTTTAGAGGACATTGCTGAGCTCAATAAGCTATGCAAAGATGTGCTAGATGATCCAGAAAGTGCGAGAGATAAATTACCAACAGCTAGTGGTTTTTTCTTTGGCAGCACAGCATATGACGAGTGGTATTTGCGGGACTTGAAAGACACCGTTACGATGTTGGACTACGTTCAACTAATGGACAAGGACTGGTGTCATAAATACTACTACCAAGCATCCTGGTGATGCCACACAATTGTGATACGAAGGCAATTGGATAATAAATACATAAAACAACAGCTATGGACCTACAAGGTTACTTTGACGACTTGCCAGAATATATCGAGTTCGATATAATTGGCGAAGCTACTTACCATGAGCCAGAAATGGACTACTTCGATGGCACTGGTATAAGAGGCGGCTGGGAAGCCAATATCTATGCAATAACTATACTTGGCGTTGAGTTTAAATACTCAGATATGCCCAAAGAATTGCAAAAACGTATTGATGATTTAGAGTTGCACATTCAAGATCAACTTAACGATGAGTAAAATTATTGAAAGCAGAGACGAAATGCTCGAAGAGTTTGTAACGTGGATACACGGTATAAACAGAAAAAACACTTTTGCTTTTGTTAAAACAACAGAAGAGTTTAACGGTCAAAAAGACGGTATATGGCTTTGCGGTGAATGCGAAGACATATTAGATGCTAATGGTCTACCAGCTTTTGAGTATTACGCATATGACATGCCTGAGTTCTTTTACAAGGACTACGTGTTTGGCGTTCACCCAGATTTTCATGACTGGGCTGAAGAGCGCGGTTGGTTTTTTGAATGGAATGATCCTGGAACAATAATGTTATGGCGAGCGTAAGTGGTAAAAACTTCATTGAGTGGATGGAATCAATAAAAAGCGTACATTACAGCAGTAAAGAAAAAATGGATAGAGCAATAGCTATAATACAAGATACTGACTGCGATGAGCGACCATTCTGGATTCGATCTGAATAATATTGACCCAATGGAAATTGGAAGACAACTTAGAGAAGTTTATGATGAATACGGTGTTGAAGCCTCTGTTACATTTACTGAAAGACTAGCCGCGAAGCTTAGTATAAGTATTATATATGCCGACAAGGACAGAGGTTATACATCTGAGTATATTTTTACAAGAATAAAAGCATATATCATATATTGCGGCTTACTTTTTGAAATAAACAAAAGCGATGGAGAAGAAGATTGAAGAAAAAATGAACGACTTCATTAGGATAGCAAATGCAAGACTAAGGTCTAGATATCCGTTCAAACCTCAGCGAAGAGCTGTTGTAGCTAAAATGTGGAGAGAATACTTTGAAAGACTAAAATGAGCATCGGAGAAGACTTTAAATTTGTATACTGGGATGATTATTTTCCAGACAAAGACAACAAGAAGACAAACTGCAGTGCACACGCTAAACAGCAGGAAGAAGACGAAGAAGAAGCTGCGATAGCAGAAAGGATGATGATCATTATGCGTAATGGCAACAATGGTGATCACTATGAGATTTATGACGACGAAGACGTAGACCCAGACAAATGAAAATAGTAAATAGAAAAAAACTAGAAGAACCAGTTTTGTGTACTAGTTGTAATGAAATGGTTTACAACTTATATCCCATTTATTCTTCAGAACACCCAAACGGCGTTTGTCTTTTTTGCTATACATACCACGACGATGAGCTGTCATTTGAATAAACTTTCTACGCAAAGCATAACGTTCTGCGTAGATTTTGACGGGACGTGTGTTACACATGCTTATCCAAATGTTGGTGAAGATATTGGAGCGGCCATTACGTTAAAAAAGATTGTTAAAGCAGGACACAAAATTGTTCTTTTTACAATGAGGGATGGCAAGGAATTAGCTGAAGCAGTTCAATGGTTCATTAACAACAGTATACCTTTGTATGGCGTCAACGTTAACCCAGATCAAATAGAATGGACAACTTCACCTAAAGCTTGGGGAAAGATCTATATAGATGATTGTGGGTTTGGAATACCACTCGTAAAAAACGGTAATTCAAGACCATATGTTGATTGGATAGAGATTGAGCGTGAGCTCAGAAAATACGGCATATAGCCAAACGCGCTCATAGCTCAGTTGGTTAGAGCAACTGACTCATAATCAGTAGGTCGCAGGTTCAAGCCCTGCTGGGCGCACCATTTGCCCCCATAGCTCAATGGATAGAGCAACGCACTTCTAATGCGTAGGTTGCTGGTTCGAGTCCAGCTGGGGGTACAAACACAAACAACAGCAATGAATATATTTTACCTAAGCCACGATCCAGATAAAGCGGCTAGAGCACAATACAATAAGCACGTGGTCAAGATGATACTTGAGTCCGCACAGCTTTTATGTACTGCTCATCACGAATATGGAAACACTAATGTTCCATATAGACCAACGCACAAAAACCACCCATCGGCAATATGGGTTAGATCTAACGATTTAGCTTACAAATGGTTATATGACCACATGATAGCGTTGGGTAAGGAATATACTAGAAGATATGGCAAGAAACATCTGACTATAGAAAAATGCAGCGATGTTTTAATTGATTTACCACCTGGTATACCAAGTAAAAAATGGGAACAACCACCGCAATGTATGCCAGACAAGTATAAAGCAGAATGTTCTGTTGAGGCTTACTGGAATTATTACGAAGGAGAAAAGCATTCTGTAGCCAACAGCGGCGAGCAAAAAAGAAAAAGAAATGGATAAACTAGAGCAACATCAACTTATACTGCTTTCGAGATCTAAAGCTTGGAACGAATACAACAAGTCAAAGCTTGAGCTTGATGAAATGAGAGAAATATATAACCACACTTTTATTAGAGATAAATATGTGGAAAAGATGATCGATGATCTTGAAAAAGAAATTCAGGTTTGGGACTTTATCTTCACTATGATAGAAAAGTCAATGCCTCACGATCGTGATACGACATACCACGGATAATATCCATGGTTATTTAATCAACTAAATCTTTTAATTATGTCCAAACAACTTCCAAAGTGGTTTGAGGGGGAGCAGTTCAGCGAAGGTGCTACTGTTACAAACCCTTATTCAGGCGCTACGTGCGAACTGAATGCAGTCGAGCTAACATTGTATGCTCGCATCCTGAATCTACAGCGCCAAATAGATAATAAAGGCGGAGTGTTTAACCCAGCGACGGCTAAGTTGCAAAGCCAGATGAGCAAGTGCTTAGGATGGTTCCGCAACAACAATGTTGAAGCTTACTTTGATCTACTTGACTAATGAAGGCACTTATTAGACAATGGCTCGGAATAGATCATATGATGATCACTGAGCGCCAGGAATTCAAGTCGTATCTACACGAAAGACTGTCTAAAATCGAGAGTTATATCGAGAACTATGTTGACCTAACTATTAAAGAAGAGTTAGACGATATCAAGGAAAACTATGATAATCTCGAAAGCCAAATGGACAACTTCGAAAACTGCGAAGACAACTGGGAATTTCAGAACATGCAACAACAGGTTAGCGCGAACGAAGATGCTATCGGCGATATAAATGAAACCCTATCTAAACTAGATAACACCGTTGAAGACTTCAAAGTTGTCATGGAAAACTACCACGAGTTCCACAACGCTGTAGAAGAGAGGATTAACACAATTCTCAACGATCAAGTTAAAGACTTAATTGAGAAACTAAATGCGATTGCTAACGATAAATAGTAAGATGAAAAACACGGGTATTAAATTTAGTACTCGTGTTATGAACTTCGGCATCGTAGCTTACAAATCCAGCACCGGGCGCATTACGTGTCCGTTTGCTGGATCTTGTGCTGATATATGTTACGCTAGGAAGGGCACGTATAGGTTCAAGAACAGTCGTAACGCATATGAAGATAGATACCAAGCTACATTAAGCGACGACTTCGTTGATCTAATGTCGGCCAACATAATGATAGAGAATCCAACTTATGTTAGAATACATGATTCAGGCGATTTCTATTCAAAGAAGTATCTATATAAATGGATAGAAATAATGAATAGGTTTCCAAATGTTAGGTTCTATGCTTACACAAACTCTGTGGCTCTTATTAAAGAATCTATAGATGACCTGCCAGATAACTTTGATTATATATTCAGCACAAACGGAAAACAGTCTCATTTGATAGACTTTAATAGTGATAGACACGCAATCATTTTCGCGACGTCTAACGACATGGAAAAATCAAAATATGTAAACGCATCTGAACACGATCTCTACGCAACCAGATGGCATAATAACGACATTAGGGTCGGACTAATAAAACATTGAAATGAATCACGTTGATATTTACAAGAACTTTGCTGAAGATTATTTCAAAGAACTAGGTATATCATATGAAAGAACCAGAAAAAGACAGATTGCTCTACCAATGGGAGCTTTCGCAAGCGCGATGCACCACAAACTTGGTCCAACGGAGTTAGGTAGAATATTCAAAGTACATCACGCTACGATTATATACCACCAGCGTGTTCATGATGATAGAATGATGTATTCTGATTACAGGTTTTACTATGAAAAAGCTGTTCAAAAAGTTCAAGAGGCGGTAGCGGCAGTTGCTAAATCCAGAAATGCTATACACATTGCAAACAGTGACAGTGATGAAATACTGAAACTGATAGATGTTATAGATAATGAGTCTTGGATAGCTATAGACTTAGTTATAGAAAAACTTTGTGATGAATATGGTTTGACTTTTGAAAAATCAAGATTACTGAATAATGAGATAGACATGATGTCGAAAAGTCTATGTACAATGCTTCTTCGCCATGTCCAATTAGAAACCGATAATGATACAGAATGATAGGGTTTTGTGTCTTTAATAAAACATTATGTCAAGTAAATTGCACAAAATAGTTGACACCAACAAAAGGTGTAAGCATATCAAAATAGAGGGTGAGAGTTGTAGACTAAACAATAACTGCACCTATCCAGATTGTGAAATAGAAACCAATAATGATACAGAACGATAGGGTTTTGTGTCTTTAATAGAACACTATGTCAAGTAAACTGCACAAGATGCTTAACACCTTCTGTCACAAATTTAGCAAATATTTGTGACACAAGATGCTTGACACCTTTAACACCAAAGAGAAATGAAAACACCAATGCAAGAACTGATTGAGCAGTTCAACGAAGAGACTACAAGAGCAGAACAAAGAGGAGACTTTGAGATAATGAGACTTCTACAAGTCGCCAAGAGTTTAGCAGAGATGAAACTCAATAGAGAGAAAGAAGTCATCTGTAACGCCTTTAGTGATGCACGACACGGAGCAGTTGAGTCAAGATGGACTGCTGAAGAATACTTTGAAGAAATCTTTAACACCAAAGAGAGATGAAAGCAATCTTAGAGTTTAATCTACCAGAAGACCAGCAAGACTTTGATCTAGCGGTTAATGGTGCTAAAGCGCAAGTAGTGTTGTGGGATTTCGACCAATGGTTGAGAGCACAATACAAGTACATGCCTGATTCCGAATACAGTGAAGACAAGTACAACACATTTGAGAAGTGTAGAGACCATCTCCGTGAGATTATGCTTGATAACGGATTAAAGTTTGATTAGAATTGTTTAAAGAAAGAACTTAGCCGCATAAACTTCAAAATGTTTTCGGATATTCGTAAAATGAAAATAAAAAACAAGGTATTGTCTACGGAAACTGTGACAATAGGGTTATAATGTATAAAGGGTAGGGGGCTAATGTCACAATTACCAGATAGGAATCTGAGCTATTTAAATAATAGGCGTATCGTATATAGGAGAGATCCTATAACCGATAAACCAAGTGAAAGCTTTTGGTGGGGAGACTATTATGAATCAGGAACCTATGAGTGTTACGACCTATTTAGAAGTAAAGCTAGAATAACAAGCTATAAATCATTAAAATGGCATTTATTGGTATTATGGTATTTAAATCAAAACTTAGTAATTGATGATTTAGAAGAAATTGCTCGCGTACTTATAGATAAATCAAATGGATTTATTACATTTACTCCGAGCGAAGAAGTCTTCTCCAATATAATTCAAGACATTAACACTTACGACTTTGAGCTTGCTCCTAAGAATAGATCCAGAAAGATCATATTCAAGGAAGGTTGTGGTTTGTCCATCACTGAAAAGCTTAGTATAGTCGGCAAGATTATTGGGAGAAGCAAACGTATTGGAGAGGACGAGATATATGACGCTATGTTGTACCTACACGACAACGGTGAGAAAATCACCATTGCCAAGCTAGCGAAGTCTCTTAAATGCTCTAGTCGTACTATTCATAGGAATATCAGTGATGAACTCAAAAATGAGAAACAGTTACTGAATTATGAAAAAGTACAACATTACTAACTATGTAAGATACAAGAACGATCTTGCAGATGCGATCAACAGGGTTGGTTTAAAGAATCCTGAATCTAGAAATAGAGAAGATATTATCATTCAATTTATGCCGCTTGTAGAGAATATAGCGAGAAAATTTTCAACCACCCAACAAGCTTCGGGTGTTATGACTATTAACGATTTAATACAAGAAGGAAACTATGGTCTCATTATGGCAGTTGATAAGATTGATTGGGAAAAAGTTGATAATAGCGAAGATCCCGACAAAACTATTATATCTTTTCTATCAAAAAGAATCAAAGGAGCAATTAGAAGAGGCATCGACAGAAACAGAGGTGATATACGAATACCAGAACACAAGATCAACCAGATTAGAAAAGACAACGGTAAGGATAAAGAAATGGTCGCAATGTTCTTCAACAGTGTATTCTTATCAGTTGACGAGCAATTGTACAATGACAACAGCGCAATATATGAAATACCAGACAAGTCCGAGCCATATAACATTGAATTACTCAATGCGTACCTAATGAGCCTATTGAAGAAACATCTCAACGATAAGGAATATGAGGTATTAAGATTAAGCTACGGCCTTGATTGCGAAAAGCACTCGGCAAAACAAGTTGCAGAAAAGCTGGGCATATTCGTTGACACAGCTAACGTAAGGGTTTCTCAAATAAAAAGAGACGCTATAAACAAATTAATAGATAGCGTTGACAAGTCTCAAATTTTGGACTATCTATGATATTAAAACTTGAAATTTAATTCGTATATTTACATAATCATCTCAAAAACAACAGCTTATGAGTAAACTACATGAAAAGCTCTCAGCAATTCAAGCTGAGTTTAAAGCCCAAAAAAGCAGATTCAACAGCTTTGGTAAGTACAACTACCGCAGTGCTGAAGATATCTTAGAAGGCTTAAAACCAATGAACATTAAATACGGTGTTTATTTCACGATTAGCGAGGAGATCGTTCATACCGAACCTCCAATTATTGTTTCAAAAGCATGTGTAAGTGACGGTGTTGATACTATAACAGCTACTGCTGTTGTCGGTGTTGACATGGCACAAAAAGGCATGCAGGTTCCTCAGGCGTTTGGTTCCGCTAGTTCATATGGTAAAAAATATGCGCTTGGCAACCTACTGCTAATTGATGACACCGCGGATGCCGATGCAACCAACACACATAGTAAGTCATCAACTTCAAAACCAAAGCTAAGTGGTTCAGACCTCGACAAAGCGGTTGAATACATTAAAGGCGGTGGTTCAATTGATGCTATTAAAGCCAAGTATGATTTGACTAAGGAAATAGAAAAACAACTTGTATCACTATGACCAAAGAGCAAATAAACGAGGCTATCGAACTTCTTAGAGACGATAATAACTATTACGGTAGCTATGGAAAGAAGTTTGTTAGTAATTCAGATGTAGGAACATTAATTGAAAATCCATTCGCTTATGGAACTCAAAAAGAAAAAACTGTTCCAATGGTTATTGGCGGTTATTTTCACACTCTTATACTTGAACCTGATAAGGTTGATAAGTTTCGCATAATAGAATCTACAACCAGAAACACAAAAGTATATAAGGACTTAAGCGAAGGAGAGATATGTCTTCTAGAGCACGAGGCTGATACAGTACAAAAAATGCGAGACGTAATCCTAGCAAATGATCTATGTAGGTATATGATTAGAGGCGCTGAGGAAGAGTTTAGCATTGTTGATTATGAAGTTCCGGGCGTAACAGAGATTGACGGCGTTTGGTTTAAGGGCAAGGCTGATATTATCAATAAAGATCAAAACGTTATAGTGGATCTCAAAACAACATCTGACCTTGGTTCTTTTAGAAGATCAGCTTATAAGTATAATTACGACTCTCAAGCTTATATATACAAACAGATATTTGGGCTTGATATGGTGTTTATCGCCATAGACAAAACCACGCACATGCTTGGTATTTACGATTGCTCTGACGGTTTCCTAGAAAGTGGCAGGCAAAAGGTTGAAACAGCAATAGCAAACTATAAGCTGTTTGTTCAAGATCCTGACTTTGACAAGGATCAGTATTTAATCAATGAAACACTTTAAATTTTAAAAAAGATGGCAGTAATCATCAAGACAAGCATTAACCTAAATGCTATCCCAAAGGACAAAATCATTGACGGTAAAAAAGGTAAATATCTACCTGTTGTTATTACTATCAATGACGAAGAAGACCAATTTGGAAACCACGGTCCAGTAACAGTTGATCAATCAGCAGAAGAGAGAGAGGCTAAAGCTGGAAAAGTTTACCTTGGGAATGTTAAAGTTGTTTGGACAAACGGTCAGTTACCTGAACTAAACAAAAATGATCAAGCACCAGCGAGAGTAGCCAAAAAGCAAGCAGCTACGGCTATTGAAAGTGACGATCTACCGTTTTAATAAAAACTAACTTTACATTTCGCATTAAAAATGCAGATTAACGAGACTGAAATCAATGGTTATCAGATTGACAAGTTCAATCAGTATGACTTAAAAGTAGGAACATCGCAAGGCACTTGCCCTCTTTGTTCTGCTGATAGAAAATCGGAGAACCAGAAAAAGAACTGTGCTTCTTATGACTGGGAACGTGGTCTCGGAACATGCCACAACTGCAACGAAACCTTTCAACTACACACTTACAAGCGTAAGGGTGAGACGCAGAAAGAGTATGTAAAACCAAAGCCACCGGTCGAATACAATGAAGTAGGAGACAAGGTGGCTTCTTGGTTTGCAGATAGGGGTATTTCCAAGCAGACGTTAAAAGACTTGAAGGTTACTGAGGGTCTTGAATTCATGCCTCAAACTGGCAAAGAAGAGAATACCATCAAGTTCAACTACTTCATCGGTGGTGAATTAGTAAACATAAAATACAGGGATGGTAGAAAAAACTTCAAGCTATACAAGGGAGCTGAGAAGATATTTTACAATATCGATAGTATAGTAGGCCATAACAATTGTGTTATAGTTGAGGGCGAGATGGACGTTCTAGCGCTGCATGAAGCTGGCGTTAAAAACGTTATCTCTGTACCAAATGGCGCAACCTTGAATCACAACAACCTTGACTACTTAGATAATTGTATTGACTATTTTAATGGCATAGATAAAGTTATCATAGCCGTAGACTCGGACGAACCTGGCCAAGCACTTCAGCAGGAGATAATAAGAAGACTTGGTGCAGAAGTTTGTTACACTTGTTATTTTGACGAATGTAAGGACGCGAACGAGTACTTGATAAAGTACGGTAAGCAATCTTTAAAAGAAGCGATTGCTAGATCTAAACCAGTGCCATTAGAGAATGTTACAACGCTAAAAGATATCGAGGGTGAAATAACAGACTTTGTTAGAAACGGTTTTAAACCTGGCTATCAGGTCGGTTTACCAAACTTTGATGAGATTTTTAGTACTTATACTGGTCAATTTATAACAGTTACTGGTATACCATCTAGTGGTAAGTCAGACTTTGTAGATCAAATGTGTGTCGGGTATAATAAGAACTATGGTTGGAAAACGGCTTACGCTTCTCCTGAAAACATGCCAACTTATTTACACGCTCACAAGCTTATGCGTAAGATATGGATGGACATGCCTAAGTCTGCAGATATTGGATCTGAGCAGTGGAAATCTGTAACAGAACACGTTAACGACAATTTCTATTTCATAGACATGGACAGATATACGTTAGACGCTGTTTTAAAGAAGGGTGCCGAGCTCGTCAAACGCAAGGGTATAAAATGTCTTGTTATAGATCCATTCAACAAGGTTAGAGATACTGAAAGCAATAACGGAGACGTAAATGTTTACACGCTTGAGTACTTGACTAAAATTGAGATATTTGCAAAAAAGTATGACGTGTTAGTTATAATCGTAGCACACCCAACCAAAATGTACAAAGACAAAGATGGCAATATAGAAGAGCCAACTATGTACAACATTAAGGGCGGCGGTGAATGGTACGATGCTTCTTACCACGGTATACTTGTACATAGGAATTATGAGAATAAAACCGTGAAAGCTAAGGTATTAAAGGTTAAGTTTCAAAACTTAGGCGAGAACGGTGCTGAAGCTCATTTTAAATGGGAACCAAGATCTGGTAGTTTTGTTCCTCATGTTGTTGCTGATATTAGTGATAATAAAATGCCATGGGAGTAAAGAAAAAGAAATTCGTAGCTACAAGCTACGACTATGACGCTAGAGATTTTTGTATTAGAAAAAATATTAAGATATATCGTGGTGCAACTATCAGCGGAAAGTTGTATATTGGTGTTGAAATAAACGGAAAAGAAGCCAAGGATCCAAATCTATACGACGAAGAGGAATCTATTGAGAAGTACTACGAATACTGCAGATACTATTATGAAAAGTATAAAGACAAACTTTAATAATGCTCAGGAGGTATTCGAATACTTCTATCCTCTTATTCAAGAGAACGGAATAGACTTTGATAACACAAAGGCTATGTTCAATGTTGGTTTCTACATTCACAATCCATTGGACACGAACATATCAACGGAATTCAGAAAGTGGAATAAGACTTATGCTGAACGTGAGTGGAACTGGTACTTATCAGGCGATCCAAGTGGTGAGGAAATAGCTAAGTTCGCGCCAATATGGTACAACATGATGGACTCTGATGGCAATGTCAGAAGTAATTACGGTTGGCAGTGGCGTAGAAACGATCAATTAGATTATGTTGTCGCTTTATTGAGAAGTAATAAAAACACTAGGAAAGCAGCAATATCTATCTATGATGGTAAAGAAATATCAACCTACCAAAAAGATACTCCTTGTACCTACGCTGTTCAATTCACGATCATAGACGACAAGCTGAATATGTCTGTCCTAATGCGATCTAACGACCTCTGGTACGGCTTCTGTAATGATCAATACTGTTTTGCACAATTACAAAAAATGATTGCAGAGAGGCTGAATATGGACATCGGCTGGTACTACCACTACGCACACAATATGCATCTATATGACTACCAATTAAATAAGAAATAATGTATTATATTTATCACATTCCTGGTAAAAAAATAGGCGTCTCACGTGATCTTAATAGCAGGGTTACTGCAGCGCAAGGCTACAAGTCACACGAATATGAGGTTCTTGATCAAAGTGATGATATATTCTATATATCTAAACGAGAGATAGAACTTCAAAAGTCTTATGGCTATCAGGTAGATACAACTCTTTATATGAATCTTTTTAAATCAAATGAAGGTATGATAAACTCAACCGAACAAACTTCAACTTTTCCTTGGGTTAAGGATGAGATGAAAGAGAACCTAGTTCAACACATAGGTTACAAATGGGAAACACCACATGGTTCTTTCCAAATAACGATGGAAAACATCGAGTGGCTTAGCAACAACTGTTACAAGTCTCAGTTTGACGCTAGTAAATGCTACATCTACAACAAGGCTTTTAAAGAATACTTATCAAACGACTCTGCCGTTTGGGATGAAAATCAAGAGCCAAAACCACAAAACGAATCTCATTTTGACTTGATTAGATCTTGGGCCGCTGAACGTGGTATCTATGATAAGGGAAATGTTAAAACCCAGTACGTTAAACTCATGGAAGAGTCTGGCGAACTAGCTAAAGCTATCTTAAAACAAGACAAACCAGAGTTGATCGATGCTATCGGTGATATGATCGTTGTGTTAACGAACCTAGCTCACCTAGCCGGTGTTAAAGTAGAAAACTGTATAGCGTCAGCCTACAGCGAGATTAAGGATAGAAAAGGCAGTATGTCTAACGGAACATTTGTAAAGCAGCTATGAAACAGAAAACAATAAACTTTAGGGATCCAGTTGTTGAACGTGTTGTAGACAAGTTTGTTCAGAGATCAGACGTTGGCTTTGCTAAATACGGTATGACATTAGAACAAGAGCGTATAGATAAAGTTAAAGGTCTTCGCAAGTACGTCAACGACGTTCAAGAGGAATTGATGGATGCAATATTATATCTTCAGTCCGTAAAAGATGAATTAGATGACCCGAGGTCGTAAGAAGAAAGGTCCGGTAGTAGCTAAAAAAGTAACTTATGATGGAATACATTTTGCGTCAGGTCTTGAAAAATATATGTACACGGCACTTAAGAAGAATAAGATCAAAGCGACTTACGAGGGAGAAGTTTTTACTCTCGTTGAGGGGTTCAACTTCGAGACGAAGTGCTATGAAAGACAAGCCAATGGACGTGGAGAGTATGATCAACGAGGTTTTAAGAAATCACTTCCAATCAAATACACGCCCGACTTCATCGGTGAAGATTTCATCATCGAGTGTAAAGGCCGCGCTAATGAATCATTCCCAATTAGATGGAAGTTATTCAAAAAGTGGATCAGCGAAAACAGACCAGGTATAACCCTATACAAACCTCAAAATCAGAAAGAATGCGACAAGACGATAGAATTGATTCTGCAAAACAGAAATCGATAGCGAGGCAGAAGTATAGGGAAAGAAAAATAGATCAGTTCGTTAAGTGGTCTATGGCCAATAAAGGCTATGTGAAGTTCAAGGATCTTGAACGTATTTGTAATCAATATAACAACAACAGCAATGGAAAATGAAACTCAGTGGGAAATATCTCTTGGTATGTACAAGGGTATAGTATTTGGAATTAGGTCATATGAAAACGAAGACAGTGTGTCACACGTTCTTTATGTTCCTTTTATCGATATATGTTTCACCATCTATAAGAAGTAAATATGGGTTTATTTACGGAGAGAATAGCTTATAAGCCATTCGAATATCCAGAGTACTACACCGAAGGTTGGTTAAAACAAGCTCAAGCCTTCTGGCTTCATACTGAAATATCAATGCAGGGTGATGTCAAAGATTGGAATGAAAATCTAAGTGAAAAAGAAAAGCATATAGTTGGAAATATATTGCTAGGTTTTGCTCAGACTGAGTGTGCTGTATCTGATTATTGGACAACAATGGTAACTAATTGGTTTCCAAAACATGAGATAAAGCAAATGGCGATGATGTTTGGATCTCAAGAGACAATACACGCTACAGCTTATTCTTATCTGAACGAAACACTTGGTCTTGACGACTTCGAGGGATTCATGCATGAACCATCTATGGCGGCAAAATTTGAAAACCTATCTAGCGTATCATCAGACTACAACCATAAGGTTCTAGCTCAGGACCCGCTAGCTAGATTAGATGTGGCTAGAAGCATAGCTATATTTAGCGCGTTCGCTGAGGGTGTTTCACTTTATTCTTCGTTTGCGGTCCTTTATAGTTTTCAAATGAGAAACCTTTTAAAAGGAATAGGTCAGCAAATGAAGTGGAGTGTTCGCGACGAATCTCTACACAGTAAAATGGGCTGTCAACTATTCAGACACATGTGTTCTGAGTATCCTGAGCTAAAAACCATAGTCAAGGACGAGGTTGAAAAAGCGGCTAGAATAATGGTTGATCTGGAAACGCAATTCATAGATAAGATATTCGAAAAAGGAGATCTTGAAAACCTAAAAGCTATCGATCTAAAGAATTTCATTAGAAAAAGAGCTAACGAAAAATTAGTAGAGCTTGGTTACAAGGCTATCTTTGATTACGATGAAGACAGCGCTAATGAACTAGAGTGGTTCTACCATTTAACAGGTGGTGTCACACATACTGATTTCTTCGCTATCAGATCAACAGATTATTCTAAAGCTGGCGAAAATGAAGACTTCGAAGACATCTGGTAAGCTATTATGCTATACATGTGGCGGCGAAATACCGCCGATGTCGCGAACGTATTTTATATGTACAACTTGTTTAATAAACTATCATGCAAGAAAAAAAACTAATTGAAATGAAAAACAAGGTCGAAACTCTCGGCGTTGTTGTTCAAAACCTTCTGAATGAGGTAGATTACCTAAAGACGATGGCACTCGGTTCACTAGCGGTTATGAAAAAGCTTCCAGGCTACAAAGAGGCTATGGATAAAGTAATAGAAGAAAACAACGCGAAGAAAAATGAACTGGAATAATAACTGGGTAAAAGGATTAGACTATCCAAAATGGGGTGATACCGATGTTTATAGAAAAACAATTACTGGTGGATACCTATTAGCTGGAGAAAGCCCAAGAGACGCTTACATGCGTGTTGCTACAACTGTAGCTAGAAGACTATATAAGCCTGAATTAGCTGAAAAGTTTTTTGAATATATATGGAGTGGCTGGTTGAACCTAGCCTCACCAGTTTTGTCTAATACCGGAACGGATAGAGGTTTGCCTATATCATGCTTTGGTATCGATGTTGGCGACAGTGTTTTCGAAATAGGTTCTAAAAACCTAGAGATGATGCTGTTGGCTAAGCATGGCGGTGGTGTTGGTATCGGTGTAAATATGATACGCCCAGCTGGATCTAAAATAACTGGTAACGGAACTACCGACGGCGTTGTACCGTTCTGCAAGATCTTTGATTCAACCATATTGGCGACTAGTCAAGGTTCTGTTAGAAGAGGCGCGGCATCCGTGAACATAAACATAGACCACAAAGACTTTGATGAGTGGGTTGAGATAAGAGAACCAAAGGGAGACGTTAATAGACAATCCCTCAACCTACACCAATGTGTTGTCATCGGCGATAAGTTTATGCGTAGACTTGAAGCTGGAGATCCAGAGGCTAGGAAAAAATGGAGCAAGCTATTGCAGAAACGTAAAGCTACTGGTGAACCATACATTATGTTTAAGGGTAATGTAAACAAGCAAAACCCAGTGGCTTACAAGGCAAACAGCCTCAAAGTTCACATGACTAATATATGCTCTGAGATAGCTCTTCACACGGATGAAATGCACAGTTTTGTCTGTTGTTTGTCTTCTCTTAATTTAGCGAAATATGATGAGTGGAAAGACACGAATCTTATCTATGACTCTATTTGGTTCTTGGATGGCGTTCTAGAGGAGTTTATTCAGAAAGCTAAGAATATGAAAGGCTTTGAAAACTCAGTTAGATCAGCTGAGAAGGGAAGAGCTCTCGGTCTAGGTGTTTTGGGTTGGCATACTTATCTACAGCAAAACGGCATACCATTTGAGGGCATGCAAGCTCAGTTTGCTACTAGAGCTATATTTCAACAGATTAAGGTTGAAAGCGAAAGAGCTAGTAGAGACTTAGCTGAAGTATATGGCGAACCTTTGTGGTGCGCTGGTACTGGAATGAGAAACACGCATTTAAGAGCTGTTGCACCAACGGTTTCTAATTCAAAATTATCTGGTAATGTTTCCCCAGGTATTGAGCCTTGGGCGGCTAACGTGTTTACAGAGCAATCAGCGAAAGGTACTTTCGTTAGAAAGAATCACGAATTAGAGAAGGTTCTTAGAAAAATAGGGATCAACACTAAGGAGGTTTGGGATCAAATACTGGCTGATCTTGGCTCGATTCAAGGTATAGATGAGCTTGATGACTGGGCTTATGTCAATAAAAAGCTAGTTAGACTATCAGAGACAGATTCAGAGACATTATCTGTCCACGGTTATGATCTTGTTAAGGATGTATTTAAAACGTTCAAAGAGATCAATCAATTGGAACTAGTCAAACAAGCTGGTATAAGACAACAGTACATAGATCAAAGTGTTAGTTTAAACCTAGCGTTTCCTAAAGAAGCTAGTCCTAAATGGATAAACCAAGTGCATCTTGAAGCTTGGAAGCGTGGTGTTAAAACACTTTATTATATGAGAACAGAGTCTGTGCTGAGAGGAGATATAGCTTCAAAAGCTATGGACCCAGATTGTTTGTCTTGTGACGGATAATTAGTATATTAGCTATGCTGTTGTTTTTGTAGTATCTATTACTTCAAAAAAGAAGAGGGGGCCGAATGTGGCCCCCTTTTTTATTTACCCTTTAACAGTTCCTTTGTTTTATCTGCCCTGCTTGGTAGTTTCTCTTTATTACCACCACTATCGATTAGCCTCCTCGTTTTTTCCTTGTCAGATTCTTGAACCGCTTGTTCATCAACCTTATTTTCGAATTTTTCTTTTTGTCTAGCCTTAGACACTTCGGGATCTAACTGCCAGTCTGGCCAACCTAGCACGTTCGCAACTCTGAACGCCATGTTGTATTCGTTCTGGTAAGCTGCCATTATATTATCGTACTTAGTCATTAATCTTCTTAGCGGAATATTGAAGAAGAATTCACCAGCAACAGCGGTCATGTTGACTTCGTACTCAAGTTTTCCTTTTCCACCAGCTTTGTTTATCAACCTGTTTCTCTGACTAGCGTTGTATGTGAAGTCGCTTATTTTCTGCAGTTTGTAACTAAGCGCAGGTGATATACTTGAAGCTGCTTTCGCTACGGCGAATGCCCTGTCTTCACCAAACTTAGGTTTGTAGTCTGGTGAATACTTATCACTATACGTTTTTATCGTTTTCTTCATAGCGACACCAACAGCTCCGTATATACCAAAACCTCTAGCAACGTTGTCGAACATTGAATCTAAAACCTTGTAGGCATCATCACTCTCTGAGAACTGTTTAAACGCGTCTTCTTCATCATCATCGTCTAACCAGTATTTAAATATACCTTGCTGCATCATTGTAAACATGGCGTTTTGAACCATACCGTAGTACATTATCTTACTAAGGTTTGTTTTTAGATCACCTCTACCGTTTATGATGTCTTTGGCTGACTTTAGCATTATTCTTGAGTACTGCATACTAGTGTTACCAAACGCAAGTACTATTCTACCAAGATTGCTTCTCTGCTCAGATGATAACTTGTCTTGTCTAGCTGATTGCTGATTTGTCTCTGTTATTTCCCTAAAGTCATTGAAAGCCTTGTTTTTCGCGTCCTGCAGCGACATACCTTGTTTCTGATATGTATCAATTCTGTTCACGTACAATGCTGTTCCACCCAATAAAATAGCAGCACTATCAGCGTATCTAGTAAGAAGATATCCGTACTTCAACATTGTAGAATAAAACTGACCAAAGTTTTTGTTTTGGATCATCTCTTCTATATCTGTCATTTCTACATCTATCTTACCTGAGTTTCTTCTAACAACCATAAAGTCTGAGTTCATCAACTCTGAGAATGCCTGAGCGTAACGCTTAGGATTCAACATAGCCTGAGTCATCTTTAGTGGATTATTGTCAGTCCAGTTTATGTAGTTTGGCGTTGACACTAATTGAAGAACAGCTGATCTAAGGTTCAAGAACATGATCATACCGATAGAGCCGTTGTACCACCACTCAAAACCTCTTTGTAATTTGTTTTTAGCGTTAAAAGGTGCTCTACCAGAATTCATTGCCTCTATAGAGTTCTTGAGCGCATCAACATATTCACTACCAAACATAGCTTCTAGCTTGTTTAGATTGTACTCCGTGAATATAGCGTCAGCGTTTTCAGAAAAACCCTTCATCAATTGCTTCCTAACATCTCCGTTTAGCGTAGCTAAAACATAGGAGCTTATAGGTACCGCGTCCCAGCTTGTTCTGGTTCCGCCAGTTCTACCTCTTGCTTCTTTTGGTTTTTCCATCTCAAAGAAACCACCGGTAGACTTCTTGAACAACAACAGTAGTCCATCGACATACGCGCCAACGTTTTTAGTGTTGTTTGCTGTATCCAACAGTTGATTTAGGTCTTGCGGGTCGATGTCTGGTATGTTATAACCTAATTGTGACCATAGTTTAACCTTGATTACATCTTCAAGAGTATAAGTCATACCCTCAGTGTTTGTAAGTACAACCTCGTCAAATAGGTTTACGAGACTCTTATATGATCTATTTAGAGCTTTGAAACCTGTCATTATACCAACTCTGGCGGCGTCATGATTACTTGAGGCCGCGTTGAATGGTTCTAACAGGTTCTTGATGTAGAATTCCCTCATCTTTTCTCCGACCTGTCCCTTACCCATGGTCCAGTAAAGAAGACCAAAGAAGTCTTCAGCGCGTGGAGACATCATGCTGTGGATTTTTTTCCACCATGGTTTTCTACTGTATATACTGTCGGCAGTTGATCTCGCTATGTCTTTTTTAGGAGTGTTTTTAAATGACTCGCTCATTAAGTCATTCCACTCCTTGTTCATCATATCAAGTCTATTTAACTTGTCTTGTGTCTCCTTTGTGTTTTCTACAACAGCCTCAGAGGCATCCTTTTTTCTCTGGTTAGCTTTTGCTTCAGCCGCTGCGGCTTGAGCATTTATTCTAGCTTGAGCGGCTTGCATACCAGCTCTCAAAACACCCTTCCATACTTCAGACTCGCTTGTTACAGGTCTGAGGTTAGCTTGGAACATCTGCTCTACTATTTGTTTTTGAACAGCTGGACTCGGAGAGTTTATAATGTTTCTCTCAGCGAGTCTTTCCATAGCGGCTATAATCTCTCTAGCGTATGTTTCAGCTACGGCTTTTTGTGTAGCAAAATCACCCTCATTAGCTATCATAGCGTCTATAGGGTCTTTCATTCCGCCTTTTATAGCGTTGTTTACCTCTTTTGCTACTTCATTCGCTATATCAAAAACACCCATACCACTCTTCAGGTTGAAAAGTAGGTTTGGATCTCTGTTTATGATATAAGCTACTTGAGCCGTAGCCTGTATGGTGTTTTGAACTTCTCCTGTTTGTGTTTCCCATTTATCAAACACATCCATCGTATAACCAAGCGATTGACCAGTCATTGGATCGAAAGCTTCCTGCTTTGGATTTGCCAAAACCTCCATAACGGCATCTAGCGCCATGTGTCTAGCCAAAGCGGTAGCCAAAGCATCCTTTCTAGTACCAACTGTTGTCCAAGAATATTCTTTACCTGTTTTTGGGTTTATGCCTTCAGCCCTAACCCAAGCCATCCACTCTTCTTTGGTTGGCATTTGTCTTTCCCAAACTTTATTACCAGCTAGAGGATCAGCGGCTCTAGAAACATTACCTTGAGCAACATTTAATCTCATAGGTTTGTTCGTGACTGGATCTAACTTTTCCTTGTAGAATATATCTACTTTGTGACGAAGGAATGTTGACAGTGGTATAATATCTGGATCAGAAATCCACTCGTACATGTTCTCAGCGTACACAAACCAATCTTTGTTTGATTTTGGGAACAAACTGTTTTCAGTTCCTTTCAGTAAGCTGAACAGATCTGTTTTAAAACCTTCTAATAGATTACTTAGGAAGACACTTGGAACCCATTTCCTTGTCTCCATTATTTCAGGATTATAAGACAAGTTGGTTAATACTGATCCTCTAACCCTGTTCATTTGTTCAGGTGTTAATCCGAGAAGTCTTCTGACTTTAGAATAAACAGGCGCTGTCTCGTCGGTTGTGTCGTAAATCTCGTCGGTCTGAGTATCTATGTCACTACCAGAATCTATCTGAACTTCAGAAACATCAGCCATGAACTGTGGGTTCTTACCTAACGTTCTTTCTATGATCTCGCTCATACGAGCCGGTAGGTATTTGTTTATATAAGCGGCTAAAGGAATACCTTTTGATGGATCAAATTTAGAAACCAAGTCCATCAAACCTCTATCACCATAAAGAATATCGCTTTCTATATCCTCTTTATATACGTCGTAATTAGGAAGGTATTTACGCTTCTGCATAGCGTTTCTGATCATACCACCATATAGTTGACCTATTTCGAATATACCTGAAGCTCCTTCTTTAGCATATATCTCATTTACCTTATTAGCTAGCTTATCACCTCTTTCTTCTATGCTATTATTTACATTGCTCAAGAATCCTTCTACGAAGCCTCTAACATTACCCTGCGCTTTAGAAAGTTGGCTTGAGGTCCTTGTTTCTCCAAGTAGTCTATCTAAGGCTTTAAATGATCTTCTTGTTTTGCCAGCATCAAACCTCTTATTAAAAGTCCTAAGCATCCTAAACATGTCGTTTGCGTTGCTTATGTCGTAACTTTCTTGAGTTATACCCAAATCACTCATTAGACCCTTAAACAACTGTATGCCGCTACTTTTACCAATCTTGGTATTTGTGCTTGCAATATATTCTAATACAGCTATAGCGTGCTCTTCTGCTATGATTGACTCGTATATCTTGAGTTGCTCCTTAGCTTTTTTCAGTGCTGGATCAATTAACGCTGATACGCCTGGTGTCTTGGCTTTCCTATTTTCTAATTCTTTTATTTTAGATTTAATAGGATTAATCAAGCTACCATACAAAGCGCTATACTCTTGTCTTCTTAACTTGGAATATCTATTCAATGCTCCGTACTTTTCTGGATCGAGCTTGTATAGTTGTTGAATACCACTAGAGAGTGTGTTAGATATTTTCGTCATTATAGCGTTGCCACCTTTGTTCATTAAGTTATTGAACAACGTGACATGCGCAGACTCGTGCTTCCATGAGCCTTTTCTAGAGACAATAAACATTGGTTCTGGAACCTGAATCTCCACGACTTGTCCGTCTCTTTCTACTTGAACGGACATCATTTGCCTATTAGCAAAGGCTAATACACCTCCATCTTGGGCTTTCTGCTCAGCTTCTTTTACGAACTGCGAAGCATTTAACCTTACTGCTTGAGCAACGTCCTCCCCAAAGTTTTCAGAATAATACTGATATAGGGACGTGCCTGTTATAAATTTCTTTAAATCGTCTTTCCAGTCTTCCTTGCTAAGAGAAATTAGATGACCTGGTATGCCGTTGTTTTCTAAAGAAAACTGTTCAAGAGCATTCCACGCTTTTTGTTTATCAACAGCATCGTTAGCAAAGTCCATCATGTCGTAAAGATCAGACTCTTTAACAGCTAACTCTCTCTGTGCGTCTTGATATTCAGGTAGTTTTCTTATATCTTCAACGCTCTTGCCAGCGGCCTTCGCTGATGCGACTATATTGTTTACCTTTTGTTTAAGATCGGTTATGTCTTTAGACACAGATAAAACCTCTGATTTTTCAGCCGCTGTTAACTTGTCTATTCTTTCTATACCAGTATACATCAAAGCCGTATTGGCCATGTACAGATCTTCTATTGTAGACGTTATATCACTGTGCTCTCGTAATAGCTTATCTCTCTTACTTCCGGTAATACCGTCTTTATCCAACTGATCTATCTGCTCTTTTATTTTTACTTGTTGAGCTTGTAGTTCTAGTATTCTATTGTGATTTGCTGTCGCTTTTTCTACTTCAGATCTAGTGTTGAAAACCTTAGCCATACCAACGGCAGCGCCTGGGGCAGCAGACATCATTAAAGACATCATAGCACCGCTTACAAATGATTCATCAACACCGTCAAAAACATTTACGCTTTTATTGTCTAGAATGTAAATATCGGTGATATTTTGTGCTAATTGTGATATTGATTCCGTACCACCCTCTTCAAGTACATCGTATCCTTTTGTCTTGGCTAAGCTCAATAGGTTGTTGTACCATGCATTTCTAATTTGATCTGTTGTTACAGCGCCAGCAGCCACAGCTTCTTTCATTACCTTGATATTTCTACCAAGCTGCTTGAAAGTTATATATTCGCTACCAGCTTCGGCGATACCATAAAGCAAAGCTGAACCGTAATACTGCGCGTCAGTGAAGTCAGCACCAAGCTTTCTTTGCTCGTTCATGTCCTGCATTTTTTGTCCAGCGACAGAACTTCCTATGATAACACTACTAGCGGTACCACCAGTCATAGCCATGAGCCCCAATTGACCTATCTGATCGCCAGCTAAGTCAACAGACGCGTCTAAGAAATCTTGCCAGTCCTCGGCCTCTAAGTATGATTGATGATATCTAACTTGTTTATCAGACCACTCAGCACCAGACAGTAAAACATCTTCTACTTCTTCGGCCGGCGTTTGATAAAGTGATCTAACAAGCTCTGGACTAAGAGCGCCTGGAACTTGCATTTCCATCGCTTTTAGAGCCATTGTCTCTGTGAATGTAGCTACACCAGCAATTGTTCTAGCTAACCAAGCATCGTATCTAGATTTAAATACGTCTCCTTGATCGTACGATCTTATAGCTAGGTCAGACGCCATACCACCTCTGGTTAACCAAGGCATTGCTTTTTCTATATTGCCAACGTCTTGTTTGTAGATGTCATATAACGCTTGGACCTCTAGCAATTCTTGGTTGAATATGGCTAAATGCGTATTGTACTCTTCCTCGGTTTCGGCTTTCGCCATGTTTTCTTTTATGGTGTCAAGTCTAATTTGACCAGCCTCTAATTGAGCTGTAGATACACCTATTCTTCTGGCAGACTCTTTTGCTGAAAGCTCTGCTTTTTTGGTCTCTTCTTCTATGTAACCAGATAGCTGCTCTCTACCTGTTGAATATCTTTTTTCGCCAGAAGACTCCCATTCGTAACTAACACCGCTAGCCGCTGCGCCGACCGAAGACGTTAGTTCACCAAGCCAGTTTAGAGCACTGGAAAAATAATCACCAAAGCTCTTTGCGTCCTCAACGTTGTCTTCGTATTCTCTAAGAACGTCATCTATTTTAGCTTTATAAGCTAACCTAGTTAACTCTTGACGCATTAGATCTTTCGCTACCTCATCTACAGCTTCTTTACTTTCTGGATTACCACCGTCTCTTTTTAACTGCTCTATAGCAGCCTCTTTATAATCATCGTATGGAACTACAGTTTTTAAACCAGCACCACCCATGTTGAAGTTACCAGGTCCTGTTGAACCAACATACATCAAAGACGATTTTGTGTCTTGTTCTTGACGTGGTTGTAATTTAGATTCTATATCCTCAAGCTCCTGCGCCGACAGCGGGGATTCTATAATAGACTTTATTCTGTCAGCTGCCTTTTTTGTTTCTGGATTCATGTAAGAACCAGATATTTGATCAGCTTTGTAGTCATCAGCTTTTGTAAGTTGCTGGTTACCACCGCGTTTACGCTCTAAGTCTATATCTGTCTGTGCTCTAGCTGGAGTAGGTTTTTCAGCGAATTCTGGTAATTCCGAAGAAGTACCTACCGACTTGGATGCCGTAACGGGCGCTTGTCTGGAGGGACCCGCAGTCGCACCCTCCACTACGGCCTCTTTCTTTACTGTTAGACCGTGTGTGTTAACATAGTCCTCCAGTGTCATACCAAATTGACTAGCGGCGTCTAGCACCTGATCTTTTGAGTACTCCTCACCGTCGTAGATAAAGATTTGATCTTCGTTCATATTATTTATTTATTTGGTACTGGTAGGTTACCTGTTGGGCTGTAGCCCTTTGAATTTCCAAACTTCTTTTTATAAACCCAAGCATTTAGATAGAACATTAATTCTCTACCTTCAATAGTGTTTTTCTGCATGCCTGTTAAGGTAGTGAAATTTTCACTTATAAAAGCCATTAACTCTGACGGTTTGTCAAACGATAATCTTTTTTGATCAGCTGACTTTCCGTTGTTTGTAAGCTTTGCTATAAGAACACCATTGCCGTCTTTTTCAGCTAGAGTTATAGGTTGTCCACCCATTTGTAAACCAACCAAAGCTTCTGGGTTATCAGAGAATATACCTTGTATACTTCTAAGTACTGGTATACTTTCTATTGTTACCGCGCCTAATTCCTCTGGTGAAAGATAATTTTTTCTTTGCGGTTGTTGAGACGATGTTCTACCGCCGGTTCTTGGAGCTCTTACCGCCGCACTTCTTTTAACTCTATCTTTATTGCCCTGTAGACCTGAATTAATAATCATGTCCGTGTATGCTTCTATAACTTGATTACTGAGTTCTGATGTTCTAGACTCATTTCTTAGAAGATCGTCATCAAGTATACCCAAACCGCCAGGGAAAATATTGTCATCAGTAGCAAGGGAAAGAGCTGTTTCACGTCCTCCTGATTCAACAACTTGCCTAACCTGCATTCTAACCATGTTACGAGTTTGCTCATTGTCTTCAATACCAGAGTTATACACTTTAGCGTTTAAGTCTATTATGCTTTTTGATGCCTTAGAATCCTTTAGGAAATAATTAGGCGCGTCATCCATAGAAACAAACGCATCTCCTTTTTGGAAATACAGTTGTCCATTTTGACTTATTTGCATAGGAAGACCGTCTGTGTACATACGCGTCAACCAATCGACATCGCTAGCCGCGTTACCATTTGATATTAAACCACCATCAAAGTCTTTAATAGCGTCGGTTTTTCTTTGAGCTAGAGTTTGTAGTTGAACATCGAGATTTTTGAAGCCGTTCCTGACTCTATTCATTGTTTCAACAGCACCGATGTACTGAGGTGAACCAACTTCTGATTGAGACATTATCTTCGCGGCATTGTAATACTCGTTCTTACCATTCATCAAAAACTCATTGACGCTTGGTTGATAAACGGCCGGTATTTTTTCTATGTTATTTACGCTACCAAGTTGATTGATAGCACGCTCCATTCTACCGGAAGCTTGATCCCTAGTCTGTTTCTCTTCGGCCTTTCTAAGTCTTAATTGCTCTTCGTATTTAGCGAATGCTTTTTCAATAGGCGCTGAACTAACAGTTCTGGTAGGGTCAGGCGTTGTATTATTTAGTAAAAAACTTAGCTCTCCCATTAGAATCCAGATCTACCAGTTAATGTATTACCCCCAGTTCCAAACAAGTACTGAGCTACTGGAGAAGCGGCATTTTTCATCGCGCCGACGGCGTTTTGACCCCAGTCCATACCAAAAGTCGCCATTTGACCAACACCACCTAGTATTTGCTGATTAGCGGCTGCTTGTTCTTGTTTGATGTTGTTTAGTCTAGCCGCACCCATTTCAAGTTCACCAACAGCTTGTTGTCTTTGTATACCCCTAGCTGTTTCGGCACCTTGTCTTTCTGCCTGTTGGTTAGCTGCAAAACCACTAGCTGCCGCGGCTGCGTTTGAAGCTTCCTGAGCCCCAATAGAAGCACTAGCGGCCTGCATGTTCTGAGACTGTTGATTTGCCATAGCTTGTGCTAAAGCAGCGATACCACTACCTCCGGCAGCGGCATTGTTCGCGTCCATAACATTAGCTATACCTTGGTTTTGTTGTTGCGCGGTGAAATCAGCGGCTTGTTGGTTGACCGTCAAATCCTCATATGGGTTCTGAAGGTTATTCCACTGGTTAGTGGTGTCCAAGTTCTGATACTGAGCTTTAGCTTGATTGTACTCAACGTCGGCTGCTCTACGCTCATCTCTCCTGCGTTTCCAACCGTAAAGACCAGTTGCGATATTTGCGGCTGCACCGACAGCCATCATCAATGGAAACATATTTTTACTTTTGTATTATTATTATTACACCTCTAGGTTCATGATTTAACTGCTGATAAATACCTCTGAGTTAACAGCAAATAACTCTTTAAATTCTGTAGACTGAACCTGCATATCAACTCTACCGTAGTATCCTATTATGCCAGATGTGTTAACCTCACTGCTCTTAGCAAAGAATATGAAGTCGCCATCTATAGGAACTGATCCATTTATAGCTAATGTACAGGTAATTTTATTATTAGCGTGATCTATGCTAACGCATTGACCAACTACATATATATTGCCGTCTACAGAGCTTTTATACATAACTATATCGTTCGCTTTTGATTGCAGTGATACATTTATGTCATTGAGGAAGCCTATCGTAACGGAGGGACTATTATCCTCTACGTATTCAGCTATGTCTATACCTTGAACAGAAAATTCACGAGTATCAAGAGAACCGGTTTGCGTTGTTGGATCCCAAGTTGTAGCTAAACCTTTTATGTAGTTGTACCAAATACCCTCTTTGTTCTTAAAGAATTCAACCTCCCCATCTTGTGAATCGGTCAATATCAATGGGCAAACCCATCCTGAACTGCCTTCGTATGATAAGGTTTTGAAGTTTTTTATACGTGATGGATCATCATTGTAAACAAACTGTACACTTGTTATATGTTGGTTGCCATAAAAGTTACATCTAGTTTCACTATCATGAGACCATAACATACCATTTTTAAAGGTATAGTAAACGTTATTTAGTGACAGACCGCCTTCCTTTAAGAACGACTTTCTACTCGTCCAACCGTTAACGTCATCATTAAACGATATTGTTTCACCGTTAAGTGTTAAGTGATAAAGATTTGAATAATCATCGAAAGACCCAATAGCTGTTGTTGCTTGATTTAGGTTTCTCTTGAAGAAATCAGACATGCCGTGTCTTGATATTTCGGTCAAACCATCTCTAGATAATCTCAACACAACGCCTCTGTTTTTATCAGTAAAGTAAGCTCTAAAACCGTATGACGCGAATGATTCTGGATTTTTAGATATTCCAAATTCACCAACGTAAGGTATTGACTGACCAAGAACTCTATTAGAAGCTGTTAAGTTAGCATTACCGTCAGCATTGTACAAAGCGTCCTTATCGGCCAACACTCTGAATACCTTGTCTTCACACATGACAATTAAGTCAGTGTCTCTAGCGTGAAGCTTCTGTATGGTACCGTAAACAGGATTAAAGTCCTTTGTTATATTCTCAGCCATTAAAAACTGATTGAGATTGTTAACGCCAGACGTAGAATTGTATATTCCAGAGAATATTAAACTGGATCCCTTACGCTCAACACTGTAAGGTTCTTCTAGTGTTGACGAAACTCTAGGTCCCTTATCTATGGTAACCGCGTTAAAGTCATCCCTTATTCTATTTGACTCGCAACCGTTGCCAAAACTGAAACAGTTCGACCACTGTATAGTTATATCGTTACCATGCTGAGACATTGGTATACCATCTGTTATCTCGTAGTACAGATCAATATCAACGGATTCTTTTGGCTCTGTTTCAAATATAGCTGGATTAGAAGACGATAGTATGACGTTGTCAGAATCTAGTATGTCAGCCCAATCCGTTTTCTTAGCATACATTTTAAAGTTGTAGTCAGTCCAAGAAGACGTGTCGGCTGTTACAGCTGTGTTTAGTACTATTGTTTTTATAAGTCCCCAAGCTCCATCACCGCCGGTAATGAAAGGACCGTTATGCGTTATGTTTACTATCTCGTAATACGTGTTAGTACTGTCTTGATCAAACTTTACAAACGTACCAACCTTGATGTTATCGAACCAATATGTTCCAACAGTTGTTCCGCTTGGTTGTGTAGATCCAGTCCAAAACAAAGAGAAGTTTGCGCTTCCCTGAATTGGTATAGAGGGATACTGTGTTCCGTAAACACCATAAGTAACCTCACCAATCCCAGGTGGAAGAAAACCGTCATCAGGATCGTCGGTTGACGTTAGGTCAATTATACTGCTAGAATTTACTCTTATATACGATGTTTGATCCTGAACCAGTGGGTTGATAATATACTCGTCGAAAGAAGGGTCTCTGTTTATCTTAACAAAAAACTTTCCTTGGTACTCTTTCTTGTATACGTTTTCATATTTGTACACCTGCACGTTTATAGTGGCACCAGAAGCTAGAGAGCTCATCCAAGAATCTTCAGATCCAAGACCATCTTTAAGTACTATGCTGTACCTGGTTGTAGTGTCTCCAGAGAAACCGCCTTCTCTTATCTCGTAAAAATCAGACACGTTAGACGTTCCATTAACCGTGTTCCAGAATCTGACAACACACGTGCTATCCCAAACTTCAAAAAACTTTGGATCTTGTATCTGTGTCGGTCCATTGACTAATAAGTTTTTACCACCAACGGCCAAGCCAGATTGAGCCATGGTGCACTTATACGCGGTTTGAAACGTTCTTACTCTAACAACATCGTCTGGAGCATTGTTACTTATGTCCAGAACGCGATATCTAGCATCTTCAACAACCGCAACGCTGGTGTCATGCTCTTTCTTCAAGATCATGTAATCGCCAGTTTGTAGCTTGTTTCTCTCTGCACTTGGAAAAGACAACCAAACGTTTCCGTCGTCAGCTTTATAAAATCTATCTAAAGCTAGGTTGTAGTATTCGTTTGATGTTTCTTTAACTAAGTATTTGAAATATGATGCAAAGTCTGGAGCTTGTGTCGTTACTCTAGCTTTTAATTTCACAACCTTTTCTGAGTTGCTTTTAGGTGAAACAACACTTCCTCCATTGCTTGAAAACACGGGTGTTTCTCTTCCATATTCATCTCCATAAAGCACACCAATCTGGTATGTCCTCATTGATTTTATGGATTTCAGTGGATTTTCTACAGAACTATGTGTATTGACATCTAGTGACGCGCTTACGATCGGTTGAATACTATTACTACCGCTCTTCATACTTAAGTTCTGCTCGTAGTTTCCATATACAACTCTATTGCCTATCACCTCTTGTGATTTGGCTTTTATTGGCACGTTATCCCATGGTCTTAGAGATTGGTTGGAAGGTACTACGTTACCTATCAATTCCGATGTAATCGTGTAACCAGATTGAACAACAGGTATTGAATCAACCTTATAGACAACAGTACTATTAGACTCTTTGTATAATATATCTACTTCCACCACCTCTTCAGATGGGGTCTGTAGTGAATTGATATTTAGGTAGCGAATGTTATTCGTCATACCTATATTGTGCGACCTAGAAGAGTTGTATTTAAACGAATCAGCAACAAATGCTACTTCTGACCACGGCGCGAATGTGGAATATTCACCATCCGCATATTTCCATCTATACGAGAACCTTGGAAACTTGAACTCGAACATAGGAGGGTCTTCCTCTAGCACGGATGTCCACTCATAAGCGTAGTCTTGAATGCTACTCGATATAGTTACGATAGTTGCATTAACCTCGTAAGGTGTCACTGTGGCGTCAACAGTGTTAACCTGCAACCTAACCTGATACTCGTCAATGAAGTTATTGTCATTGAGTTTACTAGCCGTCAGTGATATTATATCGCCATTAAACCAGTTTGGCAACTCATCGTATTGTAGCGTAACGCTAGTACCAACTTCTTTTACTAAGAAATACGCTGATACTGGATCCGTAAAGTCAAATGTCGTCTTAATCTTATTTATACCACAACCTATACCGGTTCCACCAGTAGAGGTTCTAACAGTAGAACTCATCAATAGCGATGGAGCTACAGTTGGTGCTTTCTTTATGACTGCGACGTCGGCAGCTGTGAAAGGCCTAGTGTAAACAACCGTGTGTGTATCAAAGTCTATACTACCGGACTTAAATGTGTCTATATTTATCTTTCTAGGATCGTTTAAATCATCTGTCCAAAGAAGAAGATTGTCTATGACGTTAACACCAGTTATAAGAAATTTATCATCGAAATTAAGCACGTTGTTTTTGTCTACCACAACCGGCTTAACTAAATCTAGCGATTGATCATATTCAGCTATAGCGTGGACAGTGCCGTTCGTTAAAAACCAGTATATCTTATCGGTACTATCTACCTTTATTTGACCTATGCAAACAGCATCACGCACAAAAGCCCAATCACCAGACGAGTCTTTTCTGTTTCTAAGCTGATTACCCAGTACATTTTCTATAGCGCCGACATTGTTGTCTTCTGACGCTGCAACCTGCACGTTAAGCGCATCTGTGTACTCGCCATTTGGCACAAGTCTTTCGTCCAGATCCTTGTTCATCTTTCCAGACGTAAAGACGCGTTTCATTTCTGGCATATCTTAGTGTTTTATGTGCTTTGATTTACCTCTAAGTACTTGAGAGATTTCTTCAAGCTTAATATTTGACAACCTCAACTTAGCTTGCCTTGCGGCGGCGAACTTCTCTTTTTTATATCTGGCCACTATATACTCAGGCATATTTGACCTTGTTGAGATTATAGCGTGAGCTATATGCTTATATATGGCTTCTTCAGCAAATTTATGTACTAGCATCTCACCGTCTAGAGCGACGCCGTCGCTTATGTACTTTATAGTAACTATTCTACCAGCCATATCAGAACTAAAATACACGGTTGACTTAACTGGGTCTATAAAGAACGTGCCGTTATCTTGCGCATATTGTGGATCTAAACCGTATCTCTGGCCATAAGCTAGGTTGAACGCGCTATCGTGATCCTCTGATGTAACGGAGTTGTTAGAAGCGTTCCCTGGACCGTTAGAGCTGTATCTATCCCACGTATTAGAGTCTTGAGCATACAACAAGTTGTCTCCATTGTACAAGTACTTGTAATTACTGTCTTGAAGTATAGCTTTTGGATTCGAGGTTTTTGCTGCTGGATATATAACATGCTCAACACCGTTTGAGTCTGTCCACGTGAACTTAACGTAATTGACATAATCATGCGGTAGTGGCATGGTCAACGCTGGACTTATTTCTATCTCCTGGGTTTTCTCAGATCTCAGCGTATCATAACTAAGTTCTTGCATTGCTCTCTGAGCGTGGAATGCAACATCAGTTCTCTTTATCTTAGATATCGTCTTTCCTTCACCGACGTAGGCTATAATAAAGTTGTTTACCAGATCATCCATAGAGATGAACTGATACCCACCGAAATCTCCGTTTTCGTAGTAGTCTTTTTCTGTGTAATTCTGTAAACCCATTTATCAAGCTTTTTCTTCGGCTGTGTCTCTTTGTTCTTCGGCGACGGCTATCTGGTAAACCTGAGGATCTTTCAATATCAAGCCACATAGGGCAAGTATATTTATAACCAAGTCGGTTTCTTCAGAAGGATGTACCTCGAAATCAACACTTCCAGTTGCGGTATATTGAGGATAACCAAGTACGTCTGTGTAGTTCCAAATAACTTTAGCTGGTTTTTTTATGTAGTTTAATCTAACGTCGCCAGTCGTAACATATTCGGTATTACCATACACTCTCAAGCCGCTTTCGTCTCTAACGTATATTGGTCTAGTATTTTTCGGTTTGGTTAGGGGAGATAAATTGTAGTAAAGAAACTCGTTCTTAGCTACTTTCTCAGCTTCAATATTAGAAGCATCAATTATAACCGTACCTAGTCTATATAAATCACCCGGAATTTGATAAGCATTATTACTATAAGTCAAATTTGTCTCTTTTTCAAACACACTTATCTTTTCGTTTAGATTGTCAAGCATATCTGAATACTCAGTGTCATTACCGTGCATCCGACCAAACTGGTTGATGTCATAAAAATATTGTTCGAACAAATCAAGCTGAACCTGATTAGCGAACAAGTTAAATTCTTCTGGGGTTACATATCCTCTCTGCTCTTTATTGAGGATAGCTAATACCCGTTGATATACAGTATCTACACTAACGGCCATAATGATTTGTTTTAAAGGTAAAAAGGGCCACCGTATGGTGACCCTTTTCCCTACGGTGATTACTTGAGTCTTTTCTCAATATTTTGATAGATCTCTACACCTTCATCTGTTTTAAAGAAAGCAGCTAATGCTGAGTATGGGTTTTCATCGAACGGAACGGTCATAACCTTTCTTCCGTTGCTTGCCCACTGGAATGTACGTTGATCTTCCGCTAGTTTGAGTATGTTAGCTTCAACCGCTTTAATACCAAAGTTTCTGATCTGTACGTTTTCATCTTTCGCTAATGATATAAACGTGTTTGGTTGTCTTCGAGCGAATATCAATAGATCACGCTTGATTTCCTTAGACGTCATGTCCTTAACTTTAGATCCAAACTCAACTCGTAAAATTGCTTCTGCAGAATCAACATCCATCGCGTTAGCGAGGTTGAGTGCTTCGAGTTCTAGTTCTATCACATCCAATTCGTCAACAGCTTCTTTTACAGCATCGAATTCCTCGTATGCCCTACCTCTTAGTGGGTGGTATAAAGAAAGAAGCTTTTGCAACGCTTGTTTGTTTCTTGGTACGAACAAAGTTCCATCTCTAAATACGATGTGCTCCAGCGTGACGTTCCCGTTTTGTTCATCAACAAACACGGATTGCTGGTTAGTAGCATATCTAAGTTCTCTTTCGTAACCAAGTGCTTCATCAAAGTACAACAGAGGTCTTTTCTCTGAGTGCCTAGATGGTACCGTCATGATGATCGGTTTTTTTCTTGAAATCAAGTAGTATACTCGATCTTTAATTTCCCAACCTTGATCGATTGTTTCTTTTTTTGCCATGATAAAATAATATATGAAAATTAAAAAGTAGTAAGTAAGGCCCCCGGCGAACCGGGGACCCAACTACTATAGGATGCTGTTGTTAGGCAGCGGTATCCTTGAACAAGATGAAGTTGTTAGCACCTTGAACACACAAACAGCGCTCAGAAAGCATGTGTACGTTCATCTCGTCGATGTCGCTAGTGTAGTTACCACCGACAGAACCAGTGATCCAAGACTTCATGCGACGATCATCTGCCTCAGAAGCGCGGTAACGCACGTGCAAGAACGGACGTTGGATGTTCTTACCAAGGGTTTGATCGTAAACAGTAGAAACACCAGCAGGAACCAATACACCGTCGATGTCAGCGGTAAGACCGCGAGTTGCAGCGTCGTTCAAGTATTTCCAGTCAGTTTTGTAGAAGTCGTAAGAACCACGACGGAATCCAGAGAAACCAAGGTTCAACGCCATATCAGCAGAGTTGTTGAATACTCCGTAAGAAGTACCACCAGCACCGTAAGAGTTAGCGCGAGCCAACATGTTATCGATAGCCAAAGAAGTACCGCGATCCAAGAACAACATGTTCTCTTCGATAGCTCCCTGCTTGTCAAGCTCTTTCAAGATAAGATCGAACTCACCAAGACCAGTAAGACCAGTAGCGTTGTTGAAGTCGTGGTCGTTGAATACCAAACCGCGAGATTCGATAGCAGCGAACAAACCTTCAGTACCACGTACGTCAGCACCAGAAGCGTCAGAGATTGATACAGCAGCTTTTTCAGCTTCAACCATGGTCATTTCCAAGTAGTCCTCGAAACGAACGCGAGTCTCGTGCTCAGACTTCAGGTACCACAAGTAACCAGAAGTACCCATTTCAGAGGTAACCTCAACCCAACCGATCTGAGCAGTGTCAGAACCGTTGATAGAGTACTTGTCCTTGATGATGATAGGAGAGTTGCTGAACTTCTGGAAACCAGCGTCGATAGACCCTTGCATACCAGCAGCACCTTTACCGAACTCAGAACCGAAAACGAATACTTTCAACTTAGGGTTGGTAGCAGCTACGAAAGAGCTAGGCCAAGTTGCAGCATCGTAAGGGTAAGCTTCGATAGAGTTAGCAGAAACACTCTTAACAAAAGCACGAACGGTGTCGTAACCGAAAGCAACTACGATAGTTTGGTTAGCGCGGATAGCGTGACCAGTGATATTGATCGTGTTGTCAGTGTTGTCGTTAGCAGTAGCGATAACAGCGTCATCGTAAGCAACGTGTAGACGACCTTGTTCAGTCCATACAACTTCGTCAGAAGCCATAGGCATTTCAGCGCCGACCATACGCAAGAAAGAAGATACGGTACGGTTTCCGTAGCGCTCTACTTCTTTTTCATAAACTTCTGGCAAAAATTGCTTTGCGAAGTTGAAATCATTGTTGCCAATTGAAAGGTAGTTACCATCAAAAAGCGTTTTCGTGGGAGAAGGAGTCAATCCAGCAGGATATGCTCCACCAGTAGCAAAACTCATGTTCTATATTTTTTTAGAGTTGTTAGTACTTATTTAAACTTAACTCGAAGCTTTGAACCACTATCACCGCTAACTGCGCGAACCTTTATGCCTCCAGCGTTGGCAACACCCTCGTGTTGACCTCTAGGCTGCATATCAACGTTCTTAGATCTGGAGATACTATCTTTCATAGCATCAGCCTTACCTTGCTCATAGAAGTGATTAGCTATAGCATCAGCGTTCATTGCGGTGAAAAGTGCTTTATGATACCCCTTCGCGTCACCAATAGTATTATCGTTGTTGAGAAACTTTCTCACAAAATTATTGATATCGGATTGAGTGTCTTTGACTTCAGCCGCGTTCTTCACATTAAACCTATAACGCTTGTCCCCAACGCTGTATTCAAAACCTTTGAACTCACTGTTGAAAACCTGGTTTGTCTTTTCGACGAATAGGCTTTGCTGTTGCTTGAACGTTTCCTGTTGCTGTTCTTGCTCCTTGTTGTAACGGTTAAAGAATTCAACTGCTTTCTGCTGATCGGGAGTCAATCTTGATCCAGACTTAATCTCGTTGTAGTATTGATCCTTCATCGAGTTAAGATACTTTTTCGCGCTTGACAGCTCTTCTTTATATTTCAGTTTCTTTCTTTTAACTTCTCTTTCATCGTCGAGTTCTTCATCGTAGGAGAAATTATCCGACAATAAGAAATCGATCTCTTCACTATCGAGATGTGGCTTTGTTTGAGCGTAGTACTCTTTCAAAAGCTGAACCTCATCTAGTGAGGATACATCTTGATTTAATCTAACGTAGTCTTCCAGTGAACCGCCAGTTTCATTCATGAACTTAACTAGCTTTTCGATACCCTCTGGTAACTCTACTTTATTATCTTCAACCGGTTGTTCTGATTGCTTGTCTTCTACGACATACTCTTCTTTGTGTTCAACCGCTTGTTCTTCTTCACCAACTACTTCTTCGAGCACCCGTACTTCTTCAGCGGGCTCTCCGTCATCTTGTACGGACTCTTCGACATCTTTGCTGGACTCCACTTCATCGGGCTGCTGTGCTTGCTGCACATTTTCATCGGACTGCAACCGCAGCTCTTCACCGCTGTTTTCATCTTCGGCTTCCTGTTTAAAGTTTCTTAAATCAACTCTGATGACACCGTCATCTTGTTGCTCTTGTGTGATATTGTTTTCTTCACTCATAAGATAAAATATTAAAAAAATCTACAATTTATATATTACTTAGGTTCGAAAGAACCTAATTTGAAATCGCCGCTAATTATATCGTTACCAGCTGATTCAAAATTTTGAGCCATACCGCCTTGCTGGCGTTGCTCTATGAGTTTGCTTTGTTGGCTAGCTTGGATTTTAGTTCTATCGTCCTTCCTATCCTCTTTATAGCTCTCTCTGTTTTTAAACACTTCTGACTCCATTTGCTTGAGCTTCATGTTTATCTCAAACTCATATTGCATTAGTTCTTTCTTGGCTTGCTTTTCCTGCTCAAGTCTTTGTGCCGCCAGTTGACTCTTTAATTGTTCCAACTGAGCTTTACTTTGAGTTTCAACCTGAACCTTCTGTGCTTCCGCTTGAATAGTAGCTTGCTGTGCCTGAGCATTCGCCATAGCTTGAGCTTGCATATTTTGCTGAGCCATAGCTTGATCCCGCTGCAACTTGCGTTTTCTTCTAACCTTAAGCAATTGATTCGCTAACTTTATATTCTTTATATCTCTAATGTCTATAGCGTCTTCTAGATCTATTGTTTGTTGAGCAAGTGCCATTTGAATATTATTTTCTAGCAGTTGCTTTTCTTCTTCATCTGGAGCTATATCTATAAAGATACCAAAGTCATACAAATGTAGAGAGGCGATTTCCTCTAAGGTAGCCACGTTGTGAGCACCAATCATCTGTATGAATGCTTCTCTAGTTGGCGAGTATTCAAGTACATCCGATACTCTAAGTGATATTTTCTCAGCTATATCAACCGTTAAGAATAAACCAGCCTGCAAAATGTGTCTAGTAGCCGTATTCGAATTTGCTGCGGCGAGTTTCTGTACTCCAACCAAAGCGTCTTTAGCTGGCGTTGATGCGTCTCTAGCTTCGTTTAGACCAGTTACATCTCTTATCATCTGTAGATAATAGTTGTAAGTACTGATTAGCTGAGGTATTTTGTTACCGCCTGAACCGCTCGTTATTTCTTGAATAGGAACTTTACCAGGGTTCATATCACCCTCTGAAGTAAAGGATCTACCGATAACAGAACCCGTCTGAAAGAACATGTTTAATGCTTCCTGTGGGTTATAGTTTGTTCCATTACCTAGATCAACCTCGGCCAAACCGTCAGCGTCTAAGTATATACCGTCTGGAACCATTCTAGAGAGAACCTGCTGTAGTTTCAAGTGCGTAAGCTGAATCATATCAGCAAAACCAGTTATTCTAGAAACTAAAGACTCTATTCTACCCTTATACATTCTAGGGGCAACAATGCTGTAATTCATGCGAACCTTAGTGAAATCACTCTTAGGTCTAAGCATGTTCTTAGCCATTTCCCACTTCAATACTTTCTCAGTGCCAAGTACAAAAACACCTTCATACAACACCTCTAGCGATCTAGATATTTTAGAAAACTGTTCCGCTAACTCTGCTGGAGGATTGAACTGATCATCCTTGATGATTATCTTACTAGCTCCAGTCGACGTCTCTTTTATCTTGTATACTTCGTTTGCGTAGGTCTTGAAGTTGAAGTAGAGAAGCTGCACGGTATTCACGTCTTTCTCATTATTCTCCCACGCTCCTCTACTATAAGCTCTAGTGTTTTGAACGCCTTGACCCATTATTTCTTCAAGATCCTCGTCACTAAGGTCAGGGAATTGCTTTTTCAACTCATTTACTGGAACCGTTTTAACCTCTCCAACGTAGTATATATCTTCGAAGTAAGGTGATTCAGTAAAAGAATAAACGAGATCGGCAGGATCAACGTACTCCACTTTGATACCCTCGCTCTTAGTGAACGTATCTTTAACACAGCCGATACCAAGAACAGTGAGATCATAATTAAAGCGCTTCTTGATGTTTTCGTATTTATTACCTTCTAGTATAACGCTTATAGCCTGCTCTTCGGCTAGTTCTACACCCTGCTTGTAATTTAACTGCATGTGCACTTCTAGCTCGTCTTTATCGCCTGGTAATTCCTCTTTATTGTTTTCAAATAAGTTTACACCAAATGCTTCCGCTGCGAATTCATTGAGATCTTTAGTGGCCATGTCTCTCAAAATTGATTCCATATACTTGGTTCTCTTGGAAACACCATTTGGATCTTGAGAGAAAGCTTTTATATCAAACATTCTTTCCGAAATACCATTGACGACTATATCCACAAACTTTGGTATAATCGGCACTGGTTTCCAGTCTAGGTTTAGGTAAGATAAATCACCGTTTATCGCTAACTCGTCTTTATACTTTTGTATTGGTTGTTCACCTCTAGCATAAAGCCTCAAGCTGTGAAATACGTTTTGGTTGTTGTAAAACCTATTCACGCCGGAATCTCTGCGAAACCACTCGTGCTCGATAGCTTTAGCGACTTTTAAACCGTACTCTGCCGATGCTTTTTCAATGTCACTAGCTACTTGGCTAGGAAAGTAATTTTTTGCAACTGATTCAGCCATGGTTAATACTTAATAATTTCTGAAGAATAGCCATTGTTGGAATATCTAGCTATACCTAAATTTAGTTTTTCTTTTTCAACTTTCTGGGTTGGAGCGTATAAATGTCTATTACAAGCCATTATAGCGAGTCCAGAACTAATAGAAGCATCGTGCTTCGTTCTTTTATTTATATCGAATTTAGCCCAATCATTGAGCGTGTCGTTGAAATACATAGTGCCAAATGTATCATTAGCAGGGTTGTAACCAACGTGATTCTCTATATACATTTCTATAGCCGCCGCGTGTGCTTGTTTTATATCCTCACTTGTGTTTGGTATACCACCTATCTCACGCTCTGTTATAGAAAGTTGATTAAATTTCTTATCAGGTCTGTTCATCGAGAAACCCCTGTAACCTCTTCTTCTTATATGGTATAAAAGCCTTGGCTTAGCATTTTCCGCCAAAACAGGCATACCATAAAATACTAAGGCCATTAAAACATCTTCAAAGAATATCTCAGCTGTTTGAGGTCTAGAGACATATTCAAGAAAAAATGTAGAAGGGGGCGCGTCCTCCATAGAGAACTTTGTCAACCCGTGCAGAGCTCCTTTCGATCCTTTTCCATCGACCGTTCCAGAGATGTCATACGAGTCGCATCCAAACGCCCCAATGTGTTCATTTCCCGGATACTTTATCCCATTCTTTAGAATTACATTGTTTTGCAGATTTTTAGGTGGAAACCATGAAATTTTAAATCTGCCATTTCTATCTGGATTGAAAACAACCTCCGTATCCTTAATTCCATTACGCCATTGGAAGTTTCCGACGTTTATGACGTTTGACGATTTAAGACCTTCATTGTGATCTATTTGATCATATATTTTAACGAGATTAAACAAGCTGTTTTTCATCTCATCCCTAAAGGCGTGTTCTTCAGTTCTTGGAAATTGTCTATAGAATTCGTTTAGACCATCTTGGTCGTGTTTTAAACCTTCTACTTCGTTTTCCCAGTGCTGTATTACGCCTTCATATATGTAATCTCCATACGGACCTTCAACTTCCTCGGTTGGTGTGTCAAACACTGGATGACCATATTTATCTATGAAACCCTCGTAGTTCCACTCCATTGGTATAAACAGAGAATAAAGTCCAGATCTAGTTTGACCATTTTTGTTTCTCTGTGTAACATCTGAATCGTAATAAAGCTTTTTGAAATTATCACCACCTTTATCCAACGCGTTTGAAGTAGAACCCATCATGCATTTTCCTATGATTCTACTACCGAGTCTCAAACAAGTCTTTGTAACACGCCAGTTGTTTAAGATGTTGTCAGGTTTTTCCCACTTTCCACTTTCGTCATGTACTAGTAATCTAAGTTTCTCACCGTCATACGAGTTATCACCTGTGTTCTTCCAGTCTATAGTGGTGTCAAGACCTTCAAGTTCTTCTCGAGTTTCAGAGCTAGATATAGATCTTCTAGTTAGTTTAGAAGCAGGAACCCTATACGCTAATTCTGTTTTAGGTCTATCCATACCATCTTGGATAGGTTTAAAAAAGAATGGGTAGTTAACAGATATTGGCACAACCTTATCTGTAAACATTTTTTTAGCGTCAGAACCCGTTTTAGAAAGTATACCAAATCTAGCATCACTAGATATAGTAGCCATATTAACCGTTTCACCAGAAGCCATAAAAGAAAAACCACTACGTCTATTCTTTAAGTAGCACATTCCATATGCTCTACTGTCAGCTTTTACGGCTTCCCAGAAAATAAAAAACAACCTATTTGCCTCTCTAAAATCAGGGTTACCAACGTCTATTTTAGACCACTGCAGGTACATGTAATGTGTGCCAGTTATGTATGTTGGTATACCCTTGTTTTCAAACCAAAATCCATTTTCACGCCTGTTGAACTCTTCGTCTATATAGTCTTCCCACTTGGCTTTAAAACTGTCATCCGTGTTTCTCCAGTCAAATATCGTCTTTATAGAACTTAGTTGTTTTGGATATTCAGATACTTCCCAAGTTCCAGAATCGAATTTTACTGGTTTTTCAACCTTTGGTAAAGCTATCTTTAGGTTTTGTATTTCGTATACCTCACCTATTTGACCAGATTTGCTTATAACAACAACGTCGTGTTCTTTGTTGTAACCATACTTCCAACTCTTAGACTTGTTTAGTCTAGCTATAGTGTTGAGCTTTATTGGCTCTACTATTTTATATAGAGTTTGTTCGTACATTACTTAGATCTTCTTTCAGCGAAACCTTTAAAGGCTTGTTTTTCTTCCCTTTCTATAGGCTTATCTTCAAGCCTAGCTTCTTCCTCCTGTATCCTAGATAGTATTTCAAAAGCATCGAAAATAGCTAATTTCTTGGTTGCTGCGGCGTTCTTTAACCTATCGGCAGAAACGTCATCATCCGTATTAGTGATGATTTTCTCTTCAGCCACTTTTATAAGCTCCTCAACTGCCTTGTGCCCAGCTTGGATTATATTCCTTTTCGTTTCCTGTACGCTCATATTTAATAGCAATATCTGAAGACGGAACTCTATACATTCTATTTCCGTCTATAATAAATTCATACTCACTCCTAGGCGTGAATCCAACAACGTCCTCCTTGCTTAGTCCTTTACTAATAAGTAGATCATCCAAATGTTTTAAAACACCCATCAGCGGTTGTTCTTCGTTTGGCGTCCATTTTTCATTAAATGACTTTATTGGCTTCACAAAGCAGAAACCATCTAGTGGCTTCCAATCTCCATCACGCTTAAACATGTACACTTGATCTGGAGCAACTATATATGCATCATCACTGAAGTATGCCGCACTATTTTTTTCGTTACCTCTAACGTCGTAAAAGCGTCTAAACACGTTATGATGCACTATCACTTCATCACCTGGTTTAACACCTGCACAACCAAGTTCTGGTATACCAATGACTATACCAACTCTATTTACATACTTATGATCTTGAAGATCAGTGCTAAGTAATAATTCCGAATCACCAATCTTCTTAACGTTCGTTTTTCTAGACTCTTTTGGTCTTATTACGAAGTTAAATATTGATCTCATTAGTATTCTAGATTGTATTCTATGGCTATGCCCATATTTTTATTAAACTCCTTCCAAGGTATAATTTCATCACTCTTTTGAATGAAGATAGTAAACTTGTCTGGATCCTCTGTTATATCACATATACAATGACCACCATATACTTCTTGGCCAACAGAGTAATGCATCGCATCAACTTTATAGTCTCTACCGATGGTTATTTTTCTTATTAGTCTAGTTTGATTTTTCATCTAAAATGTATTCACCGGTTTCTAAATCCAGCGAACCATGACCATACTTTTCAACAAGCTCACCCATGACGCCGCGAAGCTCATCGGTGGTTTCCTTAAGTTGGTCCATGTGCTCGTCAATTCTTTCCTGTAGTGAGTATTTAGCAATGTATAAACCGCCAATTTCGCTTTTCAACTTATTTTGACGAGATCTAACAGAGTCTAAAATCTCTCTTTGTTTCTTTGTTATTTTCATTTTAAAGCTGATTTTATTTTATTTAACTTGATTAACAAATCTTCCAACTTGCTTAGTTCCAGCATGTTTGCTCCATCACTAAGTGCTTCAGATGGATTCGGGTGTGTCTCTATAAAAAGACCATCAGCTCCAGCGGCTACACTTGCTTTGGCCATAGTCTCTATTAGGTGTGGTAGACCACCAGTTACACCAGATGACGTGTTAGGTTGTTGCAGCGAGTGTGTCGCGTCGTAAACTAGAGGAGCGTAATTCTTCATTACTGGGAAACCTCTAAAGTCAACCACGAGATCAGAGGGACCAAACGTCATGCCTCTTTCCGTTATAAGCACGTTCTCATTGCCAGTTGACATGACTTTCTGAACAGCAAATTTCATTGCTTCTGGTGAAACAAATTGTCCTTTTTTTATATTGACTATCTTCCCAGATTCACCAGCGGCTAATAGTAAATCAGTTTGCCTGCACAAAAACGCCGGTATTTGAAGTACGTCTACAAAGTCAGAAGCCATTTCAACTTCTTCAACTGAGTGAACGTCCGTCATGGTTGGAACACCTAGCGTGTAGCGGACCTCGTCTATAGCGTTTAAAGCTTCAAAGTTGCCGATACCGGTGAACGAGTCTATTCTAGATCTATTAGCCTTTTTGTAACTAGCTTTAAAAACATAAGGAATATTATGCTTTTTACATATGCTAGAAACAACCCTGGCGATCTCTAGTGGCATTTCTTTATTCTCCACTACACATGGTCCAGCAAATAAAAATAAACCGTCCCCAGACGTTATATTATCATAGATTGTATTTGACTCTATGTTCATTTTAAACCCAGGTTTTGTTGTTCAGTAGGACTGGTATGTCTTTGTTTCTGCAAGACTTTATTTTTTCCGCCCACCAATCTAACTTTTTAACAGTACAGTGAGCGTTTTCACCGTTTGGTAATGTAGCTACAGCTGGCGCTAAACCAACCTTTATCAGAACAAGCTTAGATGCCTTTGAGAATATTCGATTCAAAACGTAATCTAAATCTTCTTCGTGAATATGCTCTAATACGTCGTAGCAAAGAACAGCGTCGTAAACTCCATCTGGTAAAACGTTATATTTCTCAACAGCTGGGTCATATAAACCAATTTCAACATTAAGGTATTCATGTAGCAATCCTTTTTCGTATTGTACTCCAGATGCGCACCCATAATCAAGCATGGAAACACATTTGTATTTATCAAGAGCTTCTTTAATATGCTCCTTGGATCTATAAGTCGGGCTTATATTTACCAAACCAGTGTAACCCTGCTCCTCATGCATGATCTTATATTGATCAATGTATTCTTGGTATTTTTTAGATGGTCCCGCCGACTGTTTTCCTTTCAATATCGTCGTGATCCAATTCAGTCCAGTAAATTTCATAGCAAACGCAATCTGTTAGTGCTTCAAAAGAGTGGTATAAACCGGGTTTAACTATAGTTAGTTCACCCTTATTGACGATGGTCTCGTCTGTTAGCTCGTAAGCCTTTTGCTCAACCTTAATCTTTAGAGTGCCAGACTCCATGTAAAAAGCGTTGAACTTGTTGTTGTGCTTATGTGTAGAACAAAAACCACCTTTGTTGATTTCTATTCTATGGATCTCGAAATTGTGCTTCTGAAATATGTCTTCAGTGAAGCCCCAAACTTTACCCTGCTTCATTATTTCTTTTTTCTTACTTCAATAAACCAATCCTTGTATTTTTCTCTCTTAGTGGTCATGTACTCCAAATAAGAGTCAAGTTTCTCTTTCCAGTTTTCTTCTATTTGCGGGCAAATAATACCTGACTTAGGACTGGATAAAGTCTTGTTGATCCAAGGTTCTGGATTATCTCTATGCTCAAACAGAAATTTATTGACGTGGTAAAAAGACCCTCGCTCAACGTTATTATAAACGTCGATTGGTTCAATCTCTTTTCCAAGACACGCTGCGTACATAGCTGATTCACTAATGTGAGTAGTGTAAACCTTATCAGCTTTCTGCATGAAGTGATACATGTCTATATCCCTAGGCAATATCAACTCCTCTCCGAATTGATCTTTTATCTCACCTATTACAGTGTGAGTCGTGATCGGGTGGGGTTTAAAATATACGTTGTCGCCGTGTAGCTTTTTGATGTGGATCAACTTATTCAAACAAGTGTTTGACTTTAATTTGTTTGACCCAGGTAACACTACTAGATTATCAACCTCTCTGTACCTTGAGAAATCAGTACCTCTATCCTGGTACTTATTAGACATGTTCTTCTCAATGTTTGATCTAAAATAAGAAGCGAAGTCAATAACTTTAGATTCATCTATATCTTTATCATCATACGCATCCATAATCTGCGTAAGTCTAAAGTCCAGATTGAGAGGGTGTATCATAAAACAAGTAGCGTATTCTGTATACGCAAATGTTCTAAAATACGGTATCTCCTGAGCTAACACATCGTAGCTAGTCTCTATGTTATACTTCTTAACTTGACGCAAGAAGTATCTTTCAACATCGCGAAGAGGGTCTAGGGCCTTACTTTTCTTTAGAGACCCTATCCTCTGCTTAGCGACGTTCTCGTTAAACATTTCCATTGGATATTTTATTTAAGTTAAATGTTATTCAAATATATGCTTATTTTCTTAATAATAGAACGTTGTCTCCCAAGTAGTTGTCGTACTAAACGTGGTAGACCAAGTTGTCGTCCAAGAAGTAAGTGTTATAGTTTGAGTTTGGAAAGTCGTTGTAGTAGATGTAGATGTTTGCCAAGTGGTGGTTGTCTGTACACTTGTCTCCCAGGTAGTTACAGTGTTCACACTTGTTGAAGTACTAGTTGTCCATCTTGTAACAGTAACAACGCTTGTTGTCCACGTGGTTGTTGTGCTTTTAGAAGTCTGCCAAGTGGTTGTAGTACTTTTAGATGTTTCCCACGTCGTAACCCAAGTAGTGGTGGTAGATGCGCTAGTAGCGTATGTAGTCCTTGTACTTGTTGACGTTGTCCACTTTGTAGTTGTCTCTCTAGACGTGTTCCACGTTGTTATCCAGCTAGTCGTCGTAGACGTACTTGTGTTATACGTTGTCGTTGTAGATGTTGACGTGTTAAAACTGGTCGTCGTACTATGACTAGTGTTATATGTCGTGGTTGTTGACTTAGACGTTGACGTTGATACTGTCCAAGTAGTTATCGTAATAGTAGACGTTGTCCAACTGGTTATAGTCTCTTTAGACGTTGACCAAGTTGTAGTTGTTGACTTACTTGTTGAAACGCTTGTCTGCCAAGTTGTAGTTGTGCTTTGGCTTGTACTCCACGTGGTCACCGTTGAGTGAGATGTTTCGTATGTCGTTGTCGTTTCCTTCTCGGTTGATCTACTTGTGTTGTACTTTGTTGTAGTACTATGACTCGTATTGTAGGTCGTAGTTGTCGTTGTACTTGTATTATACGTAGTAGTCGTAGACTTAGACGTGCTATGGCTAGTTACCCAAGTAGTAGTTGTACTCATACTAGTACTCCACGTGGTAACGGTTACAGTCGTTGTAGAATACGTGGTTGTAGTACTATGAGAAGTACTATGACTAGTTTGCCACGTTGTTGTAGTAGACTTGCTAGTATTATAAGACGTAACTGTCGTTGTACTTGTATTATACGTAGTGGTCGTTGATCTACTAGTGCCATGGCTTGTCTGCCAGGTTGTAGTTGTGCTCTGACTGGTGCTCCAAATAGTCACCGTTATGGTTGAGGTGGAGTATGTTGTAGTGGTGCTATGAGAAGTACTGTGACTCGTCTGCCACGTAGTTGTCGTAGAGTGGCTAGTACTATACGTTGTGGTAGTAGAGTGGTTAGTACTGTATGTCGTTGTTGTACTCCTAGACGTTCCATGACTTGTCTGCCAAGTTGTGGTCGTACTCTGGCTTGTATTCCACGTAGTAATAGTAATAGTAGACGTTGAATAAGTTGTCGTCGTGCTATGACTTGTTGAATGGCTTGTTTGCCACGTCGTAGTTGTGCTCTTACTGGTATTATACGTTGTTGTAGTAGACTTACTGGTGTTATATGTTGTTGTAGTACTATGGCTTGTACCATGGCTCGTTTGCCAAGTGGTAGTTGTGCTTTTACTTGTGTTCCATGTCGTCACAGTAATAGTAGACGTTGATCTACTAGTATTGTACGTTGTCGTTGTACTCTTGCTGGTATTATAAGTCGTGGTCGTAGTATGACTAGTACTATACGTAGTTGTAGTGGATTTAGATGTTCCGTGACTAGTCTGCCATGTTGTTGTGGTGCTCTGACTCGTGTTCCACGTCGTTACAGTTATAGTGCTAGTACTATATGTTGTAGTTGTAGTATGACTAGTAGAATGGCTTGTTTGCCATGTTGTTGTAGTGCTCTTAGATGTATTGTAAGTAGTCGTAGTACTCTTACTTGTGTTGTAAGACGTTGTCGTTGACTTAGAAGTTCCATGGCTAGTTTGCCAAGTTGTCGTGGTACTTTGGCTAGTATTCCAGGTTGTAACAGTTATAGTCGATGTTGATCTACTTGTATTGTAAGTCGTTGTTGTACTCTTGCTAGTATTGTACGTCGTAGTGGTTGACTTACTAGTGCTGTACGTTGTGGTTGTACTTTTAGTTGTACTCTTAGATGTGTTGTACGTAGTAGTGGTAGACTTACTTGTATTGTATGTTGTTGTAGTAGATTTACTAGTATTATAAGTTGTAGTCCATGTTGTAGTCGTACTCTTACTAGTGTTCCAAACCGTTACGGTTATAGTAGACGTAGAATACGTAGTAGTCGTTGTCTTAGATGTGCTATGACTGGTCTGCCACGTGGTCGTTGTTGAATGACTCGTGTTGTAAGTAGTGGTTGTAGACTTACTAGTTGAGTATCTAGTCGTTGTGGAATGACTAGTGTTCCAAGTTGTTCTCGTTCTAGTAGACGTAGATGCTGAGTACGTCGTGGCAACAGTAGTATTCCATGTCGTAGTAGTAGACTTGTTCGTAGATACGCTAGTATTGAAGTAAGTGGTAAATGACGTTGTCCAAGTCGTTGTGTACGTGGTATTCCAAGCTGTGGTCGTACTAGTTTCACCACCAGAATACTCACCGCACAAATCTAATTGTACTATATCTCTATATGCTCCACGTATCGAAACAGAACCCTTTCTTGCACAATCAACAAAGAATTCTGGCTCAGCAAGTTCGAACTCCACGTATCTTCCATCACAATCTGTGTAGCTTAGTATAACCGGTTCTCTATCTAAGATTATGTAGTATGAGTAACATTCGCCACCTGGTAAGCTAGTAGTTGTTGATATACTGGTTGCTCTAGACGTTGATCTACTCGTCGACTTACTTGTTGCTCTACTGGTTTGCCAAGTTGTAGTCCAAGTTGTTGTTGTGGACTTAGATGTTGATCTCAACGTGTTTACAACCCAAGTTGTAGTCCAAGTTGTTATCGTATCTATGGCTGTTGGATAAGTTGTTGTAGTGCTATGGCTAGTATCCCAAGTTGTCGTTGTTGATCTACTAGTACTGTAAGTTGTTGTAGTAGATCTACTCGTATTGTAATATGTCGTCCATGTAGTAGTCGTAGTGTGACTCGTGTTCCACGTAGTTGTAGTCTTAGTAGCAGTCTCCCAGGTGGTCGTCGTAGACCTGTTTGTGCTATGGCTTGTCGCGTACGTTGTTGTGGTTGAGTGACTAGTACTAAACGTTGTTGTAGTACTATGAGATGTTGACCAGGTTGTAGTATATGTCGTAGTCGTACTGTGACTAGTATTGTATGTCGTAGTCGTTGAATGGCTAGTACTCCAAGTAGTGGTAGTAGAATGACTAGTGCTCCACGTCGTGGTCCAAGTGGTTGTTGTTTTGGTTGCTGTCTCCCAAGTAGTTGTCGTGGATCTGTTTGTGTTATAGTAAGTTGTCCACGAGGTCGTCGTGCTGTGCGATGTTACCCAAGTAGTAGTCGTTGAGTGACTAGTACTCCACGTTGTCGTCGTACTCCTAGTAGTATTGTAATACGTTGTATACGTGGTTGTAGTTGAGTGACTAGTGTTCCAAGTAGTTGTGGTCTTAGTAGCCGTCTCCCACGTTGTTGTAGTACTTCTATTCGTATTGTAATACGTAGTCCAAGAAGTGGTTGTAGAATGGTTTGTGTTATACGTTGTGGTAGTGGTATGCGAAGTCGACCAAGTGGTGGTTGTACTGTGGCTAGTCTGCCACGTTGTAGTCCAAGTGGTTGTAGTTTTTGTCGCCGTTTCCCACGTTGTTGTAGTGCTTCTACTTGTATTGTAATAAGTAGTATACGACGTGGTAGTACTATGACTCGTGCTAAAAGTTGTGGTTGTTGAATGACTAGTGCTCCAAGTCGTCGTTGTGGACTTAGATGTGTTATAATACGTGGTATAGGTGGTGGTAGTACTATGGCTAGTATTCCAAGTCGTTTTAGTCTTAGTAGCAGTTTCCCAAGTCGTGGTAGTGCTTCTAGTTGTATTATAGTACGTTGTCCAAGACGTCGTCGTCGTGTGGTTCGTACTGTATGTGGTAGTAGTACTGTGACTGGTATTATACGTTGTTGTTGTAGATTTAGTCGTATTATACGTAGTAGTATAAGTTGTTGTTGTACTATGACTAGTGTTCCACGTGGTTGTAGTTTTTGTAGCTGTTTCCCAGGTGGTTGTTGTAGATCTACTCGTGTTATAATACGTTGTCCACGAAGTGGTAGTGCTGTGAGATGTCTGCCAGGTGGTAGTAGTACTATGACTTGTCTCCCACGTGGTAGTAGTTGACTTTGACGTATTGTAGTATGTTGTATACGTTGTAGTAGTTGAATGACTAGTGTTAAACGTATAAACAGTTTTTGTAGCTGTTTCCCAGGTAGTCGTGGTTGATCTACTAGTATTATAACTAGTTGTCCATGTAGTGGTTGTTGAATGAGACGTGCTAAACGTGGTTGTCGTGCTATGGCTAGTACTGTATGTGGTAGTCGTGCTGTGACTCGTTTGCCATGTAGTCGTAAATGTAGTGGTTGTACTATGGCTAGTACTATACGTAGTATTTGTTTTTGTAGCAGTCTCCCAAGTAGTTGTGGTACTTGTAGATGTGTTAAAGTAGCTAATCCACGAGGTCGTTGTGCTAGTTGATGTATTCCAAGACGTCGTTGTGGTTATGCTTGTCGTCCAAGAAGTCGTGGTTTTTGTGGCGGTTTCCCAATATGTCACCCACGTTGTTGTCGTACTATGACTAGTGTGGTATGTAGTTGTAGTTGACTTACTAGTAACCCAAGTAGTTGTAGTACTATGAGATGTCTCCCAGGTAGTCGTTGTAGACCTAGACGTCGATGTTGATGTGTCGAATTTTGTTATGGTAATAGTAGACGTTTGCCACTCCGTTGTAGTGGTTGTACTCGTCTCCCACGTTGTTGTTGTAGACTTAGAAGTCGACGTAGATGTATTAAACGCCGTAGTTGTTGACGTAGATGTATTAAACGTGGTTGTAGTGGAAGTGCTTGTCGACCAAGAGGTTGTTGTTTCTGCTTCGGTGTCCCAATAAGTTATCCAAGCAGTTTTAGTCTTAGTAGCCGTTTCGAAAACAGTTGTTGTGCTAGTAGACGTATTCCAAGTGGTTGTAGTTGATTTTTGGGTATCCCAAACCGTTACAGTGTTAGAACTAGTATTCTTAGAAGTATTTCTAGATGTGTTTGTAGAAGTTGACGTGTTCCACTTGTATATTTCCCAAAAACCAAAACCAGGCATAGCTTTGTATTAACCGAAGTTACCAATATAATTTACTAACACAGTGTCTCTATCGACAACGAAGTACGACATGATTGAAACGTCGCCAGCATCTGTTTGCCAAGCTATAGAATCTCCATTTGGTGTTTTTAAATTAGAAGGTAACGCTTCTGGTGCTGTAACATCTCTGTTAACAATAATGAAAGTGCCAGATTGACCAACGTTACCTGCTTGGACAATAACATTAAGTGCCCAAGATCCAGCTGGAGACAACAAAAAATTGTGGCCTTCGGTTAAATCTATGATGAAAGAACCATTAGGTTCTTGATTCTTAGATACTGGAGTAAAATAATCTACCGTTGTATAAAGAGACGCTAAACTAGGAATACGAGCGACATCAAACGTGCCGCTCGTTATTTTAGATGCTGACAAGTTCGGTATACGTGCCGTAGCGAATGTTCCGCTATTTATTTTAGCGGCGTCTAGACTAGGGATGTCTGAGGCCTCAAGATTGTGAGACCCCAGAACATCAATGTCACCTATGAACTTTATTGCCATCTTATCCTAATTTTTACTATTAGGCTCTCGTACCGATAATAAGTAGATCGTATTGTACGTCAGCCACGGTTGTGAATGTGATTTCTCTTGTAGCTCTATTGTGAACAACGTCAGTATGAACAAGTATAGCTCTGTCACCATCGAGTTCGTATAGAGTCACAGAAAGAGGAAGAGTGTTATTCCAATCAGCAACGTTGTAAACGAAAGGTTCAGCGGTACCAACTATAACTCTACTAGCGTGGTACACATCCGTGTACATCGCCAAGGTATTGTTAGACGTAGTGTAAGCCGCGGACAGTCCATATAGAGACGCACCGGCAATCAAACCACCAGCTAAGTCTTCGATTTCATTATTTGTTCTCTGTACGGCGTTAATCGTTATAACGTCAGAAGCTTGAGATACGGTTACGTTATTACCAGCCTTAATTACGACATCATCGTTAACGCCGCCGCCAGCAAGTCTAATCTTAACTTGAGAAGAGTCAGCTCCAGCAACAGTTGAGATCGCGTAAGTATAGTTGTTGTACTCAGATGGTACTGGGATAACGTTCACTGAAGAGTCAGGAAGCGTGAATACCCATCTACTATCTGGACCCTCCTCTCGCAAGAACAGAGATAAGTTTCCACCTTCGCTACCGCCTCTGTTAACCTCTATACCAGCGTCCTCTCTAGCTTGTTCGTCAACCTTAACGTTAGAGTTCAACAAGATAATGTTGTCCTGAATAGCAACAGTTTCTGGAGCTGTCATGACATAATCACCCTTGATAGTGAGGTCACCATCAATGATCATTCCCGTTGTGCTTAACACACCGTTTATACTCTGATCTCCAGATGTTCTTATAACAGAGTTATCAACACTAACTGTTACTCCATCAGCGGCGACACTGATACCATCTCCAGCAATCAAACTGGATCCAACTTCATTCCAATTTGTACCATCGAAAACGTTTAACTTACCGTCGGTGGTGTTGAAATAAACATGACCTGCAGCTAAACCTGCGGGCTCGTTAACGGTGCTGAAGTTTTCAATCCTCAGCTTTTTTAGCTCTAAACCTGAAAGGTCTAGACTAGATAGATACTTAATAGCCATCTTTTAAGGGTTTTTAGTTTAAAATAGCTGTGCCCGCAAATGGCTCAGCGAAGGTTATAGTTAAAGAATCTACACTGTTATGTGTAACTTGTGCTTCTACCTGTTCGTTGGTATCGTATGATAGTATCGTAACGGATGGGTTTTTACCAAGATTGTGGTTTATGACCCATTGTGACGAAGCGTTGTGAAACTGAGATCCAGTTGAATATGTTTTATCTGAATCATTTGGGTTTACAGCTAAACCGTAAATAGTTGTATCAACTAGAGTACCAGCACCCTCTACATATTCCAATGTTAAAACAACAAAGTCACGTAATTCGGCATGGTCCTCTATAGATAATACTTTATAGTTTACAAAAGACTCTTGATCGTTAAATGAAAACAACCAAAGTTTATTACCAACGGCGTAATTAAAAAGCGCCTTGTGGCGCTGAAGAGCGAAGTTGTAGATACTTACGCCTAGTTTGGTTATGTTAGACATGTTTAGGTCACCAGATCCCTCCGGTAAGAACATCGAGCCATATGTTAAATATGTTGGATCTTGCTCTACCGTAAATCTTAGACTTGTTTGTCTATTTATACCTATAGACGCCGTATTGTTTAGAAACGAAGCTATGGCACTTGGCGGAAAGTTCTTGGTAGCACCAGTAGAACCATCCGTACCTAAAAGTTTATCATCGTTCTGTATCGATGTCTCTAATGCGTAAGTACTTATTCTTGCCATTGTTTTTTACTTGCTTTTTAGCAATTCCATCTACGACGTGCGGCCAAACCTCTTTCACCTGTCCATCCCTTCGATCTAGCGCAAAACGACTTTCTTCTCGCGGCTCTTTCTCCTGTTGGGTTCTTTTCTGTTACGGCTGTTTTCAGCTTACTACCGGGATTTTCTCTTCTGTATTGAGCCACGCCCTTTTCGGTCATACCAGCACCTTCTTCTGTAGTGCGAAATGTTCTTCCTTTACCCTTTGTTGTTTTCTTCATCAAGAAGGGCGAGTTCTGAGTATATGCCATCTTATTTCCTTGTAGCTCTCTTTGTAACAGGGACACAGTTTGGTACTTTTTTGCCACCTTTTTTCTTCATACCAATGGCTTCGTACCCTGTCCAGCACGGGTTAGACTTCTTAGCCATTACTTATTGTATCCTTTCATTTTGAACGGTCCAGAAGCAGCCTTTGTTATAGGTTTTCCTGCTGTAGACGATTTGAAGTCACCAACCATTTTGGCTTGCGCTTGTACCTTTTCAGCACCCCACATTTTAGCAGGACTGTCGCTATACATCATTCTTGGGTTGTGCTTGTACTTCATCTGTAGAGGCGTTTCCTCCTGGTCTATAGCCTCCATATTGCCTCTTGACTGGTATCTACCCGAAGTCGGTGTTGGCGCAGCTTGATTTCTCAATCTAGAAGCACCCTGCGTTAACGCTTTTGAGATCATATTAGAAGATCCTTCTGAACCGAGTATTGGTTTTTCAGAGAAATCAGGTTCACTGTAGCTTGACACAACCTCTACTTCACCTAGTTGACCACCATCGTAAGTCTGCTCTTGTGGCATCTGCTTCTTAATTTCCATTTTTGGTTCAGAAACAGTTGGCACTTGAGCTGTTTTCGCTGGTAATTCAATCTTTTGTTCTGGTGTGTTGCCAAACATTGTAGAGGACTCAGCTCTAGAATCAGAAGAACTAGAAGACGTTGTTGTATTACCATAGTCGCCGTGTCTATTGACATTCCACTGTTCTTCTGGTTTAGCTTCTCTATAGTTGTCGTTAGGGTCGTAAGAACCAGTTTGAGCTCTATTCTTTCTAGAATCCTGTGGGTTGTAAGAAGCGTTTCTTCCAGTGACGTTTCCAGATTCATCAGTGGTGAATCTAGTTTGATCCACACCGAAGATATCAGCTTGGTTTAGATCATATCTTTTAGAAGCATTAGCATCTGCCTTACCAGCTTCGGTTAACGCATATCCTTTTCCTCTACCAATCCCACCTGTTTTCTCAACAAGACCCTGAGACTCTAAGTATTTCATATCAGCGCGCGCTTGCTTACGGTTTGATCTACGCTGACTTTCTTGTGTTCTGTTTATATTTTTTTGCTGCCAGTTCCAACGAGTGTCTGTCTCCATTCCTTTGTTGCCCTCGACAGCTGGTCTCATTACGGGAGTTTTTGTTTCACTCTCGCTTGATTGAGTGCTGCTTGAATTGCTGGATTCAGCTTTAGCGGCTGGAAATTGATCTACATAAGAGCTTGATATATAACCCTTAGACCTTAGTTCTTCACCTGTAGCATTTGGAAATCTTTTCTTCAAGCCGGCTATGTACTTTCCAGCATCGGCTGCTTTCGCACCGCCGCTAGACGCGGTTGGAACGTTTGATGCTGGTTGACCAGCGTTTCTAACTAGATCTCCAGCTGACTTAGTTCTGTCAACCTTAAATACATTACCACTAGCGTCTGTTTCATACGTGGTGCTAGAGCTAGTTGAAGATGATTTCTTCTCCTCTCCGTATTTCAACGGCGATTTAGAGGCCTTGCTTGTGATAGGTGTGCTTTTCATTTTTTAGTTCGATTATACGCTTCTTTTTCCCATGGTAAAGATTTAGCGCCTTCGTTCATTTTTTCTCTACTGTAGATTTTACCTCTCCAATAAACGTTCTGGGTATCATAAGAAAGATCACCTCGAGACATTTGCTCAAGGTGAACCTTTTCGTGTTTTACAGCTTCCCTAACTTTTGCTGGAGACGCTTTTTGATCGACGTATATTGTTCCATCTATATTCGCCTCAGCGACAATACCATCTTGCAACTCTGTCTTTATAACTATTGGGTTATCCAACTGTTGACGCTTATGATAGTTTGACGCTTTGTGCGTTATAGGTTTCATCATCTATCCGGATCTTTTATCATGTCATCCACCGCTTTGTTTGTGACTTTAGCGGTGTAAGTTTTGTTTTTGAAATGAACGCTCGAGCTTCCTGTAGGTATATCCTCTTCACCAAGCAATATCCTATATATTCTAAGGATCATGTGCTTTGTTTTGTGCGAGGTTGTGTAGATCGCGTACGCTTGCGTAGTTCTGTTTCTTTCTCTCCAAACGTCGATCCAACCTTGATTTCTAAGTCTCTCCCATCTATGTTTATCCCATGAATAAGCGTAGATACCATCGATGAAATCTTTTCTAGAAAACCTGCCCAAGCAGTCTAAGTATATGAGTAACTCTAAATCAGCATCTTTTAATTCATACTGATGGCATGCCCACCTTCTAACCAATCTGTAATATTTCAGGATTTTAAAATCCCTAAGGTCGTGCGAACTGAGCCTCATTCTACTATTACAATATCACTGGTTTTTATGACTTGATAAACATTACCATCAAACGTTATTTCATGCCCGGCGTGACGATCGTAGTATACTATATCACCCTCACTTATGAAATTAGCTTGATCACCAGCAGATTGAACTTTTCCTCTTAGGTACCTTTTTTCAGAGAGTTTATCGGTGAGCTCCAACCCACCGACATTAACATTCTCTTGTTTTAGCTTTTCTATGATTACGTAGAAGTTTACAGCTCTCATTGTAGTCTAATATTTGATATAACAGCGTCAGCTGAGATTATTGTTGATGCAACGGACACCGCGTTTTTAAGTGCTGTTTTTGTAACTAGTAGTGGGTCAATGATACCGTTTTTTATCATGTTTACCTGTTTGCCAGTAACGACATCCATACCGTAACCTTTTTTGAATACAGGATTCATGATAAACATATCGGCGTTGCTCATAATCGTGTTAAATGGCGCTTTAATTGCCTCTAGAAGCACTTTCTCACCAACGGTGGACTTGTCGCTAATAAATTTATTTGAAGCCCCTAGAAGCGCTATTCCACCACCAGGTACAATACCTTCTTGTATTGCTGCTTTTACCGCGTAGATAGCATCTTCAACCCTATCCTTTTTTTCCTTTAATTCTATCTTAGAATTGGCACCAACTCGGACAATACCAACCTTACCGCTTAGCATTGCTACACGCTGTTCGATCTTTTTCTTGAAAAACGGATTATTTTCCTTTTTTAGTTTAGCTTCCGCTTGTTCTAGTCTCTCCGACACCTCGCTTGACACGCTTGAAACTGTAATAACGGTGTTCTTGCTATCGGTCACAGCTTTGTCAACCTCGCCAAGTACGTCTGGTGTAAGTGTTTCAACGTCGTCACCGAGTTCCTCTGATATAACCTTAGCACCTGTTATGGCAGCTAAATCCTCTAGTGTGTCTCTTCTTGTTGGGCCAAAACCAGGTGGGTCTATAATGTTGATCTTAATATTGCCCTTTACCTTGTTCATCAATAAAGCCTGCAATGGCTGCTGCTCTACCTCAGCAACGATCAGTATAGATCTCTTTTGCTTTATAACGTGTTCTAGGATATTTTGTATCCTACGGATATTAGGTATTGGCGAGTCAACAATAAGTACGTAGGGATTGTCTAGAACAGCTCTCTCTTTATCCTGGTCTGTTATTAGGTATGGGCTTTTTAAAGTAGAGTCAAACTGTACACCATCTACGATGTCAACATACGTTTGTTCAGTGTCTGACTCTTCCATGAGTACAACGCCGTTCTTACCGACGGCCTCGAAAGCGTCTGATATAACTTTAGCTAAGGCCTTATCACTGTTTGTTGATATGTTGGCGACTGAATTTAGCATGTCACCACTAACATCAACTTTAATAGTGTCTAGATACTTAATTACCTTATCAGCAGCCTTCTCTATATCGCCTTTTAACTCTCTAAGTGTTACCTCATCAATAACCTCGTAAGCTCCTTTTAAAATAGCGTGTGAGAGAACGGTGGCTGTAGTAGTACCGTCACCAGCTTCCTTAACCGTGTTTTTAGCTGCTTCTTTAATCAACGTGGCGCCAATACTTTCTAGCGGATCCTGCAAAACCACGCTTTCCGCGACGGTGACACCGTCTTTCGTGATAACGGGTCTACCCATCGCGTCTTCATAGATAACACACCTTCCACTAGCGCCAAGTGTAGATGAAACGGCCGCCGCTAGTTTTTCAACGCCGTTTAACATTTTTTCTCTAGCTGTAGCGCCAAAGTTTATGTCTTTGACGATTTCGCTCGGATTATTAAATTCCATACTATATTTATTTAGATATAATTTTTTACTTTCCCTGTCCTTTATATTTTTTTGAATATAATTTAGACGTTTTTAAGTTGCTTGTTTTGCTTTTTGCGTGTACGCCTGGTCTCGGTTTCGGAACTCTTTTCTGAAAAACCGAAGTAGTTTGCTTTGCCATAGTTCAAATATACTAAATATTCTTAAGCATTTGGATCATTTCTGGTTGTGGAAATATGTCTATCTTGTCTCCTCTCACTGAGTTATGTGTGTATAAGCCTGGTTTACCCGACAGCGCTTCTTTTGACACGTTCCACATCAACTCGTGGTTATATTCTATAGGTATACCGTAAATTTCGTTCCAGTACTTTAAAAGATTTTCCACACTCCTTATCTGCTCATCAGAATACCTGTGGAAGAATCTATGTCCTTTGTACTTTTCTTCAAGCGTGCACACCTCTTCCTTGGGCACTTGCCTGTTAACATAATTAAAAAACTTACCGTCTTTTTCGGTTAATTGTCCCCAAGCGCATATTTCAACACCTATAGAGTACTTGTCTAATTGTAGGTAAGGTAATTTATATGCTTTAAAAATCTCTTTTTTAACACCTAAGTGGTACGCCCAATACTTACTGCTAAACCCCTGCGATATAACGCCGTCGCCTTCTTTTGCGCCAGTGTTAGATATACAGACGCATGTAGCTATACGACCTCTAGAGTCAGCCATCCAATTACGGAAAGTGCTTACGCCAGACGCGGACCCGGCCGTGTGGTGAAGGTATATTTGCTTTTTTTCAGTAACCTCCTTAACGTATTCGCTATCGATAAGTGGTACCTGTTTTATATTTTTTAAAAAACTAGCTTGCATTTTTATTAAGTATTTGTCTAACATACTCTAGATCCTCAGGTGAATCAACACCGACACTTTCTACGTCAACTTCTGAAAAGTGTATCTTATAGCCATTGTCCATCCACTTGACTTGTTCTAAACTTCTAGGTATTTGATTTTCAGCGTTTTGCAGTTTTCCGATTTCTACAAGCGTATCATACTCAAAAGCGTACATGCCAAGATGTCTGAAATCGGTTTTTTCCTTCATGCAATTACACCTGCTGAACTCAATACATTGATCACCGTCAGTGACAACACGCACTATGTTTTTAGTATCGGCGCTAACTCTTGTTGCTAGTGTTGCTATTTTAACGCCGTCCTCTTGTATTTTACGCTCTAATACCTCTACATCTAAGTGTGAAACTAATGGTTCATCGCCTTGTACGTTTATCACATAATCAGGTTCGTACGATAGCAGGTCTAGTGAACCAGCTATTCGCTGAGTCCCGTCACTAAAGTACTCACTCTTATAAATAACATTAGCGCCCCTCTCGAAAGCAGTGAGCGCTATGTCAATGTGATCTGTAGCTATATACGTGTCGTAGTATGGAGAAAGCGCGTCGTATGCGTGCATCACCATTGGTTTGCCATTAAGGTCTGCTAGTGGTTTTCCAGGAAATCTAGTGCTCGCGAAGCGAGCCGGAATTATTACGACAGTTTTCAATATGATTTTATTAACGATGCTTAGCTAAGCTATTGCTTTTTTGCAAACTTCTCAACCGCTGTTCCGAAAAACATTGCGATTGTAACATACTCAACGGCTTCAACTAGCTCCTTACTCGGCGCTATGTCAACAGGGCTAAACGAATTACCTATCATCGTGCCAAACAGTACTAATGCGCCCAAGATGCCTATCACCCTCTTACTGCTTACCTCGTCACCTACGCCGGCGACTAGTTTCTTCATGAACTCTTTCATTTTTACTTTGCTTTTGAGTTTGCTTATTTTGCGAACAGTTACCATTTTGGCAACTACACTCTACCGGAGCAACTATACAGTACTTTATCAAAGTTCTAGCTCTTTTAGTAGTTCTTTTATTATAATGCCGCAGTATGTCCTAGCGCCAAATTCAGTCGTGTGCGACTTGTCCTTTGGTGAGTAAAATTCTTTAGCCGCTTCCTCTCCTACGCCTTCTAGATATTTAGAGAGTATATCGTTAATGTCTATAAAACCCACGCCAGTTTCCTTGGCCACGTTGTTCATTATTTTGGCATACTCGACGGAGAATGTTCTCTTATGCTTTCCGTTTTCCCAGGTGTTTCTTGGTACCTGACTTAAAAAGTATAATTCTACGCCTTTCTCTTTTGCTTTAGCGGCGAGCCTTCTTAAATATTCACCATAGGTGAACACTTCGTATTCAACCTTGTAATGCTCATCGTAGATTATTTCAGATCTTTTATCATCACCAAACAGTGATCCTCTAGCGCCAAAGTCTTTCCTTGATAGCGGAGATCTTTCTAACGTGCCAAAGCAGGCTAGTAGCACATCGCCAGGTTCTAGATTAGACATTGATAGGTCAAGCCAATCCGGTCTTCTATTAAAGAAATCCCTTATGCCCCAACCTATTACACATTTGTCGTAGCTTATGTACTTACTACTGTCTAAGTACTCGTTAGCGAACTGTGCCCAACCTACTGTTCTGTAATCATCTTGTATCAATTCACGGCCAGAGGTGGAGTCACCAATAACAGTTATTCTTCTCATTAAAACCTAAGTCTCTTTGATATAGATAAAAAAGCTATTAAAGCTATAAGTGTTATTACTAGTATGTAGAACGATGCTTCGTATACTTTGTGGTACCATTTTTCGCGCTCTTTGTAGACCACTGTCTCTACTGGTACCTCTATTGTTTTATATATAGTGTCGGCCTCACAGCCTCCATCTATTATTAGGGTGTCGAAGGAGCGCATAATCTTCACTCGGAATTTGTCCTTCACGACTTCGACTGTATCTATCTTTGATAGCGTGACCGTATCCCTTACAACAATCGGCTCTGTCACAACCGTGTCCACTACAGTTATAACCTTCTGCTTGACTATCGTCGGATCCTTCTTTATAGCTGTCTTCAGATGCCACTGCGCCGAGCACGATGACATTAGCAGTATAAGCGGTATTAGCCATTTATTACCCACATTCATATTATTGTATAACCGAAACGCAGAACTGAGAACCGCTGAGTATGGTAACGTCACCACTTGAACTAGGTACCTCAGCAGTAAACACATAGTTACCAGACGGATCAAGTTCAAAATTAAGGAAGAAACTAGCTACGTGGTCACCTGATCTACCAAAATCAAACTGCGTCTGGCCCATTAGTTGTCCAGTATCGGCGTATAATCTAAGTATAACAGTGTCATTGTTAGAGCTAGCACGCATAAATGCAGCGACTTCCACTCTAGCTAACAAGGGCTCGCTAACCCTAAAATTCGGTAGCGCCGGTATAAGCAAGCTTTGGTTCTTTATGATGCTTTCGCCACCTTTCAACGAAGAACCCATATCGTAAAACTGTACTGTACTTTCAGCGGCGCCAGCATTGATCGTAGCTGTTCGTGCTGCCATGATAAGTACTTCGTGTAGCGATGATCCAGATGAAGCTATAGAACTAAGGTCTACACTTTTAGATGCTGCTCTACCAACACCGGTAAATACCAGGTTGTTTCCATTTAACGCAACATTGGATATGTAATCAACGCTGTCGGTATCAACAACAGTGCTGCTTATGACATTATTAGCTATGCTAATGCCCGTACCCGCAGTGTATGGAGCGGTCTGAACGTCGATCAAGCCTTGTACATACCCAGCAAGTGCGCCGACAGTAAAGTTTTTCGTTTTGTTGTTGTCGTCACCATCTGTGCCGATAACCATATCATTTGAAGATATGTTGGTGTCAACATCATAAGTATCTATTCTTGCCATTGCTTATTCTTTTTTCTCCTTTCTAAGGTAGTACCATCTTTGTGCCGTGTACCCTATTGATGCCACGAGCAATACAATCTTTAACGCTGTTTCTAATGTAGACATGCTTATTCCAAGTGTGGCCAGGTTTACCAGATATACTTTAAAATCCTCGTGGTTCATTTCGTGTTGTACTTTTTGGTACCGTGGCCGTGACCACCCCTGTTCGTTTTTACCGACACAAATCTTTTAGAATTGTGATCGTAGTCTTTTCCTTCAACGTCCTGACCCGCCTTTATGGCGGCGCGACGCCTTCTCTGATTCTCAGCACGCATAGCCTTCCTACGAGGCGAATTTGCCTCTGCCAGATCTCGTGCGGCTTTCGCCCGACGGGCCTGTGGTGATAGTTTTTGTGCCATAAGACAAAGATCACATTAAAGCACTTGGTTTTAACCTTTTTTTGCGTTTAGAAGTAGGGATATTTTGCTCTGTACTATAGCATATTAGACAGTCCGCGATTTCGGAAAGTCAGATCAGAAACCTGGGCCTGGGCCTTGTTTACGTTTTTGTTTTTATGGTTTGGCGTTTCAGCCCAGTGGAATACGTAGAATATTTCAGGTATCTAGGTTTTCTGGTAGATATTCGAGAGTTCATCCGCGTAGCGTATGCTATACACGATTCTAATACGGTGAGGTGTGGATAATATATATGAATTGAGTGTCTAACTAAAATCTAATTATCATGGCAAAAGTTCAAGAAGTACAAGTGGTGAAGAAAAATCGTTTCGTTATCGCGAAGAAGCAGTATGGTCAAGGTCTGACTATCGAGTTTACGAATAAGAAAGGCGAGACCTACACTTACGACCACGACAAGGTGTACGACAACAATAAGGCTAGACTTGAAGCTATGCCTTGCTTCGAGAAGTATGGCAACTACACCAACAGCAACAAGCTACCCAAATGGGCAGAGTGATTGAGAGAGGGCTTCGGCCCTCTTTTTTTTATTTCATATATGCTATACACAATCCTAATACAGCGGGTGTTGGATAATAAACATGTCTAACAACTAAAACTTATATCATGAAAAAATTAGCAAAACTTATGGCTGGAGCGTTTATCTTCTACATGGCCGGGTTTATCACTATCTACTTTGTAGCTACAGTTTGTGGCGCACCTTGGAACATAGGTGAATGGAATGGTCCTATAAGAGTAGTATTTGGGTTTATAGGAGCACCACTTGTTGGTATGCTTTGGGGAGTAATGTTAGACGAGGTGAGTTGATCACTTCATTAGGGTGCCTTCGGGCACTCTTTTTTTCTTCATTTTGCTATACACAATCTTGATACGGGTGAACATGGATAATATAGATGAATTTAAGCTAATGTCTAACTAAAATCTAACTAAAATGGCACAAAATTCAGCAAAAACAGTAGAAGTTACTAAGAAGAATCGCT